>JAEEGL011123503.1_pt1 | contig 12522 bp, 12 predicted proteins | sample 9134231 | NCBI WGS metagenome assembly JAEEGL01 (sample SAMN16246548, study PRJNA631951) | gut metagenome | biome: gut microbiome; feature: rumen; material: fiber-attached | host: Bos | place: Iran: Karaj | collected 2018-10
AAGGCAAAATCGACATGCTCTTCGCCAACGGTTTGGTAAAAAACAGCGCTGACCTATATTCGCTAACCTACGAGCAACTCTTTGGATTGGAGAAAGTTATCGAAGACGAAAACGGCAAGACCAAGACGCTCTCCTTCCGTGAGAAGACCGTGCGGAACATCTTGGCGGGCATCGAAGCGTCGAAGCAGGTGCCGTTCGAGCGTGTGCTTTTCGCCTTGGGCATCCGTTTCGTGGGCGAGGTGACGGCCAAGAAGCTTGCGCGTCATTTCGAGACGATGGATGCCGTGGCCAACGCCCCGAAGGAGGAGCTGATGACTGTCGAGGACGTGGGCGAGCGCGTGGCCGACAGCCTCATCGACTATTTCAACAACACCGAAAACCTGCAGATACTCATGCGGTTGCGCGAAGCGGGTCTGCAGTTCGAGAACAACAAAGAGCAACATCAGCCTGTGTCTCAAAAACTTGCGGGACAAAGCATCGTAGTGAGCGGCGTTTTCTCGATGCCCCGCGATGCCATCAAGGAGCTCGTCGAGCAGAACGGCGGCAAAAACGTCTCCTCCATCTCGAAAAACACCTCCTTCGTGCTCGCCGGCGAGAAAATGGGGCCGGAGAAGCGGAAGAAGGCGGAAGCGTTGGGGATTCCGATTGTGTCGGAAGAAGAATTCAAGGCCATGATTGGGGAGGGATAATCCTCTATTTCACAGGATCTGCGGTATCAAACACCACCCTTGCACTCCGTAGCAAACAGTCATTCCCGACAAGAACGAAAAAGCATTCGTAAGAGGTGGCGCGTTTGAGGTCGCGGAGGGTTAGTCGCGCGGTGTTGTCGCAGCGCACGCGGGTATCCGCCATCAGCCATTCGGGAGAGCCTTGAGTGCGATAACAAAGGATAACCGTCCCGTTTCCCTTGCGCGGGGAGTTGAAACGGCAGCGGAATGTCACTGCGGGATAAATGCCCGAAAAGAAGGACCATCCGTGAGTGATTTCAACATCCTCCGGTCCGAAACTCAACAGAGGGGATTCGTCCGCAATCTCGTCAAGTAATCCAACATTGAGGTAGTCCTCTCCATGAATTTGGTCCCCGCCATCGTGCCAAAGCAACAGATATGCCGTAGCCAGCACACCCGTGATGAACAGGAAGGCCCACAAGGTGGTTCGCGCCGGTCCGTTCATGTCAGTAGTTCGACCTCGAGAAGAGTTCAAGCCGCCAATGGTCGCCGTGCTTGTCGTCGAATTCGATGAAGAACTCCTTGCGCGCCAACTTGTCTATATCCGCCAAAAAATGGTAATTATACCCCATCAGGGTATATTCCATCTCCACCGTTTTCTCCTTTTGATTCACGATATAGGTGGCAAAAGTGGAGGTGCGCCATTCACCGTTCCGGTAGCCTCTGACCTCCATCACGTGGTCCGCATAAATGTAGTAGTAGGTGCCTACATTATAACCGGCATAGTCCGTGGAGTCTATCTCCTCGCCGTTAAGGTAGGTATGGGAGACCTGCCACGAGCCCACAATCTTGTATTCGTAGGAGAAAAGTTGTTCGCAGCCCCAGCATGTCAGCGCCAAAACAGCAACCGCCAACCAGATATACCATTTCCGAAATAATTTCATATTCATTATTTTTTACAACTCACCTTTTTAACATCATCGTATCATCCCATCATCGTATCATCGTATCATCCCATCATCCCATCATCCCATCATCAACTTGTCATACAGTTGCTTCATCCCCACGGTGGCCTTTTCGGTGATGTAGGTCACGCGGCGGGAGATGCTGCCGGGCTGTTTCGGGTCGATGACGTATATCTCGGCATCCTGCGGGGCATAGTAGAGCAGTCCTGCGGCGGGATACACGGCCAATGAAGTACCGATAATAATCAGGATGTCAGCCTGTTCCACCTCACGGGCGGCGGCATCCAACAACGGGACCGCCTCGCCGAACCAGACGATGAACGGGCGCAGCAACGAACCGTCCTTGGCACGCTCACCGTACGTCATCGGCTTGTACCCGATGTCGAGGACATCCGTTTTCCGTTCGTTGCAAGCCTTGGTGAGCTCGCCATGCAGGTGGATGATCTTCGACGACCCCCCACGCTCGTGCAGATTATCGACGTTCTGCGTGACCACCGTCACGTCGTATTTTTCCTCCAACTTCGCCACCAACTTGTGCGCGTCGTTGGGCTCGCAATGCTCTAACTGCGTACGCCGCTCGTTGTAAAAATCGATGATGAGCTTGGGGTTGCGGTACCACCCGTCGATGGTGGCCACATCCTCCACATTATGGTTTTCCCAAAGTCCGTCGCTGTCGCGGAACGTGCTGATGCCGCTCTCGGCGGAGATGCCGGCACCGGAAAGGACTACGATTTTTTTCATAATGGTTATGGGTTTTTTCATAATGGTTATGGGTTATTGGTTATTGGTTATTGAATTGGTGATAGTCAGGTGTTGACCAACCTCGTATGGCAGATACTGGTTGAGTGTTCGGGGCAGAAGCCGTACGCTAGCTGATCTCGTCGCCGAAAACGATGCCGACACCTCTTGCGGCTTTCACGAGGAAGTCGTCGGGTTTCACCAAATGGGGTTCCTTGACAGCCTCTTCCAACGGCGCGTACGAAATACTGTTGTTACGATAGACCACGAGGTTGCCGTATTTTTTCTCCTTGACGAGCTCGAAGGCCTTCACGCCGAATTCGGTGGCGAGGATGCGGTCGTAAGCCACGGGAGTGCCGCCGCGCTGCAGATGTCCGAGCACCGTCACGCGGATGTCGTGCTCGATGCCAAGGTCGAGTAGCTCCTGCTTCAGCACATCCCCTACCCCGCCGAGCTTGATATGCTGGTCGCCGACAGCCGTGGGGGCCTTGCCGACGACGTCGCCGCCGACCCGTTTCGCGCCCTCGGCAATCACGATGTTGCAGAACCCCATGCCGTTCTTGTAGCGTGTCTCGATCTTCCTGGCGATGGCCTCGGGATTGTACGGGATTTCGGGGATAATGCAGACTTCCGCCCCGCCGGCGATGGCCGTGTGCAACGCGATCCAGCCCGCATCGCGCCCCATCACTTCCATGATGAAGACGCGATTGTGACTCTCCGCGGTCGTCACCAACTTGTCAACGGCCTCTGTGGCAATCTGCACCGCCGTCTGGAAACCGAAGGTGAAGTCCGTGCTCGACAAGTCGTTGTCGATGGTCTTGGGCACGCCCACCACGGGGATACCCATCTTGAGGAGATCCAGGGAAATACGCTGCGAGCCGTCGCCGCCGATGTTGATGATGGCATCGAATCCCATGTTCTCGAAACGCTTCTTCATCAGCTGCGAACGGTCTTCCATCACCCAGCTGCCGTCGGGTTTGCGCACAGGAAAATGGAACGGGCCGCCCTTGTTGGTGGTTTTGATGATGGTGCCGCCCTTCACGTGCAGTCCGGAGACCATGCTCTCGTTCAACTCCACAATCTCCACGTTGTCCTTCAATATGCCGTTAAACGATTCAATGCAGCCGTAAACATGCCATTCTTCCGGCTCCAACTGCGCACGTTTCACAATGCCGCGGATCACCGCGTTCAATCCTGGGCAGTCGCCGCCGCCCGTTGCAATCAGTATTTTGTGTGCCATAATATCATTATATAATGAAACTTCAAGGTATATAAAATTCTAACATAGACAAAAATGAAACAAAAACCGTCAAGACGCATAAATTCGCGCCTCACACATTCTCCTAAAAAAACTGGCAGAACAGATATGCCGGAATAGTGGCAAAGAGAATGGAATCCACGCGGTCGAGGACGCCGCCGTGGCCGGGGATGATGCTGCCGCTGTCTTTCACGCCGGCCTTGCGCTTGAAGAGGGATTCCGTAAGGTCTCCCAGCAGTCCGAAAACCTGAATGATGAGGGCAAACACAATCCATCCCCACACGGGCATACAGACAAAGAGAGACGGATGATACGAAAGTCCTACGGCAAGCCCGACCGTGAAGAGACAACTGCAAAGGAATCCTTCCCAAGTCTTGCCTGGGGAGATGTTCGGAGCTAATTTGTGTTTGCCGAAGAGGGAACCGGAAACGTACGCGGCGGTGTCGGACATCCAAATCAAAATGAGGAATGCCAGCATCACTTCCGGAGATCTCGCGCTCCAAACAAAAAACAAGACACACAGCGGGAGGATAATCCATATTAATGAAAGCAGTCCTATACCGATATTGAAAATCGGATTCTCGTGACGGTTAAGCAGTTCCGGCAGGAAAATCCCCACGAAGGCGAGGACGAACATCAGACAATTCGTCGGACGAAGCATCACACCAAACAAGGTTGCTTCTGGATAGTGCGGCATTGCTTTCACAAAAGAGAATAGTTGAGCCGTAGCTAAAAATGCTATCAGGACAAGGCCTCCTGAGATAATCGTAAAGCTATAGCTCTCTTTGAGCTCCGGTGTTTCGAACATTTTGTACAACTCCCTTATTCCGACCAAACCAAAAAAGAACGCCAAAGGCACGGCCACCCAGGGGGTGAAGACCGCCGCCACCATCAGGGCCACATATACAATCCCCGAAGCTGTCCGGACGAAGAGGTTACGCGTTTTTGGGTTCATTTTTCGGGGGATTATCGTCCAAAAGAAGCAGAATATAGCGCGGGTGCTGGGGTGTGCGCACCTCCTTGCCGTTTTCCTTGGGCAGCGTTTCCGGGGTGACGAACTCCATGCCGGAGTCCTTGGCGAACTTGAGATTGCGGGTCAGCGCGGACTCCATGTCGGGGACGATGTCCACCATACGGGAAATCACGATGACGTCGAGCGCGAGATTGCGCATGGAGACGAAACGCGAGACGGGCTGCGTGAAGCCGATGCAGCCGTTGCGCGCCACCAAAGAGGTGGAGAGCGCCACCACCGCGTCGATCGGCATGTTCACCGAGACGGAGTTGACGTAGTTGATCTGCGCCTGTTCCAGATCGCCGCAGAGGTTGTTATGGGTGTTCAGCACCACGTTGTACTGCTGGTCCTGCGCCAGCATCTGCAAAAACTTGATCCGGTCGTTGCGGGTATGGCATCGCAGGATCTTGCCGCCGTTGGCCTGGAAATTCTGCCAGAACTCCACCTGGAAGTTGTTCATCGGGGTCAGATACTGCGACGACGGGTTGCCGTCCGGGATATGGTCGTGCGACACGGTGCTTTTGCGAATCACACCGCGGATATACTCTTTGTCGGATATGAAATTGCTCTCTGCCTGGCTCATTATGCTTCAATATTGGTGGGTGACGGTGTTTCGGATCCATCGGCGGGAGCTTCGTCTGCTGCCGGGGCGGCCTCCGTGTCCGGGAACGGGCGTTCGCCGAGGATATCGCGGACATCTTCGGTGAAGATCACCTCGCGTTCCAGCAGCAGCTTGGCGAGCTTCTCCACCTTCTCGTAATTGTCGGTGAGAATCTGTTTAGCCCGTTTATAGGCTTCCTCGATCAGCAGGTGCACGCGCTCGTCGATTTCCTGAGCGGTCTTCTCGCTGTAGGGTTTGGTCATGCTGTACTCCTGCTGGCCCGTCGAATCATAGTAACTCACGTTACCGATCTTCGGGTCCAGTCCGTAATAGACAATCATCGCGTAGGCCTGTTTGCTCACGCGCTCGAGATCGTTGAGGGCCCCCGTGGAGACCTGCCCGAAGAAGACCTCTTCGGCAGCGCGGCCGCCCAATGTGGCCGTCATTTCATCCACAAGTTGCTCGTATGTAGTCAGTTGACGTTCTTCAGGGAGATACCATGCCGCACCGAGGGCTTTGCCGCGCGGCACGATAGTGACCTTCACCAACGGGGAGGCGTAGCGCAGCATCCAGCTCACGCAGGCGTGACCGGACTCGTGATAGGCGATGGTCTTCTTCTCTTCGGGAGAGATCACGCTGCCTCTGCGTTCCAGACCGCCGATGATACGATCGACCGCGGAGAGGAAGTCCTCTTTCTCGATCTGTTGCTTATTGTGGCGGGCGGCGATCAGCGCGGCCTCGTTACAGACATTGGCGATATCGGCGCCGGAGAAGCCGGGCGTCTGTTTGGCGAAGAAGTCCAGATCGACATCGGGACCGAGTTTGAGGTTGCGCACATGCACGCCGAAGATGCCGCGGCGTTCGTTGAGGTTGGGCAATTCCACCTGAATTTGGCGGTCGAAACGTCCGGCACGCAAGAGGGCGCGGTCGAGGATATCGGCACGGTTGGTGGCAGCCATGATGATGACACCGGCGTTGGTGCCGAAGCCGTCCATCTCCGTGAGCAGCTGGTTCAACGTGCTTTCCCGTTCGTCATTGGCATTGGAGAAGGCTCCTTTGCCGCGGGCGCGGCCGATGGCGTCGATCTCATCGATAAAGATGATGCAGGGGGCTTTTTCCTTGGCCGTGCGGAAGAGGTCGCGCACGCGGGAAGCGCCCACGCCCACGAACATCTCCACGAAATCGGAGCCGGACAGGGAGAAGAAGGGGACCTTCGCCTCGCCGGCCACCGCTTTGGCCAACAGGGTTTTGCCCGTTCCCGGAGGGCCGACCAAAAGCACGCCTTTCGGGATCTTGCCGCCCAGGACAGTGTATTTCTGCGGGTTCTTGAGGAAATCCACGACCTCCTCGATCTCGAACTTCGCGCCTTCCAGACCGGCCACATCCTTGAAGGTCACCAGCTGGCCGGATTTCTCATCGAACTCCTGCGCTCGCGATTTGCCGATGTTGAAAATGTTCCCGGGACCGCCGAAACCGCCCGCGCCGCCTCCGCGCGCGGAACGCATCAGGGAGTAATAGAGCAGGATGATCAGCAGCACAGGGAAGAACCAGATCAGGATCTCGAAGCCCCAATTCTGGGTGTTGTCCTGCTTCATCGGGAAATCGTACTCTTTGGCGACTTCGTTAGCCACCAGCGTGCTGTCCTGCGCGAGACGTTCCTGCACATACTGGTTCTTGACATCCCGGAGATTCTCGTTATAGACTTGCAAATCGGTGACCACCAGAAAGTACTGAGGGCCGTTCACGTTGTCTTTCACCGCATCGTGGGTCGCGTTGTGCTCCAAGGCTTCCTTCTTCAAAAAGACATTGATATGGGAGTTTTTCTTCACATACTCCACATGGTCAATGTCCTGGTTTTTCACCATCTGGTAGAACTCCATGTCGTTCACCTCGCGGATGGCGTCGCCGGAGGAGAAGAAATAGATCCCCACCAGCGCCAGCGTGACGACGATGTAGAACATCGACCAGCTGAATTTGCGCTTGCCGCCGTTTTTGCCTCCCTGACCGCCCATCCAGTCCGGCATCGACGGTTTCCGATTGTTGTTGGCCTTGTTGTTTGTCGTATTGTTAGGCATTGCTTTCTCTGAACTGACGTGTGATTAAAATTTCTGAATGTCGGCGTCGCCCCAAAGGGACTCCAGCTGGTAATACTCGCGGGCTTCGGGGAGGAATATGTGCACCAGGATGTTGAAATAGTCGAGCAGAATCCACTCCTTGTTCTCCAGTCCCTCCACATGCAGCGGCTTCACGCCCGCCACTCGCTGGGTCTGTTCCTGCACAAAATCGCAGAGTGTCTCCACATGGGGCTTCGAGTTACCGGTACACACGATGAAATAGTCGAAATATACGTGGTTGATTTTCTTCAGATTCACACAATGGATGTCCACGCCTTGTTTCTCGATCAGCGCCTGGACAATCAATTCCTCAAGGTTCCCTTCATACGGGACGCCTTCAAATTTCACTTTTCTTTTTACTGTCATATCTTCATTTTAAAACGGTTGCAAAAATACGATTTTTTTCTTTTCATTTTTTTTGTACTTTTGCCGTCAAGAAATATAATAATGGCTATATGAGAAAAAATTTCGGATTACTAATCCTTTTGCTATTGGGTATCAGCGTTTTATATGCCCAAACAGGAACGACAGAGATGCCTTACTCATTCGGCAAGAAAGGGATCTCCCAAAATATTGATGTCAGGGAAATGCCCATGGTTGACCATGAGGCGCTTATGGCGGAAGACGAGCAAGTGACGGAAAAATCGGCCCTCCTGCGCACTGGCGTCGGTTTCTCCGTCAACCTGAACCTCGCCAACTCCGGCCGCACCGACTTCACCGAGGACGGCGGCATGCTGTGGCGCACCCGGTTCGTGTCCAAAGAAGCCTTCATGACCTATTTGGTCATGGAGAATTTCAACATCCCCGAAGAGGGCCGGCTGTTCATTTACAGTCCCGACCGCAAACAGGTGTTCGGACCTTACACCAACAAGGACGTGCAGGAATCTGGGCGTTTCGAGACCGACAACATCATGGGCGACGAGCTCATCATGGAATACTACGAGCCCGCCGGCGCCTCCTTCAAGGGCACTTTCCAGATCGCGGCTGTCATGCATGTTTACAAAGACTTCCTGCGTGTCGGCAATGAACGCGGCCCCCACGGCGACGCAGAAGGGAACTGCCACATCGACGTGGTCTGTCCCGAAGCGCAAGGCTGGCACTATCCCGTCAACTCCGTCGTATGCCTCAGCATGACCGCATACGTTCCGGAGGAGGGCGGCTGGGCATCCTACCGCTGTACCGGCGCGATGATCAACAACGTGAGAATGGACAAGACCCCGTACGTGCTCACGGCCGAGCACTGTTTGGCAGCGGAAGACCAGACCTATAAATTCTATTTCAACTACCAGACGTACGAATGCGGCGGCACCACCGGCATTTACACCCGCGTGGCCAACGGCGGCACCGTCATCGCCCGCTCCGGCGCCACCAACACGATTTCCAAATCCGACTTCATGCTCCTGAAAATCACGGGCAATCTGGGCATCTCCTATCGCGACAGCATCTTCTTTGCCGGATGGGACAGAAGCGGCGCGGCCTCCCTGGGCGCCGGCATCCACCACCCGGGCGGCGACTGGAAGAAAATCAGTTTCCCGAAGAGCATCTCCGCCCCCACTTCCGGTCAATACGCCTACAAATACTTTGTAGTAAGCTGGCAGACCAACCCCAACAAGGGGGTGACCGAGCAAGGTTCCTCCGGATCCCCGTTATTCAACAGCAATTCCTTGATCATCGGCACGTTGACCAGCGGTTCCAGCTACTGCAATTATCCGCAAGGCACCGACAACTACGGCCGCATGTCGTACCACTGGACCAACAACAACAATGCCAACGACAACCGCAAACTGCAGCCGTGGCTTGATCCGGACAACACCGGAGCCGTCACGCTTCCGGGCATGCTATACGACGGCCAAGTCATCGTGGGTGTCCAAGACCACGCCGCGGCCGTCTCCACATTCGGAATCTACCCCAACCCTACCCAGAGCGGCACGGTGACCATCGAAGGCGAATTCCTGCCTGAGAGCGCGCAATGCAACATCTACAATGTGACGGGGCAACTCGTGGAGAGCCGCAATGTCTTCACTGACGCCACTTTCACCCTGAATGTGAGCGGTTTGGACAACGGCATCTACTTCATCGAGCTGATCGGTTCCGAGCGCAACTACAGATCCAAACTGATTATTGCCCGATAACGGTGAAACGTCCGCTGCTTTCCACCGCCTACCTCCCGCCGGTCGAATATTTCGCCTTCCTGCTCACGGAAGGGGCCGCCATCGAGCGTGAGGAGCGGTACCAGAAACAATCCTATCGCAATAGGGCTACTATCATGAACGGTAACGGTGTGATGAATCTCATCATCCCTACCGTTCATGATGGCAGAATGGGTATTGTGAAAGCCGTGCGCATCGACTACGCCACGCCCTGGCCCCGGGCGCACTGGCGTACTATCGAATCCGCCTACAACAACACCCCTTACTATCTGTACTACAAGGACATGCTGCGGCCGTTCTACGAACAGAAGTTCGAATTTCTGTTCGACTTCAACCTCCAGCTCACGCAAACTTTGCTGAAACTGCTTCAGCTGAACCGTGAGATCACGACCACCACCGAGTTCACCCCTTACGAGACCGACGATCTCCGGTTGTCGATACATCCCAAAAACGCCCGTAAGGAAAATTACCCGTTTCGTCTTCAATCTCCTTATTATCAAGTATTTGAAGACAAGTTCGGATTCGTGCCGAATCTTTCGGTCATCGATTTGCTCTTCAACGAAGGTCCCCAGGCGGCGTCCTATCTGCTCCATCTCCAGCAACAAATTGAAACCAAATAAGTCATGCCTACGGAAAGCAAAAGTTTTTGGGACCGGTTGTTCATCCGCGCCAAGAGTGTCGTGGACAAGTTCCTCTATTACGACAATCTCTTCGACGACAACGTCTGGAAAATCCGATTTTCGAAAGACAACAAGCAGAAAATCAAATACCAGATTGAGAAGAGCAAGTTCTCCATGCAGCTTAAGACGGGCGACGACATCTTCAAGTATCTGTGGATGATTCTGTTAGCGCTGGCGTTAGTCGGCTTGTTGGTGCTTAACCGTCAGATCGGCATCTCCGACCGAGAGGTGGCGCAGCATGAGTATTCCGAATTGCTCTACAACCATTTCCATCACATCGGCGACCCCGACGCCTACAAAACGCACCCGTACGCGCACACGCAGGCCCAATTCATCGACCTTATCACCTACTCGGTCTGCAAAGCGCTGGACGTCAGCGACATCTACGCCATCCGCCATATTCTGAGCTCGATTTTCGGATGGTTGTTGATTGCCTACCTCTCCTTCATTATTTTGAAGGTCTTCAGCTGGCGGGCCGCGTGCTTCACGGTCTTTTTCCTCATCATCTCCCCCCGATTTTTCGGGTACTCGCTGAGCAACATCGTGGACGTGACGTTCGCTTTCTTCTTCATTTACAGCATCATGCAGATGTACTATTTCAGCCGGGAGCTGCCGGTCATCCGCACCTCCAGGCTCATCCAGCTCACGGCCGGCATCCTTTTCACGCTGTCGGTGCACAACGCCGGTTCCGCGCTGCTGCATCTGTTCATGGTTTTCGCATTGCTGAACTTTTTCCTCTACAACCCGATCAAGAAAATCTACACCAAAGAGTACCTCAAAGCCTTGGGACTGGTCTGCGCCGTGATTGCAGGCGTGTGGGTCACCGTTTACATTGTCCACAATCTGTGCACGCTGTTCCTGGAGACCTCCTTCGTCATGCCCAACAAAGCCTTTGCCACACTGGCCACGAACATCCCGTTCGACCAGAACCAGATTTTCGAGGGGAAGTTCATCGGGCCCGACAACTTCCCCACCCGTTATATCGCCAAGTATCTTTTCATCACCACCCCCACGGTGGTGCTCATCAGCTTCCTGCTCTTCTTCATCTTCTTCAAGAACGCGATCAAGACGATGAAGCCCTTCTCCATCTTCATCTTTATTTATACCTTCCTGTTCTGCATCCACCGTGTGAAGACGCATTACATGAACCCCGACACGCTGTGGGCCATCCACTACTGCATCTACCCGCTCTTCATGTTGATTGCGGTCAGCGGTGTGGAATGCACCCTTCGGCACATCAACGACCGATATACCAACTTCGTGATTCTGGGGCTGTTAGGGATGCTTTCCATCATGCCCGTCCGGCACATTTTGTGGAACAGTCCTTTCACTTCGCTATACTTCAACGAAGTATCTGGCGGCATCCACAACGCCTATGCCAAATATGCGTTGGACAGCAATTTCGAGGCGACCAAGACGGCCAACACATGGATCAAGGATTATGTGCAGCAGCACGATATCGGGAAGCACTACACCAACCGTCCGGTGGTGGTGGCCACCAACGGGAACGCCGCCTGCGCCCTTTTCTACCAGGGAGATCCGAGTATTCAGCTGGTTTTCAGGGATTATGACAATTTGGACAGCACATGGGACTACTACGTGGCCTATTGCAACCAGATTCCGGTCACGCAGCTGCGGAACGGCACTTGGCCGCCCGACAGCACCATCCACCTGATGACGTTCGAGCAGAAGCCGATGGTGGCCTTCTACCGCAACGAGGTCCGTTTTCGCAAATGGTATGAGCAAGACAGTGTTGCCATGGCCGCCGATTCGCTCCTTCAAATGGTCATTGACACCCCCTAACCGCCACATCGCATCATCGTATCATCGTATCTTCCCATCATCGTATCTTCCCATCATCGCATCATCGTATCATCGCATCATCGCCTAAACAAAAAAAAATCGGCACATCAAAAAAAATTGTATCTTTGCGCCCTAATTTACAAGCAATGGAAAACCCCACGTTAGAACAAAAGGTCATCTCAATCATCGACCAGATCCGCCCCTACTTGGTGCAGGACGGCGGCGACATCGAATTTGTGGAACTCACCCCCGAGAATGTCGTCAAGGTGCGTCTCCAAGGCGCGTGCGGCACCTGCCCCCACGCCAAGATGACCCTCAAGAACGGCGTGGAACAGACTATCAAACACTACCTCCCCGAAATCGACCACGTCGAAGACATCGTTCTCGGATTCTAACTCTCAGCTCATGACATCAATAACCAATAACCTATAACCAATAACCATTACAAATGGGCCTCAAATGCGGCATAGTAGGACTGACGAACTCGGGTAAGACCACGATGTTCAACTGCATCTCCAACACGAAGGCGGAGG
>JAEEGL011359269.1_pt1 | contig 12522 bp, 5 predicted proteins | sample 9134231 | NCBI WGS metagenome assembly JAEEGL01 (sample SAMN16246548, study PRJNA631951) | gut metagenome | biome: gut microbiome; feature: rumen; material: fiber-attached | host: Bos | place: Iran: Karaj | collected 2018-10
AAGGGCTTTTCCCGCACCGCATTGGTAAGCTGTCCGCCTTCCTCGTAGCCCACAAATCCCGGAGGAGCTCCGATAAGCTTCTGATCGGAGTTGTCCTGGGCGTACTCGGACATGTCAAATCTGATGCAGGCCTGCTCGTCCCCGAACAGAAACCGGGCCAGAGCCTTGGAAAGCTCCGTCTTGCCCACCCCGGTGGGCCCCACAAAAAAGAACACGCCCCGGGGCATGGAACGGGAGGAGGTTTTATGAAGTCCGGTAAGCCCCATATAGGCCTTGACAATGGCGGACTCGATCTTCTGAATGGCCTGATTCTGCCCCACCACGCTCTCCGCCAGAATCTGCCTGATATTCCGGAGCCGGTCGATCTCCAGCTTTTCCCAGGGATTCTCCTTCTCGCCGTAGCGGAAAAGATAAAAAAGCTTCTCAAACGAGAGATCCCCGGTTTTCCGGGACAGCCGGGAAAGCTGGATAATCTCCCGGCCGGTAAAGCCGTCCAGGAGATCAACATATGAAGCAAAATCCGGGGCCGCGGCGAGATTCCTCCCCCGGGGGAGCCGCACCTGAAAACCGTCGGCGATAAGCTCCATGAGGGCCTTTCTTTCCAGACGATCCGGCACGGACATGTTTATGATTTCCACCTCGGGATTGTTCTGATAAAACACCAGGGGCACCGAACCGATTCTGCCGGTTATCAGCACCACGGTGCTTTCGTTGCAGTCCTGGCTGAAATACTCCACCCGGCGATCCCTGATAGCCTTGGACAGCATGGTAAGAGCCGTTCTTTCCTCTTCGGGAAACTCATGCTGGCTGAACAGGTACTCCCCCCAGTTAATGATAAAGGCCGATTTCTTCTTGTCGTTTTTAAGATTGCGGTAAACCAGGGGCAGAAACTCATCAGGCTTGGTAAGCTGCGGCCCCGAATCGCCGGCATCGGGAATATCCGCCTCGCTGAAATCATAGGCCTCCCCGGAGACCTGCACCTCCGTTCCGGTATCCAGAGAGGACATGCTGCCCGGCTTTTCCTCCACGGCGCCGTCAATCCGATCCCAGTAGATAATTTCCCGGAACTTCATCTCCTCCAGAAGATCCTTCAGAATGTCCCGGAGAGTGACGATTTTGCCGCGGTACAGAAAAACATCCCCCACATTGCCGTCAATTATCAGGCACTTGCGGATCCCCAGACTCCGCCGGATCTTTCTGATGCTGTTTTCAACTGACATCCGTTATTCCTCCTGTCCTTTTCCTGCTGTTTCCGTCAGACGCGGTTCTGTCATTTCACGGCGCCTTACCTGCTGCCATGTCCGGTTTTATGCCCCATGGCCTGCATTTTTCTGTTCTGGAGCCGATCCGGGTTTTCCCAGTCGATATGGCGGGACGCGATCTTCATGCCGTAGACCTTTTCCAGGGTCTCCAGGAAAGGATTCTCATCCTTGGTACAGGCCATGCCCTCATACCCTTCAAAATGGTACATGAAGCGGCCGTCCAAATAGACCTCAAAGGTCACCTGCCGGCCGTCCGGTCTTTTAACGGCAATTCTGACGATATTGTTTGCCCGGTCCAGCTTGATGCACTGCTTAGGATCAAAGAGGAACCCTCGCTTCCTGATGGCGCCCACGATCATGCCGATGGCTTTTTTGCGCATCATTTCCCCGCGGATGCTTTTATCCACGTCCCTGCTGATGTCGGAAACCGTCTTTTCATCCAGCGGAGCTTTCCCGGCCATGATGCTGTCCACCGCCGCGGTATCCAGATGATGCTTTTCCAGATCCGCCTTCATCCGGCCCAGAATCCGATCCCGGTTCTTTTCCATAAGCCTGTCCGTCTTCTCCCGGTATGCCTTCCGGGCCTCCGCCAGAGCGGCATCAAAGGAGGCATGCCTGCCGGTCATGATTTCCCGGTAAACGCACTCCCGAAGGCCGATATCCTGAATGCCGGAAAGGCGTTCCATATCGCCGCCCGCCAGGGAAAAGCGCTTTTCCCGGACCGCGTTCTTAAGCTCCTCCTGATACTTTTCCATATTGGAAAACAGCTGTTCATTAATCATTTCCGGCAGAATATCAAGTTTAGGGCCGGTAAGATCCAGCACCGTCCGGTTTAATTCCCGCGCCCGGTCCATAATCTCCTGCTGATCCCTGAAAGTGCCGGTCTGGTGTTTTACCTCATCAAGATAATGCTCAAACTCCGTGAGCTCCCGGAGAATTGCCGCCTTGGATTCCTTCAGCATGGCAATATAGCCCTCCGTATCGGCGGTTTTGAATCTGGTGGCGTTTTTGCTGATATCCGCAATGACATCATCAATCTGATGCAGGGAATCCGAAGCCCGGTCGCAGATGCCCTGACACTCCGCGGCCACCCCGTCCAGACTTACCGTAACTCTGTGACTCATGCTGTTATCCTCCGTCTATTTCTGTTAATCCCCGATGCTGTTAATCCCCGGTTTCACTTGCCGGATCCCTTTTTCTTCATCTGCCCGGCATTCCTGCTGGCTTTATTGCCGTCATTTCTGCCCCCGCCGCCGTTCTTCCGGGACTGTCCGGCATTCTTTCCGGAAAAACGCCGGGCCGCAGTCTCAATGGTGTCCGTAATGCCCCGGAAAATCCGGATCTTCTCCGCGGCCAGAGCAGCCAGCGGCCGGGCTTCCTCCAGATTTTTCCGGATGATATGCAGGCATTTCAGGCAGCGATCCCGGAGATCCGGAGTCCAGTTAACCCGGGAAAGCTGATCCGGCGCGTTCAGGAAGGCGGCCCCGAGATCGCTCTCAAGCCCTCTTAAGCCGGAAACCGCCGTAAGAAGACTGTCCAGAGCCGTGCCCTGCCCCCGGGGCTCCGCCTTCATAATATCCAGAGATTTAACGGGATCAATGAGAGAAAGCACGGCTTCCTCGCTGAAGCCCAGCTCCCGGAAATAATAGTACTGCTCGGTTTCCGGAGCCCCTGATTTATCCGAAATGCTCCGGAAATCCGCGAAGATCCCGGTTTCCGCTTCGCCGATAAAACCGGCGATGTTCAGGATCAGGGGGGTAAGATAGATAATGTTGTCCTTTATTTCGTCATCGTTAATGATCATGGTTCTGGCATGTTCGTAAAGGCTGTTCCAGCGCTGCTCCCGGATTACGGATTTTACCCGGCCGGCAAAATCCGTTCTGTCTCCTTTCATCCGGCGGCACAGCGCGGCAAAGCAGTCGATTCTTTCCGTTTCGTCCCCCGCGGCTCCCTGAACAGACAGGCACACCCCTTCCGCATCATCAAATATGCTGAAAAACCCGGTCAGCGTCCCTGCGGCATTTTCCTTTTCCCGGGCAAAATAATCTGCCATGATGCGAATCAGCTGCTCTCTTGCATCATCATATGCCACCCCATACTCCGCCATGAGATCGCAGGAAAGTTCCATGCCGGCGAGAGGCCCCCAGGAAGCCCGGCTTTTAAGCTGCGCGGCAACTGGAACACAGCCCAGAAGATGTCCTTCCCGGTCAGTTTTCAGGAACAGGGGCCGATACGGGAACCCGTTCATCAGGGCATCTGATACTTCCAGAGCGGTTCCTGACTGTTTCCGGCCAGAAAAGAAGCCGCTTACCGCCTGAGCATAAAGGAGGAACGCCGTCCCGCTTTCCGGGGATCCGGCTTTGAAGCGCAGGGTTTTAAGAACGGCGGAAGGCAGATCCCGGAGATTCATAAGTTCCCGATCCTCCGGAATGGCGAGTTCCCTTCTGAGGCCTCCCATGCCGTTCATAAGCCGGAGAGCCCTGGTGATATTGTCCCCGCCCAGATATTTGAACAGGAAGCCGTCCAGCTCCTCCGCGCCGGCAGTTACGGCAAAAAAGCAGCCGTCAGCGGCATATTCCGCGGAAAATACCGCCGGAATCCGTGAGAAAACCTGCTCTGCTTCCGTGATGTCAGCGGAGTCGATCACCTCCTTTTTAACAAGGCCGATATTCCGATCCGCCTGATGACTGACGCAGAAGCCGGTCAGCATATTCCGGACTTCCTCGGCATCGTAGTCATACCGGGGGAGTTCATTCAGAAACCCGGCCAGTTCTCCCGAGGCGTCATTCCGGGAGTCCGGGGCAATGATCCCGCTGAAATTCCCGCTGAAATCCAGCCGCCGGTCAGGAAAGCTCAGGGAGGCCATGACCTGCTTCTGCTTCGTCTGTCCCGTGGGGAGCATGCCCTCCTGAAGGAGCTTCCGGCCCTTTTCCGTTAGCTCCAGATCCCCGATGCGGTATTCCCGGAAGAGGTTTTCGTTAAAGGGCTCGCCGTTCCTGGAAGAACTGTCGCTGATTTTCACGATATCAGCGTCTGACATCCGGGAAATTTCCGCGGCAAAAATGTAGTGCAGCCGGGCGGGCACGCCGATGCTGTTAAGCTTTTCGTGAATAAGGAAATCCCGATCCTGAGAGTCCCTGATGAAAAGAAGCACAATGTAGGCCACCCCGGAGGCCTGCCGCACCTCCTGGTAGTTTATCGTCGCGGTCATTTCCAGAAGCGGCGCCGGAAGAACAATATCAATGCCGTATGCCATTATGAACGCCCTCCCCATGAGCCTCTGGCCGCCGATCCGCCGTCAGAGCTCCGGCGGCCGATAATATCCGCCGCATCCAGAAGGCGGCCCTCCCGCTCTATGGTGGTGATGATTTTCTCATACACCCGGAAGTCCTTCTGATCGTATTCGCTCCTTCCGTAAACATCGGGAAGATCGATAACTCCCTTCCGGATCAGAAAATCCCGGTTTCCCGCCACCACCAGCATTCTGCGGGCCCGGGAAAGAGCCACGTTGATGCGCTGATAATTCCTGATAAATTCCGGAGAGCCCTTTTCATGCCGGTTGTTTCTCACCATGGACACAAAAATGATATCCCGCTCGTCCCCCTGAAAATCATCCACCGTGCTCACCACCGGTCTCTCGTCCCGGTCGCTTCTGAAGCCCTTAAGCTTTTTGAAGTTCAGGGATTTCTTGATTCTGTCGGCCTGGGCGCCGTAGGTGGAGATCACCCCGAGACTGAGCTTTTCCGCGGATTTGTTCTCCGGCTTCAGAAAATACTCGTTAAGCCGGTTAATCAGAGCGGCTATCACCTCGGCCTCCTCCTCGTTGACAAAGGACGTGGCATCCTGGGACTCCCGGCTCTCCAGCCCGTGGCAGTTTATGAAATACACGCTTTTCCCGGGCCGGAAAATATTGCTGCCGTTAATGGAAAGCGTCACGTTATGCTGCTTGTTGTTATTCTGCCCGCTGTATCCCAGCCGGAGCTCATTCCGGTAAAAATGGTTAAAGACCTTCATGATATCCTCATGACAGCGGTACTGCTGATTCAGCATGACCTTGTAGTCATCCCGGATCTCTTCAAAAAGGCGCTTGAAGAAGGATATTTCATACATATCCCGGAATTTGCGGTTCATTTCAATGTTGAAACGGGCCGGATCCAGGCCCTGAAATTCCTCCGGACGCATTTTGGCCAGATCGTACATGGGATTAAGCTGCCGGTGATCCCCCACCAGAATGACGGTTTTGCCGTACAGCACCGGAATCAGAAGATCCACAAAGCTGGATTTGGAGACCTCGTCAATAATGACGGTGTCAATGCCGGTTTCCTTAAGGTTGAATCTGTTCATCCCCAGAAGCTCGTTCATCCGGCCGCTCAGTCTGAAATTCTCCCGGCTGGTACAGGTAATGCCGTAAACGTTGGCGGACTCGAAAAGCTCGTCCGTGTATTCTCCGGTATCCTCCCTGATAACCTCCGGACGGGAAAGATACTCCGTGATCTTTTCGTAAAGAGGTATTTTCTCCCGGTTCTCGGCTTCCTTCCGGCGGGCATTGTCCGACAGAGCCTGCCACTCGCTCTCCATCTGCCGGAAGGCTTCCTCGGGAGTGTTCCATTCCCCGGCCAGATTAAAGTCCCGGAAAAACCGCCGGATGCTTTCCGTAAGACTGATCTGTTCCTGCTGCAAGGACTGGAAAAGCTCGCTGTCGTTCAGCTCTTTGATCCTTGTCTGGCAGTCGGAGATCTCCCGCTGAAGCTTCTCCTTTCCGGCGTTCACCCGGGCGATATCCGCCATCAGGGGCTCCGTTTTCGCATCCAGAGACTCCCGAAGCTCCCGGCGCGCTTCCCGGACATAATCCCGGATCCTGAAGATTTCCGTAGCGACCCGATCCCGGTTCTTCATGATCCAGTCCAGGGCAAACACCCGGCAGAGCAGAGACTGTCCGGTTCCGCCCCCGCCGGACTCGGCTTCCCGGGCTTTTATGGCATTGAGTTCATTGGTAATCTTCCGGAATTCGCTCTGGAGCCTTTCATATTCCTCCTCCTTTTCCGGAATAACTTCGTCATATTCGTCCAGACAGGCGCGCTTCAGCTTTCTGAGTTCGTCTCTTCTTACCTCAAGAGACACTCTGTCAGAATCCGGACTTAACATGGCAAGTTCCCGGTTCAGGGTATCTGCATCGATGTTCTCGACAGTCTCCAGAGCCCGGTCATGATCCGGAGCCAGATAAGGAAGCCCGGTAATCTCCTTCAGCCGGTCCCGCCAGGCTTCCGCATATCCGGGAATAAAAAGATCCCCGAGCCGGGCGCCGTTCCCGCAGCTGAAATCCCCCGCGGCAATGGCATTTCCGGTGCGGACATAGCGCTCCCGTTCTCTGAGAAGAACCTTTTCCTCATCCTGCAGCCTGTCAAAATCAATCCTGAGACTGCCCATGGTCTGCTCCAGCCGGCTGATTTCCTGAAGATCCCGCTGATAGGATTCCCGGGCATCCTCCAGGCGCTTCCGGCACAGCTTCAGCCGGTCCAGCTCCTGATGAAAGCTGTCCTTCATCTCGTTAAAATTCCGAAAATGTCTCACCGCCCGGTTCATGCTGGAGCAGATATTGAGATAAAAGTTCGCCACCAGCTTCAGGGGATCATAGTCATTATCGGCTTTGCGTCTGCCATCCGGAATAAGCCTCATGGGAACGATGTCCGCAATCTTCGGCAGCCTGTCAAAAACGTTGTCTATGGCCTTGTGGGTCTCGCTGGAGATCATCACCTTCCGCCCCCGGCTCACCAGCTGGGACACGATTTCCGCAATAACCTGGGTTTTGCCGGTGCCGGGAGGCCCCTGCAGCAGAAAAATGCCGTTGCTCTCCACCGACTTTCTTACCGCCTCCTGCTGCTTTTCGTTAAGCCGGCCGTCAAGATACCACTGCCACTTAGCGTCAGAGACGGCGGAGGGCCGGGTCAGATCCCCGGGGGAAAACAGGTAGGTGGACAGGTACGGGTTTTTCACATAGCCCCGGAAAAAATCATCCACCGCCTTCTTCTGGCGATCCAGCTTCGTTCTGTCCGGCCGCTGATCATAGGAAAGAAAGGAGCAGGCCGCGGCCAGAGAGACAATTCCGGCAAACCTCTCCGGGTTATCGGCATCGTAGGGCTTTAAGTAAATCAGGAGCTCGGTAAGGGTATGGCTGTCGGTAATTCTCTTTCTGGCGGCCTCCAGTTCCGCGGCAGTCTGAGACTTAAGGAGTTCCGTTTCGCGGTTCAGGGACAGTCTGCTGTTTGCGGCAAAGCGGCTTCTGAAGGCACGGAGTTCGCTCATGAAGATCTCGCGATAGCCGGATACGGCCTTTTTATCCTCCTCGCTTAAATCGCCGCCCCAGACTGCGGCGATGCGCTTTTTAGCCATGCTGAGCCATTTGCTGTTAAAGAAATCATTGTCATTGCAGCACTGCGCGAAAAGGTTCGTTATCCTGGGATCGGCTCCCCGGCGTAAGAGTTCCGGCAGAAGCTCCTTTGCAATGTAATCCTGCACTGCTTTTCTTTCGGAATGCCTGCCGTATTTCTCTTCCAGCTTTCTGAGCCCCTTCAGATATCTCTGCTCTGCCTGCCGGGCCGCCTCGCTGAGCTCCTCTTCCGGAAGCACGTCATGTTCAACGGCGGAAAGTCTTGAGTCTATGCCGATGGTTTTGGGATAGTTCTTTCTGCGGGGATCCGGAGTCTCCGGCGCCGGATCCGCGGGATCCCGATCCGTCAGAATCACATTGCCGGAGGCCATGCGTCTTATGGCTCTGATGGTCTCGTTCCGGCCTTCCGGAGTTTCGACCAGCTTTTTATTGAAGCGGAAGGACATCCTGATAACAAGCACGGGATCGCCCCCGGCCTCATCGGTGTCAAGTATCGGATTCCGCATAAACTGCCGGTTGCCGTCAAGAATATGATCCCTGAGGGAGGGATCGGCCCGGAACACCTCCTGAGAAACCGCGAAACCCGTGAGCGCCGTGACTTCATCGGCCCGGAAGCTTCTTTTTGCCAGGGTATCCAGATAATATTCCCGGGCCCGGAAGTAATCCATCCATGAGGTATAAAAGCTCAGGGCTTCGGCAGGGTTCTTCACGGTATAGCAGTCCCGGATCAGGGTATCGATATTGTCATGGGAAAATACGGATCTGGAAAAATCAAGATGATCCGCCTGCCAGTCCGCGCCCATGAAGGAAACGCCGTTTTTCAGGGTAATGTTTTTGCGTTCCACGGCGGTGACGGCCGGGCCCGTGAAGCAGAAGTCGCTGGGGGAGGCCATGGTTTCGTCGATGTACTCAAAGCCCTTTACCTGAAAGCTGCGGATTTTTGCTCCCTCGACAATGTCCCCGATAAGAAAAATGTTCTGCTGCGGCGGCAGGATTTCCTGCATGGCGGGAGTCAGCTCCGGACGGATCACCAGATTGTGTAGAAAATGGGTGGAGCCGTTAGGCGAGGTTTCCCGCTCTCTGATGAAATTCGGACAGGAGATGAAATACTTTTTCGGGAGTCCGGCGGGAAAGCAGATGCGCACAAACTCCTCAAACGGCACCCGCCGGTCTCCCGGCACTCTTCTGGAGAGCTTTTCATACTGCTGCTCCAGACTGCCCCGGTACATTTCTGTCTGAAAACGGCTCCCTTCCCTTCTTCTGACGGAAAAGTCAATCAGAATCACGGAATCGGCGCTTCCTGTTAATACATGCTCAGCCATAGATCCCCCTGTCAGACAGTTTTTCCGGAGGCAGCAATTCCCCGCCGCCCGGATCATAATTTATGCTACAAGAATAATAATAATCAGACTGTGATACAAAACCGATAAAGGAACAATAATATTATGCTGCCGGCAACAAACGATTTCAGTTTTTGCAGCAGCGGGGGCAGGATCCCGGTTTCAGCCCCGGTTTTAATTATGCCCCCGGGGGCGGGGCTTGCCGGAATTTTTTAGTGCGAAAAACAGAGAGCGGGAACGGCGCCGGGAGGGATGCCGGAAAAAGCGGGAATCCGGCCGAACATAGCGGCCGGACAGGAAGCGGCAGCTCCGGAATTATCACGGCGCCGTCCGGGGAACGATATCCTTCAGAATGCGATCCAGAAGCTTCCGGAGCTCCTTCCTGAACACCTTCTCCGAGCAAAGATATTTGTTCCGGAAAGCATCGTCATCAACGGAACCATGAGCCATGATGTTTCTGAGGGTGTTGAAATCCTTCCAGGAGGATCCCAGATAATAGCCGTAGTACTTCTTGGCGATCTTGTCATACATCTCGGCCATCTCGCGCTTTTCATCCCTCAGGAACTTCTGCGCGGGATAGACAGTTTTGCCTTGCCTGGTCTCGCAGAAACCGAGATCCTGCTCCGACAGGCTGTCCACATCTCTGAAGCCGGTTTTCTTCAGGAACAGCTTCGCCTGTTCCTCGCTGTTTTGCAAAAACTTCTGCATAAGCTTCAGGGACAGCCACTCATGGGGATTAAGCTTTTTTCCGTTTTTAACGATTTCAGCGCTGTACACCGCGGCCTGATGCTCGATGTTGTCAAGATACTCCCGGCGCTTCAGGAGATAATCCCGGAGACTTTTGTTTCTGATGTCGGTCTTCTGCTCCGAAAGGTCGTAATAGTAGTGCGTCATGGCGGCTTCATGAGCATAGATCATGCAGCGGAGATAGTCTCCCGAGTCATAGTAGTTCTCGGAAATCAGCTTGAGCCGCTCCGGCCAGGAAAGCCCCGCATCCGTGGCCCAGCGGGTCTTTTCCATAAAGGTGTCCCGCAAAAGAGCCGTAATCGGAGAGCCCTTTTCGAGATAATCCGGCACCGGACTGTCTCCGGACAGGTACGGACAGGTAATGCGCTCGTAGAAGGAAAAGGAATTCATATCGGCAATGTCGGCAGCTTCGGCATTGCCGGCGTTTTCCTTTACCAGCGGGCTGGAAAAGCATGACAGATCCTGGCTCTTTTCGAACTTGGCAAAGGCAAAGGTCCAGTCCATAAGCTCCCGGATCCCAGAAAGCTCCGTTACTTCGGTGATATCGTCTTTTCTGTCCGGATTCTCAAAAAAGCCGTAATAGATGCTGCGCAGAACCACCCGCTTCACAAAAACAAGATAATAGGCGGCGGAAAGGCAGATAACCGGCACGCCCCGGAAGCCGTGGGTGATATCCACAGCCACGGTTTCTCCCGGGCTTACCGTTTCGAACACCGTCCGGTAGAAGGCGGCCTGGGAGTCATGGGAAAAGTCTGCGGGAATGATCCGGATTACCGTCGCGCAGCCCTTAAGGACAGAGTTGATGCTATCCTGAAGCCTGCGGATATTACTGAGGAGAATCTGTTCATCAGGAGCGGAGCCGGGAGCATATTCGCCGTTCCAGGAAAGTCTGGCAAAGTAATCGTAAAGCTCCTCGTAATCGGGGATCTTTTCCCTGCCGAAGTGATTCAGAAGTTCGATCCAGGAACTTCCGGCAGTGCCCAGAATAACCAGCTTCCGGGGATGCAGCAGCTTTTCCAGCGCCAGTCCCAGAAAAGCGGTTCTGCCGGTGACGATCCTTTTGCCGTCAAGATCCATGCCGTAAACAGTCCTGGCATAACCGGTTTCATCACTGCCAAGATTCTGCCGAAAGGCTTCAAAGGGGAGAGGCGTACTGTCCTTCTTAACCTTCAGCCGCCCTTTTCCGATAAAGGTAATCAGGGTATCCAGAACGCCTGCGCCGCCTTTTCCAAAAACATCTGCCATTCAGTCCTCCCGCAAAGCAGGCACATGCCTGCAAAATCAGCAATATTCCCTGCGCCGGATATGCCCTGACAGGCTTCCGGCGGAAAAAACTCCCCGCTCAGGAATCCTCCAGGCTCTTCACAAAACGCAGCACCTCCGCAATCTGAAGAATCAGGTTGTCCGGAACATACTGATCCTCCGTCCCTTCCTCAAAGAGAGCCCGGGCCAGGGGAGCTTCCCTCATTATGGGGATCTTTTCTTCCCTGGCCGCTTCAATCATCCTGCGGGCCACCTCCCCCTCTCCCTTGGCCAGAATCACCGGGAGGGGATCCTTTTCGGGATCATAATCCAATGCCACCGCATAACGTATAGGTTCCTTGTTCTTCATCCCCGTATCTCCCTCCTTCCCCGGTTCTTATCCTTCTTCCGGACAGGCATTGCCGCAGCTGCCGTTTTTTTCGGAAAAACAGCAGCTGCGGAATCGTCCTGCATGAATTTTGGTATCAGGTTTTAACCATCATTTTAAGACATCGGGAAAACATGACAAGGGAGCGGCTTCATCCGTGCCATATCGCGCACAAAAGCCGGGAGGGATAGAAATATAACAAAGGGTAAGGGGATGCAGAAGAAGATTGGAAACGCTGAGATGCCGCAAAAGATACCCACCTTTGCAGCTCGGTAGAGAGTGGTTTAAATGTGCCAACGGTAATGTGTTTCAATACCGCAAAAAGGTAACCCCCTTTGCGGCGGAGAAGGCCAAAACGGCGGCCTTTTTCTCGAGCATGTTTCAATACCGCAAAAAGGTAACCCCCTTTGCGGCCGACCATCGAAACTCGACTAGAGGTTGGCGATGCTGCGTTTCAATACCGCAAAAAGGTGACACCCTTTGCGGCGTTCCGGTGTTCCAACGGTAACGTTGGACTCAGGCTGTTTCAATACCGCAAAAAGGTAACCCCCTTTGCGGCGATTAATCTTGCAATTATTAAACAGAACCGTAAAGGTTTCAATACCGCAAAAAGGTAACCCCCTTTGCGGCTCTTGCTAGCGCAGAAAGCTAGAGAGGCCAAGGTGGGTTTCAATACCGCAAAAAGGTAACCCCCTTTGCGGCCCGGTATGGAGATGGCCTATGGCTACGTCGCACATGTTTCAATACCGCAAAAAGGTAACCCCCTTTGCGGCGATCCTGAATGGGTAAATTTGGTTGTTTCTTTCCCTGTTTCAATACCGCAAAAAGGTAACCCCCTTTGCGGCCCGTGGGAGGTCTCACTAGCTGAGGTTTCTCCCCGGCGTTTCAATACCGCAAAAAGGTAACCCCCTTTGCGGCTTTAGCGGATTCAGGCTTGGTTCCTCTGTCCAAAATAGTTTCAATACCGCAAAAAGGTAACCCCCTTTGCGGCATGCTGAAGACGTTTCAGACGTTACCAGAGTGCCTGGTTTCAATACCGCAAAAAGGTAACCCCCTTTGCGGCATTTACAAATGCAGGCCTTGAGTACGATGCTGGAACGTTTCAATACCGCAAAAAGGTAACCCCCTTTGCGGCATTTCACTGCTGTGATTTTC
>JAEEGL011613247.1_pt1 | contig 12522 bp, 3 predicted proteins | sample 9134231 | NCBI WGS metagenome assembly JAEEGL01 (sample SAMN16246548, study PRJNA631951) | gut metagenome | biome: gut microbiome; feature: rumen; material: fiber-attached | host: Bos | place: Iran: Karaj | collected 2018-10
CCGTTTGACCGTTGAACCGTTGGACCGTTGAACCGTTGGACCGTTGAACCGTTGGACCGTTGAACCGTTGAACCGTTGGACCGTTGAACCGTTTGTTTCTTAACCGCTTAACTCCTTAACCGTTCATGTCTTTGACCATAGCCCACATTGGTGATCCGCAGCTGGGGTTCAACCTCAAGGGTGAGGACCCCGAGACCAAGTACCGCGAGGACTTGGCCCGCATGGAGCGCGTGATAGAGACGGTGAATGGGCTTCGCCCCGATGTCGCTCTAATTTCAGGCGACATGACGCACAGAGGCGCCGACATTGTCCGTGACTGGCCGAGGCTGCTTCCGCTCTTCAAGGTGCCAGTCATTGCTACGCCCGGCAACCATGATGTGGGGCAACGCCTTACGCGCGAAGCGCTCGACAGATACAAATCCATCTTCGGACGCGATTATGGGACCATGGATGTCAATGGCTGGCGCATCATCTTCGGCAACACACAGTACTGGCTCGAAACCGACGAGACTGAGTCGCAGGCACGATACGAAGAGTGGCTCTCCGCCGAGATTGAGCGCGCGAAGGATCTGCGCGGCAAGGTCATCCTCGCCGGCCACAACGCGCCCTTCGCCTACATTCCAGACGAGCCGGACGCTTATGAGAATTGCCCGAAGGCAAGCCGTTTTGCGCGGCTCGACGCCTACCTTGCGGCAGGCGCGCGCTTCTACTTCGCCGGGCACATGCACCGGCTTAGTGTGCGCGGTTATCGCGGCCTAACAATCCTGACAGCCGAAGGCCTTTCCCTCAATTTTGACCAACGTCCTTTCGGCTTCCGCGTCTTCCAGGTCGCGGATGACTTCTCCTATTCATGGGACTTCCGCGCCATTTAGCTTGCGTGGCGCAGCGACAAAAACAAATTTCCAGTTTTTTCTTGCAGACCTTGGCGGATTTTGCTAAGGTTATGAAATCTGCATACGGAATGCTTTTGTTTCAACCTAAGGAGACGCCACATGAAATCCAGCACGAGCAAATCCCTTCTACTCGCCCTCCTGGCGTTCGCCGGAACTGCGCCCGCAGTCCATGCGGTTCTTCCGGCGGAGTACTATGAGCTCGAGTACATCGCCTCCTCCGGGGAGCAGTACATCGACACCGGCATCCGCGCCACGACGACCACCCGTCTCGTCCTTGATTTCCGATACACCTCAATGCCGACGGCGGGCAGCTACAACGGCTACACGCATGGTTCGAGCAATGGACACTTCGGCCATACGCTCAGGGTCGGCAGCCCCAAGCACGCCGTCTCGCCCAACGCCGTCTCGCCCAACGACGCCTCGCAGATCGTCTACGACGGCGGCGAAATCATCTGGCAGCAGCCGGGAACCTTCTTGATGTTGAAGTAGCCGCCGTACGCATCGCCTCTTCTTGAAAACCCATCAACAGATAGGAAAACGACCATGACGATTACATCCCGCGACCTCTCACGCGCGTCGCGCTTCGCCGCCATCTTCGTTGGCGTCATTGGCGCGACGTCAATTGCCTGCGCCAAGGGCACTTCGCAATACGTGCAGAACGGGCTGATCGCCTGCTGGGATGGCGTGGAGAACGCCGGACCGGGGCAGCACGCGGCCTCGACCGAAACATGGATCGACACAGTGGGCAACGTGTCGTTCGCCCTCACAAACGTCGTCGTCCACGAAGACCGGATGTTCTTTTCGGGCACATCCTTTGGCAAGCTCACCGCAACCGATACCGCCGCGACCTTCGCCCTTGCCAAAAACGGCACCTTGGAAATCGTCTACGCCTCCACCGATGGACTTGGCAGCCAACTGCTCGTCCAATCCTCCACGGCCTCAGGCATCTCCGTTGGCCTCTACAAGGGAGACCGTTTGGTCGCATCCACTTCCTCGAGTCCAACCATCACGTATACCTCGGGAAGCAAGACAAACGTTGTGGCCGTCAGCTACTCGTCGGGAAAGGCGCAAAACCCGTTTGTCAATGGTGCAGCTGGAAAAACAGGCAGCAACGACTACTGGACGCGCTCCGACACGACTACGACACTCGGCGCCCTTTCCAATCTGACCGGCTACTTCAAGGGATCGATCTACTGCATACGCCTCTACAGCCGCCAGTTGACAGAAGCTGAACTCGCGGCCAACTACGCCGTGGACTTCCGCCGCTTTTCCCAAGGACACTTCTACGGGGACGACGCCCTCACCATCGACGGCGCACCTGAAGCCTTCGGGTCTCCGACGCCGTCGTACGGAACCATGCGGGGCCTCGCGGCGGGCCAGACAGTTGCCGTCTCCGCGCCCGCCGTCTGGACAAACGCGGAAGAGACCGTCGCCGCGACCTGCGTCGGCTGGAAGCTGTACGACGATGACGACAATGTCGTCTCAAACGGCGCTGGAAACGCCTTCACCTATACGCACCCCGACCCGATCGCCTACCGCCGCCTGAAGTGGCAGTGGAACGTCGAGTACAAGGTGACCGCCGCAGCCGGCGCCGGCGGAACGGTTTCGCCCGCCGCGCAGTGGGTGCCGGAGGGCGGCACGGCGACCGTGGCGGCAACGCCCGACGCGCCGAATCTTTTCCTCAAGTGGACGGGCGACGTCCCGAGCGCGGTGAAGTACGATGCCGTCGCCACCTTCCCCGTGACCGCATCGGGCGAGGTTCTGGCGAACTTCGCCACATCCGGCGGCGCGACCTGGCACTGGTCGGGCGCCGGTGCCAACGCCCTCGCCTCCAACCCCACCAACTGGGTGGAGGAGACCGTCCCGACGGACCTCGCCAACATCGTCTTCGACGAGACGGGAGACGGCAAGCCCTGCACCTGGAACCTCGACATCCCGCTCCAGTCGTGGACGCAGGCGAACTACACGAGCGCCATTACCTTCCAGACGGTGTACGGCCCGAACGGATTCACCGTCCTGCGCGTCCTCGGCGACGTCACCCTCGCCAGCGGCACCTGGAAGCATGTCGCCAATGCCGCGACCTACCGCAAGTACCGCCTCTACGCCTCCGTGGGCGGCGACATGACAATCGGTCCTGGCGCGACAATCGACGTCACGGCCCTCGGCTACACTCTGCAGTACCGCAAGGCGACTGGAGCATTCGCCAGGGATGTCGGCGTCGGCGCCACCTACGGCGGATATGGCAAGTGGAAAGACAGCACGCCCTTCGCGAACGGTGTCGAACCCTACGGTTCGATCACGGCCCCTGAAGACCCCGGGAGCGGAGCCGCCTACGACCTGGCCCACGATCCGAACAGCGGTGGCGGCGTCGTCCGCCTCGACGTGGCGGGGAGGTTTTCGCTGAACGGGTCAATTGTCTCCAATGGCAAGGTTTACAGCAATTATACCGGCTCGGGCGGAAGCGTGTACATCCGCGCGGGGATGATCGCCGGCAGCGGCTCCATCACGGCCAATGGCCGGATAAACTCCTCAAACAACTACGCCGCGGGGTCAGGTGGCCGTATCGCCATCGTCCTCACCGCCCCGGGCGCCGACTTCTCCGCCTTCGACCCCGTCAGCCAGTGCTCCGCGATTTCCTATCTCCCCGGCAACACCAAGACTTACGCCGGCGCGCCCGGCACCATCTACGCCGAAACCCCGGAAGACACAACGGGGAAGGGCTGGCTGATCTTCAAGGACATCGGCGTCGACCATGCCGCAATCTACTGCAACGCCAACCCCTTCACGCCCGACGTCAACCTCGCGGACTTCTCCCGGATCACCGTCACGAACAACGCGAAGATCTACCTCGCCGCCGGCAACACGCTCGACCTCCGGGCGACGACCTTCGAGGCGCCGGACACCTCCGGCGTCTACCTCAACGGCGGCACGCTCAAGCCGGCGACGGACGGCGGCATCGACTACGACGTGTCCACGGTCGTCGGACTCGGCGGAATCGACGCCACGTCCGTCTCCTTCCGCAGCGGCGCCGCGCTCACGATCGCCACCGCCGACGCCATCTTCGACGGCGACATGTCCATCGGCAGCGGCGTCACCGCGACCGTTGGGACATCCCTGACGGTTGACGGCGACCTGGCTCTCGACGGCACGGTCAGGCGTCCCGACGGCCCCTTCGCGTCCAATCCCAAGTCCCTCGTCTTGCACGTCACGGGCGACATGACCATCGGCGCGAGCGGCATCGTCACCATGACGGCAAGGGGCTACTCGAAGCAGAGTTCCCCGCCCGGGCAGACCTTGTCGAAGGAAAGCGGATCAAGCCATGGCGGACGCGGCTGGAAAGGCATGTCCGCAGGCTCGCAGACGGACGTTCTCCCCTACGGCTCCGTGACGAACCCTGCGACGGCCGGCGGCGGCGGCTGGAACACCGATACCAGCGGCGGCGGCATCGTGAACCTCGTGGTCGACGGGGCGCTCGTGAACGACGGCGCCATTTTGGCTGAAAGCGCGAACAAAAACTACTATTGCGGCGCAGGCGGCTCCGTCAACCTCCGGGCGGGATCCCTCTCCGGTACCGGCCGCATCTCGGCCGGCGCGAAGATGACAGGCTCCTACGGACCGTCCGGAGGCGGGCGCGTCGCCGTCCGCCTGACCTCGCCGGGAGCAGACTTCTCCACCTACACGGGCGAGATTTCGGCCCGCGGCACACGCAAGTCGGACACCGCCAACCAGTGGGTCGGCGGCGCGGGGACCGTCTGGACGCGCACGGCCGCCCAGGGCGAAGGGGAGGGGACCCTCGTGGTGGACAACATGTTCGCGGAACTGAAAGACTGGGGCGACACGACCATCGGCGGCGCGCTCGTCGAGGGGACGTCCTTCAGCGATGTCCTCGTCCGCCGCTCGGCGCGCCTCAACCTGGCCGACGGCGCCACGCTCAACGTCTCGGGCGTTCTTTCCAATGGGTGCCAGTTCGTCGTCGGGGACGGCTCGACCGTTGATTTCACCGGCGCCGGCGAAAGCCGCGTGTACGGCGACTTCGTCTTCTCGAACGTGACCTGCTCCGCCACCGGCAAGGTGATCACGGTCGATGACGGCGCGACCATCGCCGTCAAGGGTCTCATCGCCCTCACTGGAACCGCCGCGAACCCCGTCACGATGCGCAGCGCGACGGCGGGCCAGCCGTGGACGCTCGACCTGACCGGCACCGCGTCGATGGACGGCGTCGCCTTGCGCGACTGCCAGTCCACCAGCCCCATCACCGTCATGAACGGCACGGACCTCGGCGGCAACTCGGCGAACATCATCTTCGTGAACGTCGCCGCAGGCGAACTTATCACCTGGACGGGCGCCGGCGGCGCCTCATGGGCTTCGGCCTCCTGCTGGGACCGCGCCCGCACGCCAATCGCGACCGACCGCGTTCTCATTCCCTCGGGCCCCGCCGTCATGCCCTCGCTGGCCTCGCCCGTCCAGATTGCCGAGCTGACCGTCCAGACGGGCGCGTCGCTCTCCCTCGCCGGAAACGGACTCTCTGTGACTGGCGACGCCCTCCTTGCCGGCAACCTCGTTGCAACAGGGGCGGAGACCGTCAACGTAGGCGGCAATCTTTCGCTTTCCTCTGGTTTCACGGCCGCGCAGTCGACGGTCCGTCTCTCCGCCGCGTCATCCGCCACGCTGACCTCCGTCGGCGCGACGCTCTACGCGCTTGATATCGCGACCCCGAACGCCGTCTTCACGGGCGACCTCTCCTGCAATTCGTTCAGCGTCGGCGACGGCTCATCGGCCTTCGACCTCTCCTTCGCCGACGGCATGACGCTCTCGGCCACCACCTTCGCCGCGCAGGGCGACCCGTCCGTGACGAACGGTGTCCTGCGTTGCGCGACGGATGGCGGGTCCTGGAACCTCACCGTCAACCAGGCCGATGTCTCCGGCATCGCCGTGAAGGGGTCGGACGCCTCCCGCGGCGTCACCATTCTTCCCTCGGACTGCCGTGATGACGGCGGCAACGTCAACTGGCTCTTCGTCGACGACCGGACGCACTGGGACGGCACCTCGTGGTCTCGCGGCGAACCGACGTCCGCCACTGACGCCGTTGTCGACGCCGGGGCCTCGCTGTCCATTTCGTCGCCGCTGGCGGCGCGCAACTTCACCGTCTCCTCCGGCGCAAGCGTCCGCGTCACGGCGGACTTCGAGGCGACCGGGGCGATGACGGTCGAGAACGCGGCGACCGTCACATGGGATGTTCCGGGCGTCATCGGCGGCAACCTCGTCCTCCTCCCCGGCGCCACCCTTACGCATTCCGCGAACAGCACAAAGGAAACCTACAAGATCGACCTTTCCGTCGGCGGCTCCGGGTATGTGGCGGAAGGCGCGAAGATCACGGCGTCCGCCCGTGGCTACAAGGGGCCGAATGGCCCCGGCGTCAAGTCGCGCAATTGGGCCGCCTCGTACGGCGGACGCGCATACACCCAGGGCAACGCGGGCACTTCGAGTCCCTGCTACGGCTCGGCGCTCTGCCCGACGAACTGCGGCACGGGGGCCCAAGACCTTGCCACCGACCCCCAATACAGTGGCGGCGGCGCGATCAAGATCGTCTTCGGCGGGCCGCTGGTCGTCGAAGGGGCGGTAGAGGCCAATGGCGGAGGGGGCAGCACCCAGTACTCCAGCTCCGGCGGCAGCGTGTGGCTTGCGGCGGCGTCGCTCTCGGGATCCGGAACGATCAGTGCCTGCGGCGGAAACAGCTCCGTCAGATCTTGCGGCGGCGGCGGCCGTGTGGCGGTCTACCTCACCTCGGCACGGTCGGCCGACACCTTCCTTGGAACGGTCTCCGTGCACGGCGGCAAGATCACGGGAACCGGCATGACCCAAGGCAGCCCGGGCACCTACTACCTGCAGACTGCGGCCGACGCCGACGGCACCGGCGTCCTCACGAGCTACAGCCTCCCCGCGAACACCACCGTCCAGGCCAATGACAACGTCACGGAAATCGCGCCCGCCGTCCTGGCCCGCGAAGGCGAGACGCGGAAGGCCCGCGTCACCGCCTCGGCCTACTCGTACCTGCATCTCGTCCAGGACACGTGCGTCGGCGACATCCGCCTCCTCGACTCCACCGCCAAGCTCTACCTCAATGGTTACACGCTCAAGGTGAACACCCGGCGTCACGCCGTCTCGCCCAACGACGCGACGCAGGTCATCCTCGGCGGCGGTGAAATCATCTGGCAGCAGCCCGCCACAATCCTGATCCTGAAGTAGCAGCCGCTTGACAGCTCCTAGCGCAACCCAACAGAGGAACAGACCTATGAAATCCAGCACGAGCAAATTCCTTCTACTCGCCCTCCTTGCCTTCGCAGGCGCAGCCCATGCGGCTCTCCCGGCGGAGTACCAGTGGGTGGAGTACATCGCCTCCTCCGGGACGCAATACATCGACACCGGCATCCGCGCCACGACGACCACCCGCATCATTCTTGACTTCCGCTACAACCCGAAGCCGACGACGGGTAGCTACAACGGCTACACGCACGGCGCCAGTAAGAACGAGGGCCACTTTGAGTTCGGCGCGAACGCCATCGATTTCTACATAATGATTTCAAAGTCTTCGGCATGGGTGGACACGGGCATTCCCGTCGATACGGAGCGCCATGTCTGGGATCTGAGCAAAGCAAGCCCGAAGTTGGACGGTACACTTATCAACAACACCACGACTTCGCCGTTTGTGGACAACACGGCCCACCGCAACCTCTACCTTTTCGCCAGGCATAATGCCACAACGGTTGACTACAAGTGTTCCATGGAGATCTACTCCTGCAAGATATACGACGGTTCGGCCCTTGTCCGCGACTTCATTCCCGCGCTTCGGATCTCCGACTCGGTTGCCGGCCTCTACGACCTGGTGAACGATACGTTCCACACGAACATAGGTACCGGCACCTTTGTCGCCGGAGACCGGATGGATCACTTCCTCCTCGTTTCGGCTTCACCGCGGGAATATGGCGACCCCGCGCCGGGATATGGGCTTGTCCGTGAGCTTGCGGCGGGCCAAACCGTCGCCGTGTCCTCACCCGCCGTCTGGACAAACGCGGAAGAGACCGTCGCGGCTACCTGCGTCGGCTGGAAGCTCTACGACGTCGACGACAATGTCGTCTCAAACGGAACTGGAAACGCCTTCACATACATCCACCCCGATCCAATCGCCTACCGCCGCCTGGAGTGGCAGTGGGACACCGAGTACAAGGTGACCGCCGCGGCCGGCCTCGGCGGAACGGCCGCGCCTGCCGTGCAGTGGGTGGCGGCGGGCGGTCTGGCGACCGTGACGGCCACGCCCGACGCGCCGAACCTCTTCCAAAAGTGGACGGGCGACATTCCGAGCGGGGCGAAGTACGACGTCATCGCCACCTTCCCCGTCACCGCCCCTTGCGATGTCCAGGCGAACTTCGCCACCTCCGATGGCTACGCGATTTCCATTCCCTGCGCCAAAGGCACCTCGCATTACGTGCGGAACGGACTGATCGCCTGCTGGGACGGCGTTGAGAACGCCGGGTCGGGGCGGCATGCGGCCTCGACCGAAATGTGGATCGACACCGTGGGCAACGTGCCGTTCGCCCTCACCAACGTTGTCGTCCACGAAGACCGGATGTTCCTTTCAGGCACCTCCTTCGGCAAGCTCACCGCAACCGATACCGCCGCGACCTTCGCCCTCGCAAATAACGGCACGTTGGAGGTCGTCTACGCCTCCACCAACGGGCTCGGCAGTCAACTGCTCGTCCAATCCTCCTCGGCCTCAGGCATCTCCGTCGGTCTCTATAGGGAAACCAGTTTGGTCGCATCCAGTGCCTCGAGCCCAACCATCATATATACCTCGGAAAGCAAGACAAACGTCGTGGCCGTCCGCTACGCCTCGGGAAGGGCGCAAGACCCGTTCGTCAACGGTTCCGCCGCAAGTACAGGAAGCAATGATCACTGGAATCAGGCGAACACAACCACGACACTCGGCGCCCTTTCCAATCTGACTGGTTATTTCAAGGGGGCGATTTACGCAATACGCCTCTACAGCCGGCGGTTGACAAACGATGAACTTGCGGCCAACTACGCCGTCGACATCCATCGCTTTTTCGAAGGACACCCCGGCTGGGACGATGTCCTTGCCATCGACGGTTTCCCTGAAAAGTTCGAGTCGCCGACACCGCCGTACGGAACCATGCAGGGCCTCGTGGGCGGCGAATCGCTCGCCGTCTCCGCGCCGCCCGTTTGGACAAACGTGGAGGGGACCGTCGCCGCGACTTGCGTCGGCTGGAAGCTGTACGACGACGACAACAACGTCGTCTCAAATGGAACCGGCAACGCCTTTACATACATCCACCCCGACCCAGGCACCTACCGCCGCCTGGAGTGGCAGTGGGATGTCGAATACAGGGTGACCGCCACGGCCGGCGACGGCGGAACGGCCACGCCTGCCGAGCAATGGGTGTTAAAAGGAGAGACGGCGACCGTGACGGCCACGCCCGACGCCTCACGCCTCTTTGCCAGATGGACGGGCGACATCCCAAGCGCGGTGCAGTACGACGCCGTCGCCACCTTTACCGTCACCGCCCCATGCGATCTCCAGGCGACCTTCGCCACCCCCGGCGGCGGCGCGACCTGGCACTGGTCGGGTGCCGGCGCCAGCACAAACGCCTATGCCTCCAACCCCGCCAACTGGGTGGAGGAGACCGTGCCGACGGACCTCGCCAACATCGTCTTCGACGAGACGGGCGACGGCAAAGCCTGTTCCTGGGATCTCGACATCCCGCTCCAGTCGTGGACGCAGACCAACTACACGGGCGCCATTACCTTCCGAATGGGATACGGCCCCAGCGGATTCTCCGTCCTGCGCGTCCTCGGCGACGTCACGCTCGCCAGTGGCACCTGGAAGCATCTCGCCAACAGCACGACCTACCGCAAGTACCGCCTCTACGCCTCCATCGACGGAAACATGGTGATCGGTCCTTCGGCCACGATCGACGTCACCGGCCTTGGCTATTCCCAGCAGTACAAGGTAAAGACCGGCACGTTCGGAAAGTACACCGAATGTGGCGGGACCTACGGCGGATACGCCAAGTGGAACAACGGCACGCCTTACGCGAACGGCGTCGATCCCTATGGCTCGATCACCGCGCCGGAAGACCCCGGAAGCGGGACGTATTCCGGCAGCACGGACTACAACGGCGGCGGCGTCGTCCGCCTTGACGTGGCTGGGTCGCTGCTGCTGGACGGCGCCATTGTCTCGAATGGCAAGGTCAACGCCTACTACACCGGCTCGGGCGGCAGTGTGTACATCCGCGCGGGGACGATTTCCGGCAACGGCTCCATAACCGCCAACGGACGGGTCAACACCACAACTAGCAACGACTACCCGATAGGCTCCGGCGGGCGCATCGCCATCATCCTCACCGCGCAGGGTGCCGACTTCTCCGCCTTCGACCCCGTCAGCCAGTGCACGGCGATTTCCTACCGCAACACCACACCAAGGAATTATGCCGGCGCCCCCGGCACGATCTACGCCGAAACGCCGGCAGATACGGCGGGAAAGGGCTGGCTCATCCTCAAGGACAACGGAACCAGCCATACTTCAAACTACGCAAATGCCAACCCCTTCACGCCCGACATCACGGTCGCGGACTACTCCCGGATCACCGTCACGAACAACGCGAAGATCTACCTCGCGGCCGGCAACACACTCGACCTCCGGGCGACGACCTTCGAGGCGCCGGACACCTCGGGCGTCTACCTCAACGGCGGCACGCTCAAGCCGGCGACGGACGGCGGCATCGACTACGACGTGTCCACGGTCGTCGGACTCGGCGGGATTGACGCCACGTCCCTCTCGTTCCGCAGCGGGGCCTCGCTTGCGATCTCCTCCTCTGCCGCCACCTTTGAGGGCGACATGTCCTTCGGCAGCGGCGTTACCGCGACCGTCTCGACATCGCTGACGGTTGACGGCGACTTGGCGCTCGACGGTACGGTCAGACGCTCGGACGGCCCCTTCAGCACCAATCCCAAGTCTCTCGTCCTGCACGTCACGGGCGACATGGCGATCGGCGCGAGCGGCCGCGTCGACATGACGGCAAGGGGATACGCAAAGCAGAAGTGCGAAGGGCAGAACTTGGGTTCGGACTCAGGTTCAAGTCACGGCGGACGCGGCTGGGGGAAAGCGGTGGGCACCCTGTCGAGCGTCCGTCCCTACGGCTCCGTCACGAACCCGGTGACGGCTGGCGGCGGCGGCTGGGTTGGCGCCGGTGGCGGCATCGTAAATCTCGTGGTCGATGGAGCCCTCGTGAACGACGGCGCCATTCTGGCGGAAAGTGAATCTGTCCAATACTACAACGGCGCAGGGGGCTCCGTCAACCTCTGGGCTGGCACCCTCTCCGGCTCCGGCCGCATCTCTGCGGACTGCACGAAGCTTACACATTCTTCAACCACCTACGGACCCGCGGGAGGTGGGCGCGTCGCCGTCCGCCTGACTTCGCCGGGAGCAGACTTCTCAACATACACGGGCGAAATGTCGGCCCGCGGCGCGCGCAGGACGGACGCCGCCAACCAGTGGGTCGGCGGCGCGGGGACGGTCTGGACGCGCACGGCCGCCCAAGGCGAAGGGGAGGGGACGCTCGTGGTTGACAACATGTTCGCCGGACTGAAAAACTGGGGTGCCACGACCATTGGCGGAACGCTTGTGGAGGGGACGTCCTTCGGCGACGTCCTCGTCCGCCGTTCGGCTCGCCTCGACCTCGCCTACGGCACCATGCTCCACGTTTCCGGCGTCCTCTCCAACGCCTGCGAGTTCATTGCCGGAAACGGCACGACCGTTGATTTCACCGGCGCGGGCGAAAGCCGCGTGTACGGCGACTTCGTCTTCTCGAACGTGACCTGCTCCGCCACCGGCAAGGTGATTACGGTCGATGACGGCGCGACCATCGCCGTCAAGGGCCTCATCGCCCTGACTGGAACCGCCGCGAACCCCGTCACGATGCGCAACGCGACGGCGGGCCAGCCGTGGACGCTCAGCCTGACCGGCATCGCGTCGATGGACGGCGTCGCCCTGCGCGACTGCCAGTCCACCAGTCCCATCACCGTCGTAAACGGCACGAACCTCGGCGGCAACTCGGCGAACATCATCTTCGTGAACGTCGCCGCAGGCGAACTCATCACCTGGACGGGCGCCGGCGGCGCCTCATGGGCTTCGGCCTCCAGTTGGGATCTCGCCCGCATACCAATCGCGACCGACCGCGTCCTCATCCCCTCGGGTCCCGCCGTCATGCCCTCGCTGGCCTCGCCCGTCACGGTCGCCGAGCTGACCGTCCAGGCGGGCGCGTCGCTCTCGCTTGCCGGCTTCGGGCTCTCCGTGGCAGGCGACGCCCTCCTCGCCGGCGGCCTTGTGGCTTCAGGGTCGGAGACCATCGCCGTCGGCGGCAACCTTTCGGTCTCCTCCGGCTTCACGGCCGCGCAGTCGACGGTCCGCCTCTCGGCCGCGTCATCCGCCACGCTGACCTCCGTCGGCGCGACGCTCTACGCGCTTGATATCGCGACCCCGAACGCCGTCTTCACGGGCGACCTCTCCTGCAATTCGTTCAGCGTCGGCGACGGCTCATCGGCCTTCGACCTC
>JAEEGL011796766.1_pt1 | contig 12522 bp, 7 predicted proteins | sample 9134231 | NCBI WGS metagenome assembly JAEEGL01 (sample SAMN16246548, study PRJNA631951) | gut metagenome | biome: gut microbiome; feature: rumen; material: fiber-attached | host: Bos | place: Iran: Karaj | collected 2018-10
TCAAGATGCTTCTGCTGATGATGAAGGAGAAGGAGAAGAAGAAGGAGAAGAAGAAGGTGGAGAAGAAGCTGCTGCTGAATAAATGAAGTAAATAATATTTAAAAAGTTACAAATTTTCTTTTATTCTAAACAATGAAAAAAATTTTTTTAATTTTTAAAGATTTGTTTTTTTTTTAAAATTTAAAATGCTTTTTTGTGATTTTTTTAAATTTAAAATTTAAAAAAATATTTAAATTATCCTTAGATAAATTTAAATAAATTTTATTAAAACAAATATTATAACATTTTAATAAAATAAATATAAAAATAAAGAAAGAATTTACATTTATTTTATAATCAAATTCAATCAAAATTATTCAAATTCATGAATTTTTATAGAATAAAAAAACAAAAAATTTAATTTTTTTATATACAAAAAAAATTAATATATTTATTTTTAATATTTACCAGAAGTTTTATTTCTTTTCTTATATACAACTTGAGTAAGAAAACTTTCAGGATATATTCTTTTACAAATATCACATTTTCCCATTTTACATCCATGAATACATAAACCAGGATATTTTTTATTATTTTCAATTTCTTTTTCTCTTAATTCTCTTTCCTTTTTTAATTTATAATTTTTATAATTTTCTTTATTTATATCTAAATATTTTTGTCTTTTTATTCTTGATTTTTCATTTTCTTTTTGAATTTGTTTTTCATTTTCTTTTATTATTTTATTTTCTTCATATTTTCTATCATTATCATCTGCTTGATCTCTTAATTTTTTTGAATATAATAATTTTAAATTTTCATCTTGATAATAATCTATTTCAGCTTTTCTTTTTCTATTTTCTTCTTCATTTTTCCTTTTATCTAAATACATTTGATTTCTTACTATTCTCTCATCTTCCAATTTTTCACTAAATTCTCTTTGAGCTTTTAATTTTTTATTTTCATTAATTTGATTAATCATCATTTGATTATATTCTGACTTTGACATTGATAATGGTCTTTCTTTAATTAATCCTTCTTCTTTATTATTATTTACATATTTTTTATAATAATCATCAACTTTTGGATTTTCTAAATTCGTATAATTTCTCATATTCATAACATAATTATTATTTAAATAATCTCTCTTTTTTGCTCTTAATATTCCATATTCTCTATTCATATCAAAAAAATTTGCATTTTGATTTTCATTTTGTAATTTATTTATATTATAATCTCTTATATTTTTTAAATATTTACCTACTCTATCCGTTAAAAATTCTCTTTGTTTAATTCTATCTTTTATAAATTTTTCATCTTCTTTATGTAAATTATCAACAATTGATTTTGGAATATTTCTATCATGATAATTTATATTTTGCTTACTTACTCCTTTTTTATTTGATAAATTTCTATTAAAACAATCTGGACATAATAATTGTTTTGTATTTTCAGAATCATTATTTGAAGTTTTAAATTCATTATTATCTCTTTTTACAGAATTATTATCAATATTATTTCTTGATTTTGATTGATAAATATAATAATCTGGTTTAGAAAATGCCATATTATAAGAAGTTCTAAAATTACCATTATCATTTAAATGAGTATTTAATGTTGAATATGATTGTTTAAAACTTCTCATTTTTAAAAATAATTTTTTTATTTTTATACTATAATAAATTAATAAAATATTAAAAAAATTAATTAAATATAAAAATCATCTATCATAATATAATTCATATCACCATCTATAAAATATATATTGATTACAATATTGAGTATAATCTTTTTTCCAATAAAAAAAATTTATAAATCTAAACTTTTAAGTAAATTCATTAAATCATTCTTATATAAAAATTTTTTATATACAAAATCCTTATAATTTAAATACTTGTTAATTTCCCAATCTCCTTTCAACCAACATTCTTTTTTTCCATTATTCCAAAAACCATATTTAAAATTACCATTAATAATTTTTGCCCCAACACCATTTTGTTTTCCTTTTTCCCAAAATCCAACAAAAGCATTTAAAGGTTTCATTTGCCAAGTATAAATACCAAAACCACTTTTTAAATCATATTTAAAATATCCAATATACATATGTTTATTAGGCCAATTAAAAACACCAAATCCATTCATATTTCCATTTAACATTTCACCATGATAACATCTTTTATCATTATAATAAATAATACCAAAACCAGACATTTTATTATCTTTCCATTCACCATGATAAATTGTTTGATCTGGCCATCTATAAATTCCAATACCATCTTTTTTATTTTTAATATAATTACCTTGATAAAATGATAAATCATCCCACATTTCATAACCAATTCCATTTAAAAAATATTTTTCCCAATATCCTTCTTTTTCATAATCGAGACATTTATATTTTCCATATCCTTTTGGTATATTATTTTCATATTCTCCAATAAATGTACTTTTATTTTGTGAATTTATAAATTTACATATTCCATATATTTTATTATCTTTGAAATATCCAAATAATTGACTTTTATCATCCCATTTTACTATACCATATCCACATTTTTTTTTAGTTATTTTATCTTTTTCTCCTATATAATTACATGTTTTGTTTGATTTTCTTAAAAAATATCCAAATATTTCTGGTTTTAATGAAATTGCACTTTTTGGGACATCAGATGTATCTGAATAATTTGAAAAAAATGTACCTGTTGTTTTTATTCTATTTTTATTTAATGTTATTTTTTTTTCTATTATCAATAAATCATTTTGTATTTTTTTTTTTTTCTATATTATCTTTTTTATCTAAATAATTTATACTATTTGTTTTGTTAATTTCCATTTTTTTTGAAGAAGAAATTGTTTTAAATATTCTTAATGGTGATTCTAAATTTGGTTCTAAATAATTCTTATTTAATTCTTTTTGTTTTTGTCTTCTTGCTTTATAATTTCTATATGCATCTTGAATTTTTGTTGCATTAATATTCAAAGTATAAATTAAATCTTTGTTAATTGGAAATTTCTCTTTATTTTTATCGTAACAATCTTGAATTATATCATTTTCTAAATCTGGATTTGTTAAACCATTTTTTTCAGAATCTGATTTACAAATTAGACAAAAAGTATTTATTTTACATGTGGGAAAATTTCCCATTATTTATTTAACATTTCAAACAATAAATTATTAATTATTTTATATATAAAAAATATAAAACTATTCTAAAAAAAATATATCTCTTTTAATTTTTGTCGTATTAAAATAATGAATATTATTTTTTCTATCAAAAATATATTTTTCATTTGAAAAATCATCTTTTTCAAAAAAATATGAAAAAAAATATGGTTTTTTATTTATAATTGTTTCAAACTTTGTTTCTATATTAAATGTACAAATTTGATTTTCATTTAAAATAATTTCACATTTAATTATATTTTCATTTGAATTCTTTTTTCCATTATATCCTCCTAAAATTAAAAATTGATTATTTTTATCAAGATTTATTATACAATGACCTTTTATTTCTAAAATAGAATTATTAAAATTATTTATTATGTTTATAAATTTCCAATTCATATTTGAATTTATTTCAGTAAATTCAATTGAGTTTATATATTTATTTTGAATCATATTAAATCCAAAAAAAGAAAAAATATATTTTTTATTTAAAATAATATATGAAGCTTCACTTCTTTCAACTTTCATATTTTCTTTATTTTCTATAAATTTCTTTTCTTTTATATTAAATTTTTCAACTTTATTATTAAAATTACCTGTTAAACAATAAATAATATTAGAATTAATAAGAAGTCCACCATAAATATGATTATTTTTAAATTTTCCTAATAATATCATAATATTTTTATATGGTTCATATTTATATAACATATCATAATTATTACCTGTTAATATATAAAGTGAATCATTTGCATTTAATAATAAACTTCCTTTTGAAAGATAATTTAATTTAAATCTTGAATATGATTTATCAATGAATTCATTTATTAAAAATGTTTTTGTTATTTTATTGAATATTATTATTCTCTTTTCATCAAATATTGAAAATAAATAATTATTTGAAAAGAATTTAGTTAGATTTGAAGATGATGATGCAAATTTTAATTCATCAAAACAATTATATTTAATATTATATTTAAAATATCCTAAAAAAGATAATTTTTTTTCCTTTATAAAGTATTTTAAAAGTTCTTTATTATTATTATCAATTCTATTATCAATCAAACAATATTTATAATTATCATAAGATTTAGACATTATTTTTTCATCAATAGATTTTTGAATTCTTTTCATATCAGTAGAATATTTATGTATATTAAATGAATTATTTATTTTTTTTTCTTTTTTTTCAAATTTTTCATTTAAATCTTTATCTTTTTCAGTAATTTTATGAGATAAAAAATCTTTATTATTATTTTTATTATCATCATTATTAGTATTTTTTTGTGGTAAAATATTTAAGTTTATTTTATTAAAATATATATCATTTTGAATTTGTAAATAAGCTAATCTTTCATGAATAGGACTTTCTAAATCATTTACAGTTAATTGAATTTCATTTAAAGTTTTTTCAGACAAATCAGAATTTTTTCTATCTGTTACTGGAATAGAAGAAATTTGTTTTTCATATTTTTTATAAAATTTTTTTTGTTTATTAAAATTTAAAAGAAGATTTGAATTTGATGAATTAAATGATTCATTACTATTTTCAATTTTGTTATTAGAATTATTTTTCAAATTATAATCTTCTTTTGATTCTTTATTATATTTATTGTCTTCATTTTTTATTTCTTGATGAATTTTTTTTTCTTCTAAATTTTTATGGATTTCTGAAATTTCTTGGACATTAAAACCTGAATTATTTATATTATAACTTAAATTATCTTTTGATTCTTCATTAAGTTCACTGGATAATTCTTTTTCATCTTTATTTATTTTTATTTCATTTGAATTTTCATTTAATTTGAATTGTTGTTTATTGATATTTTTCTTTTCTTCTTCTTCTTGTTTTATTAATTGATTATTTTTTAAATTATTATATTTTTCTTGACTAGAATTAATCTTATTTTCTTTCCTTTTATTAATTTTATTATTTTCCATCATACTATTATTTTTATTATTTATATTTTTATTGATTTTATCATTTTTGTAAGTATCTTCATTTATTTCTATCATTTTATCCAATATTTTAGATTTTAAATTTATTTTTGTTTCACCTTTGTTACTGTTTTGTTTTTCTTTTTTATTGATTTCAAAAGAATCAAAAATTGAAGGTATATTACCAGTTATATTTGAATTAATATTTTTTATTTTTTTTACATTTCTACTCCTATTTTTTTCATAATTTAATTGATATAAAGGTTTTTTTTCTTCATTTACTTTTCCAATATTATTAAAAGAATCAATATTATTTTTAGTTTTTTCCTTTGAATTAACTTTTTTATTTTCAATATTTTTCTTTAAATTAAGTTCATTCATCATTTGATTTTTCATTAATTCTAATGTTTTATAAGTTTTTGGTCTAATAAGTTTTTTATTACTTTTTTTCTCTTGTAAATTCCTTGAATTTGGAGTTTTTGGTTTATTACTTTTTTCATTGTTTAAAGTTCTTTTAGTATTATTATTTTTATTATTATTTTTAATCATATGATTTATTTCTTTATTACTTTTACTTGCACTTTTGCATTTATGATTCTCTTTATTTTTTATATTATCATTATTATCTTTTTCAATACTTTTTGCATTAGATAAATTTGATATTAACGGTGATTGATTTAACTTTAAATTAGAATTAAATTTTTTATGTTCTTTTTTAATATGCTTTTTATTATGACTTAAACTTGTTTTTAAAGATTTTATTTTATTTTTTTTATGTTCTAATTCATCAATTGTTAATGATTTTTGATTTTTATCTTTTTCTTTTCCTGTCAAAATTGTATTTTTAATTTCATTTTTTGAATGGTAAATTTCTTCTTTTTTTTTCATATATTGCTTGAATATATTATTAATAATATTTGATTCATAATTTTTAGTTCCATATGAATTTTTATAAAATCCAGTCCTATTGTTATTATATGATAATGCAATAGGATAATAATTTTTATATATTTGATTTGAATTATCATTGTTATTTCCAATATTTTTTCCTTTTTGAATGGATTCATTTATTCTTGAATTTAAAGATATATTATTTTTATTTACTCTAAAAGAGTTTATGTTAGGATGAATTTTATAATCTTTATCATCTAAAATTATATGATTATTAGTTGTATTATTGTTAATTTTATTTATTGGTATATAAAAAGGTTTAATATTATTATTAGTATCTAAATTCTTTTCAATATATTGTAATGAAGAATTAGATGTTGTAAATTTTTTTTTATTTTGATAATTAATGCAATTATTATTATTTACATTTGAACTAATATATTTCATTTCACTATCATTTTTTAAATTTAACTGAATATTATTTTTGATTTTACTATTTTCATCTTCTTTAATATTATTTAAATATTTATTCCTATATATCTCATGTTTTCTATTTGAAAATGATTTACTTTTTTCATTATTTCTAGAACTAATTAAATCTAATTTTCTTTCTAAAGAAAAAATAATATTATCTTTTTCTTTTATTTTTTCGTTAAGTTCATTAATACTATTCCTCAAATTTATAAATTCAGTATTGAGATAGTTATATTGCTTATAATTACTATATAAAAAATCTCCTGAATTACTAGTATTATGCCTTCTTTGTTGGTTTTTATTTTGATAAGAATTGAATGCTTGGGATGAATTAATGTAATTATAATTAATATTTGATTGATTATTTATTTGATGATAATAAGTAATATTTGATTCTGGATTAATGTAATAATTTAGTTTATTTTGGTTTGATAAATAATAATAATAATTTTTAGGTGTTTTATTTGTATTAGGTAAATATAATTTTGGATTAGACATTTTATTTTTTTTATTTACTAATTAATACAAAACATATAAAAAAATAAAATTACATATTTATACATTTTTCATAATAATAAAAAATATTATTTTTAATTTACATTTTTATTAAAAAAAAATTTAATTTATCAATTTAAAATATGTGGATGAGAACATCATCAAATTTATCTCAATCAAAAACAAGAAGTGAATATTCTCATTCACCAATATGTATATTAAATAAAGACAATAAAACTTCAAATCCAACAATGATGAATATTAGAATGAATTTTGATTTATTAAATCATAAAATTGAAAGATTAAATAATTTATTGACAAATACATCAAATAATGAATATGATAATTATAATATAAAATCAAATAATTCATTTAGAACCTTTCAAAAAAGAAATAATAAAAATCTAAATTATTTAAATTCAGTTACAACTACTGTAACATATGATAATTCTCCTTTTAAAAATAGTGTTTCTCAGAGAAAAGAATTTAGTCCTAGTATTGATAATTATTCATTTAGATATAATAATTATAATTATGAAATGCCAAATGAATCATTTGATGATAGTAATTTTAAAAATAAATCTATTCATAATATATCAAATAATTATATTCATAATCATATTTCTAATGATGATATATCTATTAATTCTGTTAATAATTTTGTAAATCTTCCTAAAAAAAATAAAGTAAAAAATTTAACTTATAAAAATATGAAATATAGAGTTAATGATAATATTAATAATTATCTTGAAAATAATAATACAAATGAATTAATCAAAAATGATAGTAATCCAATTAAAGTGAATATTAAAACAATTAATCAAAATAAAAGAGCAATAAGTCAATATAAAAAACCTGATTATAATTCAAGACTTTTAACAAAAGGAGATATATCAGAAATGATAAATAATTTACATGAAAAAACCAAAAAGTTTAATAATTTGAGTAAAGATGGATTAGATAGATTTAGAAGATTAAAATTAAATCAAAGAATGAATAATTTTAATAAAAGAATTATAACTGGTAGTTGGAAATCAAATATATTAGATAAAGGGTTTAATAATACTTCAACATATTTGAGAAATTATTCAAATAATAGTAATAAAAGTATTCCAATTTCATATAATCAATCAGTTAAAAATACAAGTAATTCAAATATAAATGATATAAATAATAAAGATGATAAAAAAATAAAAGTTAATAAAATACAAAATTGTACTACAAAAACATGTACAAATTGTAAAAAAAAAAATAAAAGAATTAACCAAGAAATAAATATTTATGATAATAAAAAATTAATAGAGAAATTAAAATCTCAAAACTCAAATAAACCATATCAAATTTCACAAAAAAATTTTAATAATTATAAAGATAATTATAATGAAAATATTAATTATCACATAAATGATTTAATTAATGAATATAAAGAAAAGAAAAATGAAAATAAAAATATTTTAAATTCTTTAAATTATGATAAACCTATTATAAATTTTGGTGGGTTAGAAAATATTGAAAATGTTGGTAATTATGATTCAAATAAAAATAATAATTATAATATTAATATTATTCAAAATAAAAGAAATGAAGAAGAATTAGAAAAACTTTTTGAAGAAATAAAAAATGGTAAATATAGAAATAATTTTGAAAAATAAAATAATTAAATTTATAATTAATTATTTTTATTCTTTATTTAAATTATTTAAATTAACAATTGAAAAAATAAGTAAAATTGAAATTAATTGTATTAATTTAAATAATTTTGAATTCTTTGTGATAAAGAAGATATTAATTTATTTAATTTATTGGCATCATTTCCTTGTTCAACTAATTCCATTATTTCAGATAATTCTCTTCCAAAATAAATAAAATTTTTTTCACCTAATTTTTGTTTATTATTATTTAAAGTATTAATAATTTGAACAATTGATTTATCAATATCAATATGAATTGTATTATTTGTTAAATTAAATGTCTCCTTTAACTCAAAAAATTTTTTATCTAATCCATCAATATTATTTATATTTTCTATCTCTTCTAAATTTTTTGTAATATCAATATTATCTTCTTTATTATCTCTAATTGAATATAAAATACTTTCAATTTCATTTTTTCTATTACATAAAGCGTAATATAAATAATCATTAAATTCCATTTCTAATTCTTTAATAATAAGTTCATTTTGACTAATTTCAGAATTTGAAAATTTTTTAACTAAAATTTTAGTACAATGAATTAAATATCCAGTTTTTAATTCTATATCTCCTTTTATTACTTCAGGAATACAATTATTATCTATTAAAATTTGAATTATAAAAGTATAATCTTCACTTTTAGGTTGAAAAATTAATTGATAAGAACTAATTTGTTTTAATTTTCCATTATCAAAATAAAAATTAAAATTAACACTTCTAGTATATTCAGAGCAAATATCTTTTTTTTGAAATTTATATGCTCTTTTAATAGGAAAATTATCTCCTTTTTTTAAAATAATAATTTTATCATTAACAAAATCTGAAATAATTTCTAAAATAATATCATATTGATTATATTGATAAAAAGTAAAATCATTTATTGTAGAATAACATTCATCAATCATTGTATTATATAATGCACAACCTCTTGCAATACACTCATCAGCTAATAAAGTTTTTTTAATATCTTTATTAAAGACATCAAAAATAACTTTCTGAAAAACTGGATTTCTAATAGCATCTCCTACCATTTCAAATGAATTAATTAATTTAAGTGAAATATTAGATTCTTTTAAACAATTAGATAAAAATTCTTTAAATTTAATTAATTCATTTTTTATTATTTCTTCAAAATTATCTCTAGTTAAATATTCTGATATTATTAAATCACCATGTTCAAATAATAAATTTGAATCGTTATTTACTGTTAATATTTTTCTTGCTTTTTCAATTGCTTGAAATAATTTAATAATTGTTTTATTATTTAAATTATTACATTCATTATATTTATTTTTAATATAATTATAAATTGAATAATCTAAATCTCTACATCCAAAACATTTTTCTGATTTTGAAAAAATTACTCTTGCTTCAGAATTATTAAATAAACAAAAATGAATACTTAATTTTGATTCACCTAAATCAATAAAACAAATAATATTATCATTTGAATCTAATTCTTTATAATGATGAAGAAAATATGATAAACAAACAGAAGATGATTCATTTAAAAGTGATATACATTTTAAATTTGCAATTTCTATTGAATTTAATAAAATTAATCTTTGATATTGAGTATAATAATCTGGAATACTTATTACTATATTATTTGTTTTTTTATTATTTATTTTATTTTTCCAAGTTTTTGACAAAAAATATAAAAAACTTGCTATTATACTTTCTATATTTAATTTTTCTTCCCCAAATGTAAAATCTTTATTTATAGATGTATATATATATTTTTTTTCATGTTCTATTATTTCTTCATTTTCTTCTTTTAAACCAATTAATCTATTTAAGAAATTATATGAATTTGTTATATTTTTTAAATAAATTGATTGAGCATGTTCTGCATATTTTCTGTATTCTTTTGTGAATAAAATTAAAGATGGAATTTCTCTACTTGATGTATCTGAATAAAGAACATCTACTACTCTATTATTTAATGTTCCTAATACTGTCAATGATGAACCAAATTTTATCCCTATTATATCATGTTCTGGAATTTGATTATCTGACGACATAATATTAAGGAATAAATAAGAAAATTAATAAATTTTATTATTTTTTATTTAAATTTTTATATTTTATTTTTATTTATATTATTTAAATAAATAATATTGAAAAAATAAATTATAAATTATGAAATTTATAATATAAAATAATATTTTATTTCAATTATATTAATTTTCATATAACAATATTTTTCAATAAAACAAAAAAAATTATTTTTAATGTAACTTTTTTTACAATTATTTTCATTTCCTACATATTAGATTTATCATTATTATCCTTATTTTCATTATTATTATCTTCTTTATCTTTATTTTCATCAGATGAAAGTTGAATATCATCTTTCTTTTCATCATTTTTTTCATTTTGATTTAACAAAGATTTAGTTTTATCAACAATAATATTAATACCTTCTTCAGCTTTATTTGTAATACCTTGAATAATATTACTTTGATAAATTTTTTGTGTTTTTTCAATGAAAAAATTACCTGATTTTTGAATAAAATTAACAGCACCAATTCCTGAATATTTAATATTATCAATAATATTAATTTCTTCAATTGTTTTTTTTACATCTTTTGATTTTTCTATAAATAAACTTCCCGTACTTTTTAATAAATTTCCCATAAAACTAAAAAATGATTCATCTTGAATTGACTTATTATTATTTGATGAACTAATTAAATCTTCATTTGATATTTCATTAGAATTTATTTTTATTTCTAAAATTTCATTTCCTGTCTTTTTATCTGGTTTAATTAATTCATCATAAATATAATTTGGATTTATAATTTTTTCAACTTCATTTTTTAATTTTTTTCTATAATAATCAGATGCTTTTGATTTATATTTTAACTCAATTGAAGAATTTGATGATATATCATATTCATTTAAAAAATTTTTAAAATTTTCATTTCCCCCTTTTTTTAAATATAAAATCTGTTTTTCATCCCATGAATCAATTTCAAGAGAACGAATTAAACTTATATTTAATCCAAAATTCCTATGTATTCCTGCACATTTTAAACATAAAAATATTCCATTATTTAATGAAGTCCATTTTGGCTTTTCTAATCCACAATCAAAACATTTTTTATTTGATTCTAAATTAATTATTTCTTCTATATCTGGATGAGAAAAATTTTCCATTCTTTTAATTCAAAAAATACAATAAAAATTAAATATTCAAAATCATTAATAATGAATATAAAATATTAAATTCTTTTTAAATATATATTATAATATAAATAAGAGATTTTTTTTTAACATTCTATTATAAAAAATATGAAAAAAAATTACAAATCTGATACTTTCAATTTAAATATAAATAAGAATATAGAAAGTAATAGAAGTCAAAAATATAGCAAGTATGTAATTGATGATACACATTCAGATATATCAGGAGAAGAAATTGAAACAAAAATAAATAAAATTATTCAAATAAAAAAAGCTCAAAATCCTAAAGGAAAGATTATTGTTGAACCTTTAAATTTTGAAAATTTAAAAAAAGATGCTGAAAAATTTAAAAAAAAAAATATTGAAAATAAAGAAAAAAAACAAAAAGAAAATCAAAATAAAATTGAAGATGGTTTAAAAGATTTGGAAAAAAAGTTTAAAAAATTATTAACTAAGAATTTTATGAAGAAATTAAATTTTAAAATTAATTTATCAAAGTATTTTAAAAAAGGATTTGAGCAATTAAATTCTATACAAAAAAAAATTAAAACTAATAATCGTAAAAAAACTTTTTTAGAAATAAAAAATTTATGGAAAAAACAAAAAGAAAATGAAGAAAATAAGAAAAGAGAAGAAGAAAAAAATAAAAGGGAAGAAGAAAGAAAAAAAAGAGAAGAAGAAAAAAAGAAAAGAGAAGAAGAA
>JAEEGL012901914.1_pt1 | contig 12522 bp, 8 predicted proteins | sample 9134231 | NCBI WGS metagenome assembly JAEEGL01 (sample SAMN16246548, study PRJNA631951) | gut metagenome | biome: gut microbiome; feature: rumen; material: fiber-attached | host: Bos | place: Iran: Karaj | collected 2018-10
ATCAAATATTATAACAAACAGTAGATCCGCTCTAAAGGATCTGCACCAAACAGCCGATATAGATATAAGATAAGTGATACTGTCGCAATAAAGGTCGAAAAGGATTTTGATCAGGCAGACAACGGGAGATCATAGAACGGACGGGTCGTAACCGTGATCCCGGTCTGTGCCGAACACAGGGAGGTGGAGTAGATGACAGGTATCGGTGGTATAATGGCATGCCCGCAGTATGATCGTTCTATGATCGGGCAATCGCTTTTTTCTCAAAATGCAGTTAAAGAAAAGAAGATATCCACGGGAGCGGCTATGGATAAAAGCAGTGCGCCCGGTATTTCGCGTGCCGGAACGACACGCCTGAGCGCTCCGATGTTCGGAAACAATACGTCGAAGGAAGAGGTCGGCAAGTCCTGGCAGTTAAGAAAGCTTGCAAGAAAACTGACACAGACCAAGGAAGAAGAGAAGCAGAAGACCTTCACAGGCAGGTCGGAGGATAAGGATAGGGATTTCCTGTCACTGTACGGAGCAACAGAGACAAAAAAAGAGGATGAACCAAAGGCAGAGCCCAAGTACAACTACAACTACAAGGAAGTAGCCAATAAGATCAAACAGGCCAAGACATCGGCGAGTGCTGAGCAGGCGGTCATAAGCGCCAAGAGAAAGGTGCTTGAAGTCAAGCGCAAGATATCCTCGGGTGCGGGCAATGCTGAGGAACTGCAGCTGGCTCTTACACATGCTACCAGGATGGAGATGGCTGCAAGGCAGAAGAAAAACCATCTTGAACTTGAAGAGATGATAGTCAACACCCAAAAGAGGGATAAGCTGCTTGATAAGCAGGAAGAAGTCGTGACAGATGTTAAGAATGCGGTCATACAGTCCGGTGAAGAGAAACTTAATAAGGCGGCTGACGGGATCTTTGAACAGCGTCAGGATATGATAGAACAGGCCATGGCCGAGATGAAGGAAAACGGAGAGGATATCTCGGATGAGGCCATGGCTGAGCTTAATGAGATGATATCCGAGTACGGTGAAGACGAACTTGAGAAACTGACGGAAGCCATGGAGCAGTTAGAACTCATGGAGATCGTTGATCCCCATATGAGCGAGGAAGATCTCGAGGAGCTTAAGCGTAAGCACAGACTTGCCGAGCAGAAGGCCATAATGAAGGCCGACATGGATTATCTTAAGGGCGTCATAAAGCTCCAGATGCAGAGAATGGATGAGGCAAAAACGCCCGGATCCGGGTCTGTGACAGCGGCAGGTGAAATGACGGTCGGCGGCAACTTCGGCCAGGCTCCGGTACCGGCGGTCTCAGAGGTCTTCGGTGCGCTGACAGGAGCGCCGGTTTCGTGCACGCCGTCCATAGATATACAGGTATGAGATTTGTTTGACAAAGTCCCTTACGGAGGACATAATTTAGTTATGTTAGCATTGAGGATAATATACGGAGTTCTCTGTGCCGTATCCCTTTCCTTTATAGTGGCGGGATTCAGGTTCAAGAGGAAGAATATCGGATTGATGCTGATGGCGGTCATTATAGCCGTCAGTGATATTCTGTGCATTTATCTGGTAGGTGTCAAGAACGCCAAGGGTGCGAGCAGCATTTTGCTGCCCTATTACATCTGTCATTCATGGTTTCTCTTTGCCATGCTGTTGATGATCATTCTGATCGACAGGTATAAATCATTTATTGTAAATGTCATCATATCGGCCGGGGTGTGTCTGTATCAGACATATCTGGTCATCAGACAATACATGGGAGCGAGGGTATTCTCGTTCCAGAAGCGTGTATATTTCCGTAAGGCATGGTGGATAGCCACGGATACCAAGAACACGGGATTTTTCTTAAGCTTCAGGTCTTACAGGATCATGACATATACCAATATGATCATCCTCCTTATAGCGCTCATCCTGTGCATCCGTTTTTCTCATAAGATATTCAAGACCAGATACATCGTCCTTTTAGGGATGGTGATCCTGTTCAGTATCGCTGAGGGACTGACGCTGCATTTCCTTTTACCTGTCTGGATACCGACGATCCTCTATAACGTGATGTTGGCGTTCTTCTTCTATAATACGATGGTATATGCGGACAAGACCCTAAGAGAGTGGTCGCTTGATTCCTTTGCCAATGACATGAGTGACGGTCTGATCCTCTATGACAGGAATGATGATCTTATACATATCAACGACATGATACGCAATACCCTGGATGAGGAACTGGTAGAAGGCTTTAAGGACAGGAAAAAGCTGGATGCCTGGATCGCAGCCCCGCAGAATTACGACAGGGCCAATGATGTCGTCGTATACGAGGGCAACGGCAGAAGGTATTATTTCAAGGTGAACATACGCGAACTCGGCGGACGGATGTCACAGATCGGAACCTTGTACATGCTTCATGATTCCACGGATACGATCATAAGGATCAATGCGATGAAGCAGGCTAATGAAGAACTGGAGCGCGCCAACAGGATGAAATCCGATTTCCTGGCCAACATGAGTCATGAGATCCGTACTCCCATGAACGCCGTTATCGGTATGGCTGAGATAGCCATGCGTGAGAAGGATGTAGCCCGTATGACAGATTATCTTTTGCAGATACAGAGTTCGGGCCGCAATCTTTTGGGCATCATCAACGATATCCTTGATTATTCCAAGATCGAATCGGGCAAGATGGAGATACTTGAAGACGATTACGATCCATTCACCGAATACATGGATATCGCCAATGTACTGGGTACCAGGATCGGTGACAAGGACCTTGAACTCTTTGTGCTTGTTGATCCGGGTCTGCCCAAGACACTCCACGGTGATGCGATGCGCATCAGACAGGTCATCATCAATCTGGCCAACAATGCGATCAAGTTCACTCCTCAGGGCAAGGTCATTATACGTATAGGGAATGAGCGAATATCCGAGGATACGGTCAATCTGTCATTCCATGTGGTCGATACGGGAATAGGTATCAAGAAGGAAGACTTGGACAAGCTCTTTGTAAGTTTCCAGCAGGTCAATTCCAGACGTAACAGGGCAGTTGAAGGCACAGGTCTGGGACTTGCCATATCCAAGCGCCTCGTAGAGGCCATGAACGGTCAGATAGGAGTGGAGAGCGAATACGGTAAAGGTTCGGACTTCTGGTTTACCATCCCTCAGAAGATCACGGACGACAGTGATTCCCTTGCGGTATCGGATCCTGAGAATAAGCATGCAGTAGTGCTTAATGAAAATGAGAGTATCAGACAGATATTCGGCGATGAGATGACAAGACTCGGCATTGAGAACAGTGCCGTGGCTTCTGCATCGGAATATGTTCCTTCAGGCAAGAAAGATTTCATATTCTTCATAGAGCCCAAATACGATGAGAGCGTCGAGGCTATGCTTAAGAAATATCCGGATCTTACCGGTGTCATCCTTGTGGGTCTTAAGTCTGGGTTTGAGACTGATATACCCAATCTCGTGATCATGAGGAGACCTGAGTCTACGATGTCTATGGTACGTATCCTTAACGAACAGTATGACGAGGTCCGCCGCGTTGATGAGAACAAGACATTTAAGATCGACTTTACCGCTCCGGATGCGCGGATACTCGCGGTTGATGATAATGAGATCAATCTGACCATTATAGAAGGCCTGCTCTCTTCGCTTGATGTCAAGCTTGACAAGGCTGACGGAGGCCGCAAGGCGATAGAGATGGCTGCGGCAAATGACTATGATATCATCCTTATGGATCATATGATGCCTGAGGTTGACGGCGTGGATGCCACAAGGGCCATAAGGACATCTGTGGGCAGGGCCGATCATCCCGTGATCATAGCCGTATCTGCCAATGTTATGGAAGAGGCCAGACGTCTCTTTGCAGAGGCAGGCATGAATGATTTTGTGGCTAAGCCCGTTGATGTCAAGGATCTTGTCACAGCAGTCAGGAAATGGCTTCCGGCTGATAAGATCGTTTCGTGCGAAGCGATCGATGTATCGGACGGTACAACGTCGGATCAGGGCTTTGAGATCAGGGTAAAAAGTGAGACTCTGGATATCGACAGGGCCGTGGAAGTGCTGGGCTCAGCCGAACTGTATGACAGGATAACCGAAGAATATTATCTTTCGGGAGCGGATAAACTGAATAATATAAAAGAAGCATATACAAAAGAGGACTGGAAGGATTATACTATAAAGGTACACTCACTTAAGAGCAGCTCGCGCCAGATAGGTGCAATGGAGCTGGGCGATATGGCGGAAGCCTTAGAGAAGGCGGGTAATGCTCTTGATATCGATACCATCAGATCGGATACGGACAAGGTTCTTAAGGCCTATGAGGATCTTTTAAGTGAGTTAAGCGTTTACTATGCACCTTCTGCAGAGGAGGCCGGTGATAAGCCGCTTATTACGGGGCAGAGGCTTAATGAGCTTATGGATGAGCTTGTAAGCGCCTGTGACGATCTGGACATGGATGCGATGGAGCGTGTGAGTGATGACCTCAAGGAATACTCGTATGAGGATGATCAGAGAGGACTTATTGAAGAGCTTACCAAGGCAGTCCGAGATATAGATACCGAGAAATGTCTCGAGATAATATCGAAGATAAGAGGAGAAGCATGATGAGAAGAATATTGTCAGTCTTGATCGCCGTTACGATGATGGCGGGAATACTTACAGGATGTGGCAAGAGTACGGGAAGCGATTCCGGTGACCAGTCCGGCACATCCGGCCTGGCAGATACTGCCAAGGTGGACAGCGCTATTCAGAATGCGGCGGCCATAGAGGATACCAACGGATATCTCTATACAGGTGAAGCCCCCATAACAGAGGACGGCGGCACTCTTAAGGTCATGGCACAGAAGTCCAACTATACCAATGTGGACATCACCAAGGCACCAATAGTGCTTAAGATCTTTGAGGAAGCCGGAGTTGATGTTGAGTGGGAATTATACGACTATGATGCATATGCATCGATCGCCGATCCGATAATCAGTTCAGGTGATACGAATGCCGATATCATCAAGGTTCCGGATAATGACCCCAACCAGGTATATATCAAGACGGGTCTTTTCGTTCCCCTGGATGAGTTCTTTGATTACATGCCAAATTATACCAAGTGGCTTGCAGCCAACCCGGTCGAGAAGGCCGAGCTTACGGCTGAGGACGGACATATCTATTATGTTCCGGGTCTTAATGTGGCGGACGATTATCAGCCTTGCTTAATGTACAATCAGGTATGGCTCGATAAGGCCGGCATGAAGGCACCCGAGACATTGGATGATTTCGTCACGATGCTTAAGTACTTTAAGGATAACGATATGAACGACAACGGGGATACAACGGACGAGATCCCCATGTGTGTCATGAAGGAATTCCTTCCCTATATGTTCGGACCTGCGTTCGGACTCGATCTTGTAAGCGGATTCCAGGCCGACAGCAACGGTAACGTTACATATGCATATGCTGATTCGGAGAATTACAAGAAGTATCTTGAGTTCTTGAACGGCCTTTATAAGGAAGGTCTTATAGATCCCGATTTTGTCAACTGGGACAGAGATAAGGTCATAGATCTCATATCAAAGGATAAGACGGGAGTTGCTTTTGATTTCAGCTGGGCTATGTCGATGATGTATTCCAACGTATTGCCTTACTATGACGGTACTGCCAAGACGGCATTCGTAGGTGTGGCACCTCTGTCAGGTGATGAGAAGGGCTTCTACGTAGGCAGGAACTCACTGTCGGGAATGTTCGGTGTCAATACCAACTCATCACAGATAGAACTTGCTGTTAAGTTCCTGGATTATGCGATGTGCGATCATTGCCAGGATTACTATCAGTGGGGAATAGAAGGCGAGAGTTATGTGGTCAACGCTGACGGAAGCCGTGAATACACCGAGAAGGGTAATGACAATGACTGGCTGCAGCAGTTCGGTATCAACCCCGCATTCGTATTACCGGCGGCTCAGTCTGTTGAGGCTACAGACATCCTCGTAGCTGACTGGCATGCCAAGATCAATGCGGATCTTCGCCAGTATATAAGAGATCCCTGGCCTGAGATATATGCGACCAGCAAAGAGAGCGACACTGTTAATCTCTATATGCCCGATATACAGCAGAAGGTCGATGACAGTGCGCTTGCTTTCATCACGGGACAGAATGACATAGCTTCAGGCTTCGATACATATATCAAGGATCTGGAGAACCTTCATATAGATGAGGTCGTGGAAGTAAGACAGGCTCAGTACGACAGATACTTAAAGGCTTTGGAATAGAGTCCGGAAATATATGCGGATACTTAATAGATAAACTGAAAGAAATGCAAAAGACGACAAAAAATGAACAGTTTTTTTGTCGTTTTTTGTGTTGAACAGGGTGAAGCAATGTTATATATTGTGAATAGCGTGAACCCGACAGATCAAGGAGAGCAGAATGGCTAAAAGATTCGGAGCAAGCCCCATTAGAGACAGAGAAAAGACCGAAGATAAGAGCGACGGTTACTATATGGATAATCCCTGCGATGAGGTATTTACCTGCGTTGTTTGCGGACGTACGGTGCATCCTGAAGGAGCTTCGTCTGATCACAGGAATCATTGTCCCGAATGCCTAAGCAGCGTGCATCTGGACAGTATACCCGGAGACAGGGCAAGTGACTGTCACGGTGTGATGGAACCCATAGCCGTATGGGTAAGAGACGGTGGCGAGTGGGCGATCATACACAGATGTAAAAAATGCGGGCACTTAAGTTCCAACAGATCGGCAGCGGACGATAATCCCGTAAGACTCGTTGCCATTGCCAAGAAGCCTATGGAGAATCCGCCTTTTCCTTTGGACAGGCTGGATGATATTGCAAGATCTTTGGGTTATTAGAGTTTTTACCCTGCGATCTGGAGTGTTTGAATGTCCGGAATCAGTATAAGATCCAAGACAATAGATATGACATCGGGAGGTGTCATTGGTCATATAGTGAAGTTTGCTGTCCCGATGCTTATCGGTAACCTCTTTCAGCAGTTATACAATCTGGTGGATTCAGTTATCGTGGGCAGATTCGTGGGGGCAGATGCTCTTGCGGCAGTGGGAGCCACAGCTTCCGTTACATTCCTGTTTTTTGCACTGTGTAACGGTATCGGCAACGGCGGCGGCATAATAGCGAGCCAGAAGTTCGGTTACGGCAATACAACGGGAGTTAAGAGGACGATCGCCAATACGGCTTATGTCATGTTCACCATGGCCGTGGCTGTGGGTATCATCTCATATATACTGACAGAACCCCTGCTGGTATTTTTAAATACTCCTGCCGATATCCTTCCCGATTCTATCATATATATGCATCTTAACTGCATCGGCCTCATATTTGTGGCTCTGTATAATTATGCATCTTCTATGTTGAGGGCATTAGGTGACAGCAGGACACCGCTTTACTTTCTGATATTAAGCTGCATATTGAATGCGGGTCTGGATATATTTTTTGTATACAGTCTCGGATCGGGGGTGTTCGGTGCGGCGTTAGCCACTGTCATCTCACAGTTTATTGCCGGGGCTTCATGCCTTGTATTTGCGATATTTACCAATGAATACTTTAAACTTAGCAGGGAAGACCTGCGTCCTGATAAGGAGATAACGATAGCCACCATAAGGCTCGGTGTTCCGCTTTCGCTTCAGTTCTCGCTTATCGCCATCTCATGCATGGCGCTTCAAAGAGTCGTCAACGGATTCGGTGCCGTGGCAGTGGCGGCGTTCACTGCAACGAGCAGGGTGGAGCAGGTGATACATCAGCCATATCAGACGCTTGGTGCATCAATGTCTACCTTTACCGGACAGAACTTCGGTGCGGGCAAATATGACAGAGTCAAAGAGGGCCTCAGAAAGGGCATAAATATAATGATCGGCTTCTCGCTCCTTATGCTGCCTCTCATGCAGTTTGGCGGCAGAGCGATCGTGGGGTTGTTTGTGGAGGATGCAAGTGTCATAGAAATGGGAGCGAAGGCTCTCAGGATATCCAGCTATTTCTACGCAGCCCTTGGTATGATATATGTGGTCAGAGGTGTGCTCACAGGCGTTGGCGACGGAGTGTTTGCGCTCCAGAACGGTATAGTCGAGGTCATAGGAAGGTTCATCTTCCCGGTGGCACTGACCATGATACCGGCACTCGGCGTATGGGGAATATGGTGGTCTGTGGCAGCCACATGGGTGATAAGTGCGATCACGGCATTTATAAGATACAGACATTACGGAAAGAGGATAGGGATAATAGAACCGTAGATTTGTTAAAGGTGGGAATGATCAATGGATGAGACAAGATTAAGAGAACTTAAGGATGAATGTGTGGCATGGATCAGGGAGTTCTTCGACCATAACGGTCCCGGATGCAATGCCGTTGTGGGCATATCGGGCGGTAAGGATTCGTCCGTGGCAGCAGCTCTTTGCGTAGAGGCCCTTGGCCGTGACAGAGTCATAGGCGTGCTGATGCCCAAGGGCGTTCAGCCTGACATAGATATGGCTTACAAGCTGGTGAACCATCTGGGCATCAGACATTACGAAGTCAATATCGGTGAGACCGTAGAGGCGTTAAAAAAAGCCGCATCCGAGGCCATGGGTTCGCAGCTGTCTGAACAGTCCGTGACGAACATTTCTCCGAGGGTTAGGATGACAACGCTCTATGCCGTGTCACAGAGCAATAACGGCAGGGTGGTAAATACCTGTAACCTCTCTGAGGACTGGGTCGGATACTCAACAAGGTACGGTGACGCAGCGGGTGATTTTGCACCACTGTGCAGTTTCACGGTGCAGGAAGTCAAGGAACTGGGCAGGCTTATGGGGCTGCCGGATGTGCTTGTTGACAAGGTTCCGATAGACGGTCTGTGCGGTAAGACGGATGAGGATAATCTGGGATTTACCTATGCCGTTTTGGACAGATATATAAGGACGGGAGAGATCGACGATCCTGCGATCAAGGATAAGATAGATAAGAAGCACAAAGCCAATCTGTTTAAGCTTCGTTACATGGATTGCTTTGAATCGGGAATAGAAGTTAAGGCTTTATAAGATTTATCCACCCCGGAGATCGATGATATGCCGGGGGATAGTTTTGAGGAGTTATTCAGATGTTAGACAGTTTTATCGTAGTCGGCACACAGGTGCTTACACTTTTCATATTGATAGGGATAGGATTTGCCTGCGGCAAACTCAAGTTTCTCAATAAGGCCGGAGTCAAGTGTATCAATGATATCGTGATATATATAGTCAATCCCTGTCTTATTGTAAGCGCCTTCCAGAGGAAGTTTGAGGTGGCGCTGCTTCATAATTTCCTCTTAGCCTTATTAGGCGCCCTGCTGGCTCATCTGATCTGTCTTTTTATCGCGCTTGCGGTATTCAGAAAACAGGAGGACGGTAAGCGCAAGGTGCTCCGCTTCGCAACGATCTTTTCTAACTGCGGCTTCATGGGAATACCGTTGCTGTCAGCTCTGCTCGGCGCAGACGGTGTGTTCTACGGAGCGGCTTATCTTGTGGTTTTCAACCTGACGATCTGGTCATACGGCCAGTACATAATGGCCAAGGGATCAGAGGGTTTTGAGACTAAGAAGATAATCTTAAATCCCGGTGTGATCGCGGTCCTTATAGGCCTCATATTCTTCTTTACATCCACGGATCTTCCGGATATCGTGATGATCCCCGTGGATTATATGGCATCCCTCAATACGCCCGTTCCGATGCTGATAATCGGATATACTTTATCAAGATTCAAGCCTTCGGATTTGCTCGGAGGCATCGATGAGCTCAAGGTATATGTGATAAGGCTTATCGTGGGACCGGTATTGCTACTGGCGATCCTCTATGCGATGGGCATGAGAGGGATCGTACTTACGGCGGTCACTGTATCTGCCAGTGCACCGACGGCTGCGCTTACCACGATGTTTGCCATTAAGTTTAAATGTGATGAGGAGCTGAGTGCGCGAATCGTATCCACATCAACACTTCTGTCGATCATCACCATGACGCTTATCGTGGGCTTTGCGGCGCATATAGCGGGATAAAACCTGCCGTAGGGGCAAGCCCCGGAACGCAGGGCAGATACATACATATACAGCAAAAAGGAGCCGTTCTGATGAGACGACTCCTTTTGCTTATCTGTGGATCCCTGCGGATCAATCTTCTCGTTTATCTCCCCAGAAGAAGAGTGCTACGGTTCCGGGGCCTGTATGGCTTCCGATAACGGCGCCGATGGGGTAGATTTCCACCTTACCGTTTAACTTGGGGAATTTCTCCTCTATGAGTTCGGCTTCCTTCTGAGCATCTTCAAGACACTCGGAATTGCTGATATATACCTTGCCGTCATAATCAAGACCATTCTCGGCATGCTGTTCCATAAGCTCAACCGCTCTATGGATCGCCTTGTTGGTACCGCGAATCTTCTCTCTGGGAATGAGCTTGCCTTCATGATCAACATTGAGCATGGGGCAGATGTTAAGTACGTTGCCGACAAAACCGGCTGTCTTGGTAACACGTCCTCCCTTGATAAAGAAGGTTAAGTCTGAAGAGAAGAACCAGTGATGAAGTCTTAACTTATTCTCCTCAGTCCATGCGGCCAGCTCGTCTATGCCCATTCCACCCTGCTTAAGTTCAAAGAGCTTGTCCATCAAAAGTCCGTATCCGCTGGATGCGGCCATCGAATCTATGACAATGACCTTGGCATCGGGATATTCGTAAAGAAGCTCGTCTCTTGCAACACAGGCTGAATTGTAACTTCCTGAAATACCACTTGAGAGAGTAACGTGTAAAACGTCCCTGCCTGATTTGATTATCTGTTCAAAGTTCTTGATATAATCAGCTACGGTTACCTGACTGGTCTTGCTGTCTTCACCGGCAAGCATACGCCTGTATAATTCAGAAGGACTTACGGATTTGCCGCAATCATCGGGATATTCATCGGAACCGAGTGAGAAATGGAAGGGAATATATTTGATCCCCATCTCCTCAAATCGTTCTTCATTAAGATCAGCCGTTGAACAGCAGCTTAAACAGTAATCTCTCATAATACACACTCCGTTTTATTGGAATTTCTTTGCTCACTGTATTATAGACGAATCGGTCTCAATACTCAACTCTTACTTTTTCCTTAATTTTGTGTGCGAACTGTCATTTTGGCCTTGAAATGTGCTATTATATGTTTCTGTGGGCAAAAAACAGATATAAGCCCTGATTTATTAAGTTTTCATAAAGCATTGTTTTAACGATATACAGAGGATTTTGCATGATGAAAAAGATAGGCGGATTTATAAAAAAACATAAGAAAGGCGTGATCATCATCGCAGTGATACTCATCATTGTGATCGTTATCGCTGTTTTGGTACACAGGACCAAGAAGAAGGCAGAAGAGATGTTCTCAGGCATGACACAGGAGACCTTTGTGTTAGAGAAGAGGAATCTTGTTAAGTCAGTATCGGGCACGGGTAAGATAACAAGTGCCGAGAAGAAGAGTATCGTAGTTGCTTCACTTAACAATACCAAGATATCGACCGTGAACGTAGTACTCGGTGATGAGGTCAAGGCAGGGGATGTACTGTGTACCTTCGATACAGAAGATATCGAGAAGAGTCTGGCTGATGCAAGGACAGATCTTGCCATATCACAGAAGAAGACTGCGAACAACATGGAGAACGAGGGCAGGAATCTCTACAATACCCAGCTTGATGCGGTGCTTGAGACCAACCGCAATCTTGAGAAGCTGGATAAGGCCCAGCGCATATATGATACGGAGCTTGGAGAAGAAGCCGAGGCTTCGAGGATATATGACAGGGTAGAAGATGTATATGAAGATTATTGGGATGAAGACCTGTACTATGAATACCAGGAAAGGTTGATGCAGGTTAAGAAGCAATTAGAAGACTATAATGTGGACAATGCTGACGATGATCCGAATGACGGCGTTGAAAGCGACTATGAAAAACTGATCAAGGAGAAAAATGATCTGAGCAATCGCATTTCCAACCTTGAGACGGCCAAGTCTAACCTGAACTCTGCCAAGTCCGGCACTGATACTGCTCATAATGCCGCCAACTCTGCAGAAGATAATCTTGAAACTGCCAAGGAGGTTCAGGCAGATGAATACCGCAAGGATGTGAGCGGTGTCAAGAATGCCGAGAACAACTACGAGAACGCGAAGCTTGACAGCTCGGTGGCGAGCAGATCATTTGAAGATAATGTTAAGAAGTATGAGGAGATGCTTGAAGATGCGACAGTAAGATCTCCGTTTGCAGGTATCGTGACCGCGATCAATTATGAGCCCGGCGATACATACGGCGGACAGGCTCTTATAACGGTCGAGGATCTGAGCAGCTACATCATAGAGGCTGACATCGACGAATACGATATAAGCAAGGTTGTGGTAGGTCAGAAGGTTACTTTTAAGACCAATGCGACCGGTGATGAAGAGTTAGAGGCTGAGGTCACGGAGATCGCGCCCAGGGCGACATCAATCGCAGCAAGCACGGGCAGTTCAAGCACAGCAACATCTACAACGAGCACAGCGGCTTACAGAGTCAAGATGCTCAT
>JAEEGL013688035.1_pt1 | contig 12522 bp, 14 predicted proteins | sample 9134231 | NCBI WGS metagenome assembly JAEEGL01 (sample SAMN16246548, study PRJNA631951) | gut metagenome | biome: gut microbiome; feature: rumen; material: fiber-attached | host: Bos | place: Iran: Karaj | collected 2018-10
ACATTTATTGCGTCACCCTTTCGGCGTGGCCGGAGTGGACCGAACAGAAGGTACGATTGATATCATCTACCGGACCGTAGGGGAGTTTACTTATCACTTGACGGTATTGCAACCCGGCAATAAAGTAGATGTGCTCGGCCCACTCGGACACGGGTTTGATTTGTTTGCGTGTAACGCACTTTTGGTGGGAGGCGGAACGGGCTTGGCACCATTACTTTTTTTGGCCGCCGAACTTGGTGTGCAAAAAACAGACGTACTTATGGGTGGACGGACACAAGGAGATTTATTTTGGCAAAATATCTACGCGCCGCACGCACGCCGAATTTTTGTAACCAGTGATGACGGGTCTGTGGGTATGCACGGAACCGTCATGGCAAAATTGCCCGCTCTATTAGAGGAATATACCTATGATTGCGTGTACACTTGCGGTCCGTCGGCCATGATGCAGGCGGTGGCTGCGTGTTGCCAGGCGCACAACGTGCCGTGCCAAGTCTCTTTGGAGCGTTATATGGCCTGTGGACTGGGTGCGTGTTTATCTTGCACGTGTCAAGGCCGCGAAAAACGTCTTAAGGTTTGCACTGACGGACCTGTCTTTTGGGCAAAGGAGGTAAGCGAATGGTAGATTTATCGGTAGATATTGCCGGGATTCACCTTCAAAACCCGGTGATTGCGGCGTCGGGCACGTTTGGGTTTGGTCTTGAGTTTGCTGATTTTGTGAAACTGGACCAAGTAGGAGCCGTGTGCGTAAAGGGGCTTTCCTTGCGGCCCAGCAGCGGTAATTTGGGTCGGCGAACGGTGGAAACACCGTCAGGTTTGTTAAATGCCATTGGGCTTGAAAACCCCGGCAGCGAATATTTTTTGGAACATATCTTACCCAAACTGCGTGAACAAAAAGTGCCGGTTATTGCCAACATTTACGGCCACAGCGTGCAGGAATATGCAGACGTCGCCCGCGTTTTAGATGTAGAGGGCATTTGTGCAGTGGAAATCAATATTTCTTGTCCCAACGTAAAACAGGGGGGATTGGCTTTCGGTACAGATCCGTCTTGTGCCGCGGAAGTGGTGCGTGCAGTGAAAAAAAATACTCATAAACCGGTCATCACAAAACTCTCTCCAAACGTAACCGATATTGTTTGTTTGGCCAAATCTGTAGAGAACGCAGGAAGTGATGCACTTTCACTTATTAACACGCTACTGGGTATGAAAATAGATGTAGAAACGCAACGCCCGGTACTGGGCAACATCCAGGGGGGGCTCAGTGGCCCGGCAGTGCGTCCGGTGGCGGTGCGCATGGTATATCAAACATCACAACAGGTGCATATTCCCATTATCGGAATGGGCGGCATTACCAATGTAGATGATGCCCTTGAATTTATGCTGGCCGGTGCCAGTGCAGTGGCCGTCGGTACTGCGAATTTGTATCAGCCCGATACGTTGGCCACTCTTGTCAAAGGTTTACGTACCTATTGCGTCAGTCATCACCTTCCCCGCTTGCAAGATATTGTCGGGCGGGCATTGCCACAGGGCAAAGAAAGTATGATGTATGTAGCGTCGCGGGGATAATATGACAAAAGAAAAATTAATTGTGGCACTTGATTTTCCTACACTCAAAGAAGCACAAGCATGTGTGGAAGCATGCGGTGACGAAGTGTGCTATTACAAAGTGGGGATGGAACTTTATTACAGTGCCGGACACGAGATTCTTTCTTTTCTGAAGAAACACCACAAAAAGATTTTTTTGGATTTGAAATTACAGGATATTCCCAACACTGTGGGCCGTGCCATGCGCGTGTTGACGCGACTCAAAGTGGATATGATTAACGTGCACGCAGTAGGCGGACTTAAAATGATGCAAGCGGCGCAAGAGAGCGCCCGCCAAGAGGCAGCTGCGCTGGGCATTGAGGCGCCTAAACTCTTGGCCGTTACCGTGCTGACAAGTATGGACGAAGAATCTTTTGCTGCCCTTAACTATAAAGTGCCGATAGCCTCACAAGTAATTGCGCTAGCTAAACTGGCCCAAGAAGCAGGATTGGATGGGGTAGTAGCTTCTGCCAAAGAGGCCGCCCAAATACGCGCAGCGTGCGGAAAAGATTTTTTAATTGTTACACCGGGCGTGCGCCCCGCAGGGGCCGACACGCAAGATCAAAGCCGTGTTACAACGCCGGCGCAGGCCATTCAAAACGGAGCGAATTATTTGGTGGTCGGGCGACCGATTACGCAAGCGGCTGATGCACAACGTGCCGCACGGGAAATTCAAGCGCAAATTTGTGAGGGATCATTATGACGAAAACATTAACCGAAAAAGAAGTATTACAACTTTTAGAAGAAACAAAAGCTGTACTGCACGGACATTTTCTGCTTACCAGCGGGTTGCACAGCCCGGTCTATGTAGAGAAATTTAATGTTCTGCAGCATCCTGCATATACGGAACGGTTGTGTAAAGAAATTGCTCGCCGGTTTGAAAACGACGGGATTGAATTGGTTGTCGGGCCGGTAACAGGAGGACTGCTGCTAAGCCATGAAGTGGGAAAAGCGTTGGGAACGCGCGCAATTTTTACCGAACGTGAAAACGGGAAAATGGTTTTAAAACGCGGCTTTGAAATCCCAAATGGTGCCCGCGTGCTGGTGGTGGAAGACGTGGTAACTACCGGCGGCAGCGTGCGCGAAGTAATGGAAACGGTGCGGGAACACGGGGGAATTGTGGCTGGAGTTGGTTTGCTGGTGGACCGCAGCGGTGGCCGTGCCGATTTTGGGGTACGCACCGAAGCATTGGTACATTTAACGGTGGAGACCCACACTGCGCAAGATTGCCCGCTGTGCCGTGAGGGAAAACCGTTTACCAAGCGCGGACGTACCGGTAAATAAAATTTTGAGTAAAGAAAACGAAAACCCGCTCTTTTCAGAACGGGTTTTTTAGATGTGTGTGTGCTTTGCTAGCTCGTGAATTGTACCGAGTGCTGTGTAATATTAGTTGTATTATTCAATTGATACATATTATTTTTTCTATATCCACAAAATTAAATTTATTCACGTCGAACAAGTCTTGATATGTGTGGTATGCGTTTTAGACAAGTCGGTCTCATTTAATCCAGTACTCCTTATACAAAAAATGACTAAATACTTATTTAAGGGTTTTTAATATTTGCAGAATTAGGTTATTTTGCCAGAGAGAAGCGCCACACACGCGGGACCTTTTATTATATAACCGATTTTATATCTTGCGCTATCAACTGTGGTGTTAAGCGATACTTGGTATAAAGGGCGTCACGGGAAACCTTGTCCGTAAATTCCTTAAAAGAGCCGTAGTTAAGCACCTTTACATCGCTGCTCCCGTAGAAACGTGCAATTTTTTCGCCAAAACCGCCGTCCAGTTCGCCGTCTTCTAATGTTACCACAACTTGGTGGTTCGCTTTCAAACTGTTTAACATATCAACGTCTAGCCCAGTTATAAAGCGCGGGTTAATAAGCGTAGCATTCAGATCGAGTTTCGTCTTCAAAAATGATTTTACTTCGCGCGCTTTCCAAAAGAATGTTCCCACACCGATAAGCGCTACTTTATTTCCCTTTTCTACCATCTTGAATTTGTTTAATATGGAATAATCCGTTTCGTCCTTTATCCTACAAGATACAAAATTCGTCGGTACGCGAATTGCCACCGGATATTTATTCTGCTGTACGGACCAGTCGAGCATGCGTATATATTCTTCTTTACACGTTGGTGCCAAATACACCATGTTGGGAATGTTGGAAATGAGCGGAATATCAAATGTAGTGAGGTGTGTGGCATCTGCACCCGAAATACCGCCCCAATATACAAGTATCGTAGCCGGGTTGCTGTTCAAAGCCAAATCCTGTGAGAGTTGGTCATAGGTGCGTTGTACAAATGAACTGGATACGCAGAACACGGGCTTTGCGCCGCTTTTGGCAAGGCCGGAAGTCATCGCCACGGCGTGTTCTTCGGCAATGCCCACATCAACGTAATGTGTACCCATTTCGTTGCGAAACGCTTTGTTAAAACCAAATACGCCGGGCGTAGCGGCGTTAATAGCCACAATAGGCATACCTTCGCTTACTTTTTGCAATAAATAATTTCTGGTAATGGAGTTATAATCCTCGTCCATTGGTTTTGGCGCATCGTTTAAGTGCGAGATTGTTCCGGGCATAATCCAGTGGAACGACTCTTTGTTTATTTCGGCAGGTGTAAACCCCTTGCCCTTTTGAGTGTGGATATGTAAAACAACAGGATGATTCGTATCTTTTACTTGTTTGAATAAAGCAATCAGTTTTTGGAGGTCGTTTCCTTCATCCAAATAAAAATACTCTAGCCCCAATGCTTCAAAGAAATTGTTTTTGACATTGCCTCTTTGTTGGCGCATTTGCGTGAGCATGTTGCAGATACCGCCCTGATTTTCGGCGATAGACATATCGTTATCGTTTAGCACAATGATAAGGTTACTGCCCAAAACAGCGGCGTTATTAAGCCCTTCCAAAGCCTCGCCCCCAGTAAGTGATCCATCACCAATGAGTGCAATTACATTGCCTTTTTTGCCGAGCAGATCGCGGCCTTTGGCAAGCCCCACAGCCAAGCTGACAGAGGTAGAGGTATGCCCAACCTTAAATAGATCGTGATCGCTTTCTTCGGGGGCCGTATAGCCGGTATATTTGGAGTAGGAATTAGGATCCGTAAAACCCGCTTTACGGCCTGTTAAAATTTTGTGCGCGTAGCATTGGTGGGAGACGTCAAACACAATTTTGTCCAAAGGAGAATTAAACACATAGTGCAAGGCAATTGTCGTCTCAATAATCCCTAAATTAGAGCCAAAGTGTCCGCCTGTTATGTCCACCCGTTTAATAAGGGTTTCTCTTATTTCTTCGGCCAATAGGTTGAGCTCTTGCGGGGTTAGTTTTTTTACGTCTTGTATCGTGTTAATCGTGTCTAATACACCGGTTGCGGTTGCCATGGTCATTCTCCTTAAGTCTATATAAGAATATTGTAGCAATTGCTAGCAATTGGTAGGGATTTTTATATAATGTGAAAAGAAAGACTTAATCGCTCGAGGAAAATATGTTTACCTACGTTAAAAAAGCACAATATCACGAGACAGATCAAATGGGAATTATCCACCACGCCAATTACGTGAAATGGATGGAAGAGGCTCGCCTTGCGTATTTGGAAGAATTGGGGCTGGGTTACCAGAAAGTTGAAAATGAAAAAATATTTTCCCCCGTGATTAGCGTGGTTGTACAGTACAAATCCCCAGTGCACTTTGCTGACGAAGTGGAAATTAAGGTATCCGTAAAAGAATACACGGCGGTAAAGTTAGAGTTGTCTTACGATTTCTTTAATAAAACAACCCGACAACTCTGCTCCACCGCATCTTCTCAGCATTGTTTTATCAAGAACGGGAAAATTATTTCACTTAAAAGAGACATGCCAGCCTTGCACGAAAAAATATCCGCTTTATTACCTAGTGAGGAATAAAACATGACTGCCACCCTGCATACTAACATCTTAGGAATTGATTTCGAAAATCCATTTTTGCTTGCTTCCGCTCCGCCGACTGCTCTGATCGAAAGTATTGATAAAGCATTTGAAATGGGCTGGGGCGGGGCCGTGCTTAAAACAATTACGCCCGATAATTTAGAGATGAACGAAGCTAGTCTCCGCTATGCTATACTGCAAAACAAAAAGCGCATTATAGGTTTCCAAAATATCGAACTTTTAAGTCACCAAACCGTCCAATACTGGTGCGACGGCATAAAACAACTCAAACAAAAACACCCTACCAAAGTAATTATTGCCAGCATTATGGCACCCGTTGAGAAAAACGCATGGCAAGGCCTCGTTAAAACCTTAAATAACACACCGGCTGACGGATTTGAACTGAATTTTTCCTGTCCGCATGGGATGCCGGAAAAGGGAATCGGTATGGCCATTGGAACTGATGCCGAAATTTCTTCCAAAATTACCACGTGGGTCAAAGAAGTGGCGCAAAAGCCTGTATTTGTAAAACTCTCTCCCAATGTTACCAATATTGTACATATCACGCGCGCAGTCGAAGGGGCACATGCCGACGGGTTGGCAGCCATTAACACGGTACAAGGGTTTATGGGACTGGACCTACATACACTTCAACCCCTGCTCAATGTAAATGGAAAGACAGCTTACGGTGGTTGTTCGGGCGCGATGGTTAAACCGATTGGGTTGCGTTGTGTGGCACAAATTCGTCAAGCAAGCACCTTGCCTATTTTGGGTATGGGCGGTATTTCTACATGGGAAGACGCCGCACAGTATATTGCTGTTGGTTCGGATGCTGTACAAGTATGTACCGAGGTCATGCTAAGCGGCTATAAGATTATCGGACCTATGTTAAAAGGATTACAAACATACTTGGAAGAAAAGGGCTTTGCTGATATTCATGCTCTAAAAAATAAAGCTATTGAACAAATTTGCTCGCATGAAAACTTACCCAAAACATTGCTTGCCTATCCTCAAGTAAATCACGACCTTTGTGGCCGTTGCGGCAAATGCGTTACGATTTGTAGCGAGTCGGAGCACCAGGCCCTACGCCTAGATGACGGCTACATTATAGTAAACAAAGAACGTTGCGTGGGGTGCGGCTTGTGTCGCTTTGTATGCCCCGCCGGAGCCATTACTACACAGTTATAGTATGCCTAGTCAAAAGAATATTTTTACTAAAAATATAACGATATGAGAAAAGGAAAATTAGAAAAAGCATTTACGTATTTGGAACCTGGCTCCGTACTGTTGGTAACCTCAAGCAACCGAAAAAAAGATAACGTGATGACCATCTCGTGGCAAATGGTACTGGATTTTACTCCTCACATCGCCATTTGCACCGGAAGTTGGAATGACTCTTTTAACGCGATTATCCGCACCAAACAATGCACTTTATGCGTGCCTACGGTAGATATGCTGGATAAAGTGGTCGGTATCGGCACGGTGCACGCTTCTGAGTGTGATAAATTTGAACACTTCCACCTTAAAAAGCAACAACCTGCCAAGGTAAAAGCCCCACTGCTTGCCGATTGTTTAGCCGCGTTAGAATGCAAAGTAGTGGATTATGTAGAAAAGTACGGTATACTTGTTTTGGCTTGCGTGCAACTTTGGGAAAACCTGCGTAAAAAAGAGCGCCGCGTGCTCCACGCCAATGGCGACGGCACTTTCTTTGCCGACGGCGAGTTTTTTGATCGCCGCAAAGAAATGAAATCCCGCCTGCCAGAAGGCGTGAAACGATTATGAAAACGGTTTCCCGTCTGTAACGGATTTGACTATGCGGGTTGGATTGCCCACAGCCACACTAATGCCCGGAATGTCTTTGACGACCACACTTTCCTCACCAATGACGCAGTTATCGCCAATAGTTACCCCAGGTAAAAATTCAACTTTCGTCTATTTTGCTGGCTGTTAATGTAGAAAAGAGTTCACGAACCCCTACCGTATGAATAATGTATTTACAAGGTAGATGATAGGCGGCGGTTAGCTTGGCTTGCCCGGTTGCACAACCGCCTAGTTACGGCATTCATTATTATAATTAAAATGGAGGGTAAATCCATAAAAATGCTACAATATGTTCGTATTTTATGGAGAAAAACAACATGATAAAACCGTCTAAAAAACCTATTTTTTTGATGTTAGCTTATATCGCACTAGTGAGCGTTTTTACCGTTGGTTGTGGACAAATCAAAAAGGATCATTTGTCCCTTTGGAATAATCAAGCCCCCGCCAAAGAGGCATTGGTAAATTATATAAATGAAATTACGGATTCCAAATCGCCTAATTTTATTCCGGTTGAGGATCGAATTGCCGTGTTTGATATGGACGGTACGTTATTGTTGGAAACAGACCCCATCTATTTTGATTGGCTTTTATTTGAGCATCGTGTTTTAGATGATCCCAATTATAAGCCGTCCCAAAAGCAACTGGAAATTGCGCGAACTGTACGTGAAAAAAATATTCTTCCGGAATTAAGTGCCGAGTTTGAAAATATGATGGCCGAAGTTTATAAAGGATTTACGATAGAAGAATTTTATGCTTACGTCCGCAATTTTATGCAAGAAGACCAGCCCGGTTTTGTAGGTATGAAACGCGGAGAAGCATTCTATAAACCTATGTTGGAAGTTGTAGAATATTTGGTCAAAAATAAATTTATGGTTTATATTTGCAGCGGTACGGATCGACTGATTGTTCGCCCTCTTATGGAAAAGAATCTGCCCTATATTGCGCCACATCAAATTATCGGTTCGGATAGCACCCTTGTTGCACGCAATCAAGCCGATGCTGACGATTCTTCCTACACTTTCCAAAAAGGAGATGAGTTGGTGATGGGAGGCAAGAGTATAGTAAAGAATTTGCAAATGAAAAAGGTGGATGTGATCGCACAGGAGATTGGCAAAAAACCGGTTCTTGCTTTTGGGAATAGCTCCGGAGATGCCAGTATGCTAAATTACACCATTTATAACAATAAGTATAAGGCTTTGAGTTTTATGTTGCAATGTGACGATCTGGAGCGTGAGTACGGCAATATGGAAAAAGCTGAGAAAATGCATGCCGCTTGTGAAAAATACGGCTGGATTTGTGTATCCATGCGTGATGATTGGAAAACTATTTACGGTGATCATATCAAACGTCGATAGGTAATACCTCATTAAAAGCCCCGCAAATGCGGGGCTTTTTATAACTCTTAATTATTAACGAAACAAAGCAAATATATGTTTCTTTTTCTCCGGCGTTACGTAATAATAATTTATTTTCTTTTGGACCAAGGCAACCACACGGCCTTTATAAATGAAGGCATCTCCCAATTCAAGGTGAGACAGATGCCTTTTAATAGATTGTTTGTAACGTTTCCCACCAAAATAGTGGGCCTTTTTTACACCTTTACTTGATAAAAAATCTTCCAAAGCGGGTTCGATATTATCCGCTCCGAAATAGTCCCACAAATTCTTTCCGTTGGGAACGGGAGAAAAAGGAAGCCCTAAGACGCCTTCCTTCTTGAAATCTGCCAGATCAATATAACAAATATCTTGTATTATCTTCCATGCATTTTCCTCTTTTTCTACGTTGGTTCCATCAAAGAATGTAAGCGTTATTTTCTCCAACTGCCATCCTTTTTTGCGTGCGCAAACGGCCGGCGTGGCGACAGTTCCGTTTTCCAACAAAATTCCTTTGCATTGGGTCGTTTTTGTTTTTGTGGAGGGCACTTCTTTGCTTTTGTGAATCCACCCGCGGGAAGGATATATATCCGTTTGGCGGATAGTTGTAGGTTTTATCCACGTAAATGTTAGTGATACGGTTGATTGTTCTATGCGTTTTTGTTGAACAACTTTTCGCCCCACATTTGCCAGCGTTCCGGTAAGATTATTGTTTTGTTTTAAAATTTGTTGGTCAATATCTTGCCAGGATTGCGCTATAGCCGATTGGGCTGCTAAGAATATAGCGCCACCTAAAAGCGCTACAGCAATGAATTTTCTTCTCATACGATCTCCTTACTTAATTTAATGAAGTAAATATATTATACAAAAGTTAGTTAAAACTAACAAATATTATTTTAAATATATATTTGTATATGTGGTTTAAAAATATTTTGTTATATAAAATTTTAGTTTCATTTAACTTTTTAGTAAGCTGTAAGGAAGGTAATTTATGTTTTTAACCAAAAAACATATCCTTTGTATTCAAAATACGCCTTTTTAGTGCGATTGCGCATATAAGTTGTCTCTAAAAAATATAAGAAGATTTTGGTAAGGGTACATAGGTACAAAGGTCTAATCTAATCCTGGTCCTTTTCTCTTGTGTGAGGTAAAATGGATCTACTACACTACCCAAAGAGGCATATCATATGCATAAAAGGGAAATGATTCTATTAGTAGCCGTATTATTCTTTTCCATTGTTTTACCTTGCAAAAGAGATAGTTCCCAACCCAGAAAGGCTTTTCATGGTGTCAGAAAGTTTGAGAAAGACCATACAATTACCCTAGAGGGATGCGCCCAAATTCTGCTCGATACCACGACGAGCCAGTCCTTATTCGATCCCATATTTCTTATACAAAAACTACTGAAAATGCTTAAATTTTAATGATTTTTATAAAACAGTGAGAGTATGTAGTGCAGATAATTTTGTTAATTTTTTCCCGCTCGGGAATATTTTAAGAGAAATGGCAGAAATTTGGAAAAATCTTCCCGTTCGGGAATTTTTATCTTAACATTTTTTTAGTGATAATCTTAACGTTTATGCTTATTTATCGTCTAAAAGATGATTTTATAAATCTTAACATTTTGCGATACAAAACCCCGCACACACGGGGCTTTCTATTTCCCTATCAAATCCCCAAAATCCAGGCGATATGGAAGGAAATGTCCCTAGTAATCTTGCTAGGGGTTTTTATTTTGTAAGGGTTTTCCTATACTTTTCGCCCCAAGTGGCCATAGCATCCAGTACAGGTTTAAGGGAGTGCCCGGTTTTGCTTAAAGCATATTCCACTTTTGGCGGCACTTCGGCATATACTTTGCGTGTAATCAGGCGGTCTTCTTCCAACATCCTCAGATTATCCGTAAGCACTTTTTGAGAGCATCCTACACTCTTTTTAAGCATACCAAAACGTTTTGTACCTGTCAGTAAATCCCGTATGATGAGCACTTTCCACTTATTACCAATGACCTGTAATAAAAGCCCCACAGGACAAGGGGACATATTCTTTCGCGTTATCATAGTTTTATTATATCTTTTTGTGTCCAATAGTTTCTAATAAGTACCTATATTACAAAATAGTGCCTACTTTACAAAAAGAACTACTTTGTGTTTTAATAAAAGTATCTTAATTTAGAGGAGCTATTTATGGCGAATTATAAAAAGACGGAAATAGGGAATTTATCGGAAGTAGCAACAAAATATGAAAATGGAAAAGCTTTTTTGCACGATGTATTGGGCTTAACCGGTTGTGAAATCTCTGTCAGCTCCATGCCTGCCGGGGTAAAACTTCCGTTTAATCACAAACACAAACAAAATGAAGAAGTATATATTTTCTTAAAAGGAAATGGGGTAATGACCCTAGACGGAGAAGCGGTAATAGTTAAGGAAGGCTCGTGTGTGCGTGTATTGCCGGCAGTTGTTCGCACAATGGAAGCTAAAACCGATATGCAGTACATTTGTGTCCAAGCCAAAGAAGGTTCTTTAGTTCAATTTGGAATGGGTGATGCGGAGCTGTGTTAATTTTCTAATCCAGGATAGGCCCTCTGATGATTACACCAATCAGAGGGCTTTTTAGTGTCCAAACTCTGTCCATTCTCCGTACAGCTTATTTGCTTAATCTTGCTTATTTACTGTGACCAAAAAGCGCACAGGTACCGCATATGTGCTACAATAACAGGAGGGAGAATACTATGTTTGAAAAGGAAAAGATTTGTAAGAATTGCGGCAGCATTGGGCATGAACAGAAAATGGCTTGTACCACTGTGAGCCATTGGATAGCAATTGGATTATTAGGACTTTTTTTGTTCGTTATTCTTCCATTTATCCTTGCGTTACCTTTGTTTGCCTTTTTCTATGGTCTTGATAGATTGCTTCTTCCTAGAAAAATAGTGTGTCCTTCTTGTAAAGCCGAAGGGACTATGATACCTGTGAATACGCCCATTGGTAAAAAATTACTTCAAGAATTTAAAGACAAACAAGATAATTAAGAAAAAGGCCCCGCAAACGCGGGGCTTTCTTATTTTTCCACCAAATCCCCAAAATCCCGGTAGATTTAGTGAACAAATTTATACAATGTAGACGATGGATTACATATATCACTATCAATCGTTTTTGGGCGGTATTACCATGGCAAGCGATGGGACCCATTTAATTGGCCTGTGGTTTGATGGGCAAAAATACTTTGCTGACTCTTTGCGGGGGCCTATACAGGAAAAATCTTTGCCTGTTTTTAAGGATACTTGTCGCTGGCTGGATACTTATTTTAGCGGTAAAGATCCGGGTTTTACACCACCCCTCGCCATGCGCACCACTCCATTTCGTAAACAAGTATGGGAAATTATGCTTCAAATCCCCTATGGACGCACGTTGACCTACGGAGAAATTGCAGATAAGATTGCCCAAAAAAGAGGAATTAAGGAGATGTCCGCGCAAGCCGTTGGCGGAGCGGTGGGGCATAACTCTATTTCGCTCATTATTCCCTGTCACCGTGTTATAGGTACCGGCGGCAATTTAACAGGATATGCAGGGGGGATAAAAACAAAAATTAAATTACTTAACCTTGAAGGCATTCAGCTGAAAGAGTCAAGTCCAACGTGTCGTTGATACCACGACGACGAAGTATAAGAAAAAACCCGCTCTCTTCTGAGAACGGGCTCTCGTCAATTCTTGCGCCCAACAAGCACAGAACCTTCGACGAGAGCGTGTCCATTATAGTGTACCATAGTTCTTATACTCTGTTTTCGTACCTCACCATGCCATTTTGTGCTTTGGCAAGTTCGGATTTCACAAGTGCATAGAAAGAATTAGC
>JAEEGL014061350.1_pt1 | contig 12522 bp, 10 predicted proteins | sample 9134231 | NCBI WGS metagenome assembly JAEEGL01 (sample SAMN16246548, study PRJNA631951) | gut metagenome | biome: gut microbiome; feature: rumen; material: fiber-attached | host: Bos | place: Iran: Karaj | collected 2018-10
GATAGAGAGGGCAAGCCATAGGTTGGGGGCGAGGGCGTTGACGCTGTCTGTGTTGAGGATGAAGTAGCTGGCCAGGAAGGTGCCGATGATGCTCATGATGGAGGTGATCCACACCAGCGAGGTCAGGGGCTGCTCGAAGTTGATGTCGTCGGCTTTGCTGTACTTGGCCTTGGCGATGGCACCATTAATATAATAGGAAAGGACGGAAGCCAGGATACCGAGGATACGCATGACGAAGATCCACACCAGCAGCTTGATCTGCATGGCGGGGTCGGGGACAGCGAGGAGGATGAAGCTCACCAGGGCCACACCGGTGACACCGTAGGTCTCAAAACCGTCGGCGGTGGGTCCGATCGAGTCACCGGCATTGTCGCCGGTGCAGTCGGCAATGACGCCGGGGTTGCGGGGGTCGTCCTCGCCAATCTTGAAGACCACCTTCATCAGGTCGCTTCCGATGTCGGCAATCTTGGTGAAGATACCGCCGGCGATACGGAGGGCCGAGGCGCCGAGGCTCTCGCCGATGGCGAAGCCGATGAAGCAGCTGCCGGCAAGGTTCTCAGGCATGAAGAGGAGGATGGTGAGCATAAGGACCAGCTCGACGCAGATAAGCACGATGCCGATACTCATACCGGCACGCAGCGGGATATTGAGCAGGTCGAGGGGTTTGCGGCGCAAGCTGGCGAAAGCCATGCGGGCGTTGGCGTAGGTGTTCATGCGAACGCCAAACCATGCCACGCCGTAGCTACCGAGGATACCGATGACAGTCCAAGCAAGAATCAACAGCACGGCACCGCCGCTCATGTGGCTCAGCACACCGAAGTAGAGGGCGATGGCAGCGCCGATGAAGACAAAGAGGAGCAGCAGGAACTTGCCCTGCTGTTTCAGATAGGTCGAACATGTCTTGAAGATGACGTTGCCAATCTCAAGCATCGACTTGTGCGCCTTCAGTTTGCGCACTTTGCTGAACTGCCAGAAACCAAACAGCAGGCCCAGCACCACGACGGCGAAACCCCAATAGAGGATGGAAGCGTCGCCACTCTTGGCAAAATCTTTCGGCATTTCGAGGTCAGCCTCGCTGGCAAAGGCAAAAATAGGGGCTGCCAGCGCAAGCAGTGTAGTCGTTAATTTCTTCATATATAGTATTTTTTATTGGTTTTTACTCAAAAAATCAAGTTACAAATATATGATTTTTTGATAAAATGACAAAAAATTATATCCATGTTTAACAATAAATGAAACCATATTTCGTTTTATCGGATATGAATTGCATCAGGACTCTGACCCTTGCCGCCACAATGCTGCTATGCGTCACCACCCAGGCCCAAGACAAGGCCGTCATGGGACGCTACCAGCAGCAGCTGACCTCACTGCTCAACCGCGTTGCCACGGCGCCGACCGACAACGAGCGCTACCTGGCCTCGGAACAGGCCGTGCAGCTGCTCGCCGAAGCGCTGGAGGTGGAGGAGTCGGAGCATTGGAAATGGAACCTGCCCACTGTGGCGTCGGTGCTTTCCTCGCCCGACGGCATACTGCGTGTGTTCTCGTGGGCTGTAGTGCGCGACGATGGCGAATTCGAATGCTTCGGCGCCGTGCAGTTCTACAACGACAAAGAGGAAGAATACCAATTCCAGCTGCTGCACGACAAAAGCGAGGAAATAATGAACCGTGAGGAAAGCCTCCTTTCTCCAAACCAGTGGCTGGGGGCCGTCTATCAGGAACTCATACAGACCTCAAGCAGCGGCAAGACCATTTATACTCTCCTTGGATGGAACGGTGTTGACAACCTCACCGAACGCAAAATCATCGAACCCGTCATCATGCGTGGCGGCGTGCCGCAGTTCGGAGCCCCCGTGTTCCGCCGCGAACGCAACCTGCGCCGCATCGTGCTGGAATACACCGACAAGGCCATGGTCAACCTCAGCTATGAAGAACAGTTCATCGAAGAAATCGAGCGCGAACGTGTCAAACAGAAAGGTTCCAACCGCTACCGCACCGTGGAAAAGAGCAAGCTGCACAAAGAGAAAATGATAATCTTCGACGAGGTGGAGCCTCAGGTGCCTGGCATGGAAGGCCTCTTCCAATACTACGTGCCATCCGGCGTCGAACTGGCATACGCTTTTGTCGAAGGCAAATGGGAGCTGCGTTCCGGAGCCCAAGGACGTCTGAAAGACAAGAAACTCAACAAGCCATTCGAGCCGCTCCCCAAAGAGGCTCCGGCATACAAAAGCAGATAACACATTACTCTGACAACAACAAATGTTACTAAGAGACATACAGTCAACCGAAAAGCTCCGCAAGTTGCCGCTCGAACAGCTTCAGCCGCTGGCCGAACAACTGCGCGACTATATCATAGACACCCTCTCGTCGCACCCCGGTCACCTGGCCTCCAGCCTCGGCGTGGTGGAACTCACCGTGGCACTGCACTACGTCTTCAACACCCCCGACGACAAGCTGGTATGGGATGTCGGACACCAATCCTACGCCCATAAGATCCTGACGGGTAGGGGAGAGCAGTTCTCTTCCATCCGCACATACGGTGGCCTCAGCGGATTCCCCCGCATGGAGGAAAGCCCCTACGACGCCTTCGGCACCGGCCACAGCTCCACCTCCATCTCCGCCGCCCTCGGCATGGCCACCGCCAGCAAACTGCAGGGCAACACCTCGCGCAGCCATATCGCCATCATCGGCGACGGTGCCCTCACCGGCGGCGAAGCATTCGAAGCCCTCAATAACGTCGGCGGCTCCAAGGCCAATATACTGATTATCCTCAACGACAACGGTATCTCCATCGACAAGGCCGTCGGCGGCCTCGACCGCTACCTCACCCGCATCACCTCCTCGCGCCACTACAACCAGCTGAAGAACAAGGTGTGGCGCCGTCTCGAAGGCGGCGAGGGCGGCCGCCGGCACGACCAGTCCATCAACTTCTTCCAGCGTCTCACCTCGACGGTGAAGACTGCAGCCCTCGGCGGCAGCAACCTCTTCGAGTCCCTCGGCATCCGCTATTTCGGTCCCGTCGACGGACACGACATGCAGCAGCTCGTCGACACACTGCGCCGTCTCAAGGACATCGAAGGTCCCAAACTGCTGCACATCTTCACCCAGAAGGGCAAAGGTCTGCGACAGGCCGAGAAAGACCCCATCACCTACCACGCACCAGGCAAATACGACATACGCACCGGCAACCAGATAGTGCAGAACACCGCCGACCAGCCTCTTAAGTATCAGGAGGTCTTCGGCCGCACCATCCTCGAGCTTGCCAACCAGAACCCCGCCATCGTGGGCATCACGCCCGCCATGCTCAGCGGTTGTTCGCTCACCATCATGCAGCACGCCATGCCCGACCGCGTCTTCGACGTGGGCATCGCCGAGCAGCACGCCGTCACCTTCGCCGCAGGCCTCGCCGCCCAAGGCATGATGCCGTTCTGCAACATATATTCCACCTTTGCCCAACGCGCCTACGACCAGATCATCCACGACGTGGCGCTGCAGCGTCTGCCTGTCGTCATCTGCCTCGACCGCGCCGGCATCGTCGGCGAGGACGGCGCCACACACCAGGGCGCCTTCGACCTGGCCTACCTGCGTCCCATCCCCAACCTCACCGTCTGCGCCCCCATGGACGAGCACGAACTGCGGAACATGATGTACACCGCCCAGCTGCCCGGCCACGGTCCCGTGGTGATACGCTATCCGCGTGGCTCAAGCGTGCATAGCGACTGGGAATCAGCATTTAAGGAAATCCAGGTAGGGGAGGGCCGCTGCCTGCGGAAGGGGAGCGATGTGGCAATCATAAGCCTCGGCCACCCCGGCAACGACGCCCTTGCCGCCGCCGAAGAACTGCAACAACAGGGCATCTCGGCAGCCGTCTACGACATGCGTTTCCTTAAACCGATGGACACCAGTCTGCTCGACGAGATTGCCGCCGCCGTCTACCGCCGCATCGTCACCGTCGAGGACGGCGTCCGCATGGGCGGCTTCGGCGAAGCAGTGATGGAATACCTCGCCGAAAAACATCCCGCCGAGACCTCCAAGGTCTGTATCCTCGCAATTCCCGACCAGTTCGTCCCGCATGGCACCGTCGCCGAACTCAAGGCCGACTGCCACATCGACAAGGCGTCCATCGTCCTGGCCGCACAGCTGTAAAATATGGTATGCAGGCTGCCAGCCTGCGGTATATTTCAACCTGCGACAATAAATCATCTGCCAAATCGCAAGCAGGTTGCTTGTATACTAATCCTATTTAACATAACCGCGGTATTGATACAAAAGAACCCATGAAAAAAAAGGCCGTCACAAGCGGCCTTTTTCATTGTCTTTTAGACTGGTAAAGTTGCTGTTAGAATATTTTTGCGGTGACGCTTACAGCACGTGGATTGTTTATCTGCAGCCAGTGGCAACCGTTTTCCTCGCGGTGTCTCAGCGTCAGCATTTCGCCCGGACGCGACTCCATGTGATAACTAATGTCAAGTTTGAACGGCCGGCCGGTTTCGAAGCCAATTTCATGCATGTAGTCGAACAACATCCTGATGTACTCGGAATTGTTCATGTGCTTCGTATGATCGACCATGCCGAAGCTCACCGGGCGCTGCATCCGTATGTCGTCGTCGGTCAGCTTGGGCATCACCATACGCGGCAGCGTGTCGTATTCCGTTGCCAAATCAGGATGATTTTCGTAGTTGGCTATCAAGTCGTTGAGTCTGAGCACTCGTCTGGCGGTCATGTCTATCATCACCCAGCACGAGGTGCCCGTCAGCAGTTCGTCGCCGTTGGCGGCCAACACACGGTAGTCCCTATTGCAAACCAGGCCGTTATTGCCACGCGACCATGTATTTAACATAATCTTCTCGAAGGCATCAGGCAGACGCTTTATATCATAGTATGCGCGAGTTATGACCCATGCGCGGTTCTGCTCGAGCAGTGTCTTGAAACCGATACCTGTGGCATTGCCGTGATATTCCGTAACTTCCTGGCACAGACGCACCGCGGCCCAAACATGCAGCCTGTCATCGATGTCGCACAGATACGACGGGATTTCTACTTCCTGCTTGTAGATCATTGGGGTTTTGTTTTACGATGTGAAATATTCCGCAGGCTGGCAGCCTGCGTACCAATATTTTTTCAACTTTCAACTTCCCTACATTCTCTCCGGCACCTCAATGCCGAGTATGTTCATGGTGTTTTTCAGTGCGTTGGCTACGAAAGCACACAGCTGAACACGGAAGGCTTTCGTCTGCTCGTCGCTCTCGCGCAGGATTGGCGTATCCTGGTAGAAACTGTTGAAAGCCTTGGCCAACTCGTAGGCGTAGTTGGCGATCATGGCAGGACTGTAAGCCGCCGCGGCAGCCATAACAGTCTCGGGCAGAGCGTGCAAAGCCTTCACCACTCCCCTCTCCTTCTCGGTCATCGCCACATTCCACTCACCGTTACCGGCCAGTTTCACACCGCTTTCCTCGGCCTTGCGCACGATGCTACGGATGCGGGCGTGGGTGTACTGGATGAAGGGACCTGTGTTGCCGTTGAAGTCGATGCTCTCGGCGGGATTGAAAAGCATGTTCTTCGTGGGGTCGACCTTGAGAATGAAGTATTTGAGTGCGCCGAGGGCAAGTATATGATAGAGATGTTTGCGCTCGTCGTCGCTCAGGTCGTCGTTCTTGCCGTGCTCGCGGCTCATCTCCTCAGCGGTCTTCTCCATCTCGTCGATCAGGTCGTCGGCATCGACCACCGTGCCCTCGCGGCTCTTCATCTTGCCATTGGGCAACTCCACCATTCCGTAGCTCAGATGGTACACTTTATCAGCCCACGAAAATCCTAATTTACCGAGTATTAACTTAAGTACCTTAAAGTGATAGTCCTGCTCGTTTCCTACCACATAAATTAGCCTTTCGGCACCGAAATCATTGTGGCGCAGAAGTGCCGTGCCGAGATCCTGGGTCATGTAAACGCTGGTGCCGTCCTTGCGGAGCAGCAACTTCTGGTCGAGACCGTCGCCGGTGAGGTCGCACCACACCGAGCCGTCCTCTTTGCGGAATAGTACCCCCATATCCAATCCTTTCTGCACCAGCTCTTTGCCGAGCAGATAGGTCTGACTCTCATAGTAAACCTTGTCGAAGCCGACACCCAGACGGGCGTAGGTCTCATCAAAACCGGCATACACCCAGCCGTTCATCTTCTCCCACAGCGCACGCACCTCTTTGTCACCCTCTTCCCAGCGCTTCAGCATGCTCTGCGCCTCCACCATCAGGGGAGCCTCCCGTTTGGCCTGTTCCTCCTCTACCCCACTCTCCATCAACTGTTTGACTTCTTCCTTATAGTGCTTGTCGAACTCCACATAGTACTTGCCCACCAGGTGGTCGCCCTTCATGCCGTTCGTCTCGGGAGTCTCGCCGTTGCCGTAGCGCAGCCATGCCAACATGCTCTTGCAGATATGTATGCCACGGTCGTTCACGAGGTTCACCTTGCGCACATCGGCACCAGCGGCAGCCAGAAGCTGGCTCACCGACCAGCCGAGGAGGTTGTTGCGAATATGACCTAAATGCAACGGTTTATTTGTGTTAGGACTGCTGTATTCAACCACTACTGGAGCACTGCCGGCAGCAGGTGTGCTCAATCCGAAGTTGCTGTCGCCGGCCTTCTCAGCCACAAACTGCAGCCAGTAGCTGTCAGCAATCTCAAGGTTGAGGAAACCTTTGACAACATTGTAGTTAGCCACCAACGGCAAAGTTGCTTTAACAGCCTCGCCAATCTCGTTTGCCACAGCCTCGGGGGCCTTGCGGGCCTGCTTCACATAGGGGAACACCACCAGTGTGTAGTCGCCGCGGAACTCCTTGCGGGTGTCCTGCAGCACAATGCAGTCAGCCGACTGCTCGATGCCGTAGAGTTGCTTCAAAGCAGTGGCAATTGTTGTTGTAAGAGTCTCTGTTATATTCATTTCCGTAGTAAAACGTATCGTTATATTAAATGCAAAGATACAAAAAAATATTTGACAAACACTCATTTTTTCACTATTTCCCCAACAGCATTTCGACGAACGCCACCTGCAATGCCGAACACAGCCCTTCCCTTACCCACCCTGACAAGGTTCATGCCGCCAAAAAGCTCTTGTAGACAAGCCCTGTTCTTCAGTGGATAACTGAAAAATAGATGAATGACAGTGATAAAATACTGATAATTAAGGCTTGCCAAAAGCAATTAGTGCTGTCAGCTTCCTATAGAAGAGCATAAGGGAACGAGGGTTGGATGCCTCCACATCATTTCGCCTCCATAGGAATTTGCGACTAAAAAAACGACAATTTAAATCGCTTGTTTTACAGGATATTCAATGGTATTTCTTTGGTATTTCTTTGGTTTTGACCAAAGAAATACCAAAGAAATACCAAAGAAATACCATACAACACCCATATAAATCAAGGCGTTATGATTTACACAAAAATCTCAATTTAAATGTTCGAGGAACGACCTAAGCAGTGTCATGTAATTCATGTAGTTGCCCAGTCCGCATCCGTCGCAGGTGTCGGTGGGGCTATGGTAGCCTCCGAAGGGGCCGCCAAGGGTATAGATGAATATTGCCGGGCATTCGGAGGTGAACCAGTAGTGGTCACTGTTGGCGGCGTTGTCGCGGCGAGCTATCTTGGCGGCATAACCGCGCTCGTCGTTAATGCTCTGCAGCAGGTCGACATAGGGTGCCGTCTCGCGGCTGTTGGCGTTGACGACCATCAGGCCATCTTCGCCTCCGCAGAAGAGGTCTATATTAATCAAAAGCTTTACCTTAGACAGTCTAATGAGCGGGTTGTCTGCAAAATAGTGCGAACCAACAAGACCAGACTCCTCGCCGCTGAAGAATAGGAAAACATATGTGTAGTGGCCGCGCTGAAGGTTGGCCATGCGTGCCAGGTCCATCACCGCGGCGGTGCCGCTGGCGTTGTCGTGGGCACCGTAGAAGATGGTGTCGCCGTTCATGCCCAGGTGTTCATAGTGGGCGGTGAAGACAATCATCGTGTCCGTCTCGCCGGGGATATAGCCGCAGACATTCTGCGAGCGGTAGCCGGCGCGGACAATGGGCGGCTTGGTGCGTGTCTGCGGGAAGCGGAAATACTGGTAGTAAGCATCTTTAATGCTTGTATTGGCACTGTTTTCCAACGGTTTGACGCCGTTGGCCATCAGCTCGCGTCGCAGGTAATCCGCAGCAATCGAGTCTCCCCTATTCTGCATCCCGCGTCCGAACATATCCTCGCTGCTGAGGTCGCGTATAATCCTCCTCGCATACGTGCTGTCCTGCGCCGAAACGGCAACCGACAGTACTACCGCCATAAACAAGACTATCTTTTTCATAATACCATATTTAACAGGCTATTATACTAGCCATATTATTTTGCATCGCCGGCAATAAGCAGTATTATCCATGTCAGTAATGGAGAAACGAATATTGACAACAATATCCACCCCAGCGGATCCCGGTGCCGTTTACGAGCCTTCCTAAGGGTGATACCAATATACACATAATAGATTAGTGCCAGTGCAGCCACCACACACAACACTATCACTGGTATTTGCCAAACCAATGGGTCAACAACAATCTCAGCAATCGGTATCATTTTGTTTTAAAGGACTTTAGTTCAAATTTAACCTTATATTTTCTGTTAGGTTTAGATATACTTATTTCACTCTTATAGTATGCGTAATTCTCCCTATGCCCATACCCCTTGAGCGAAAAATTCTTCACCATACCAGGCTCTATCATTATAGTTTTTGTGAAATCTTGGTAATCAAGCATATTACCACTCATATCATAGTAAATAATACGACCTGAAACCCGCGTCACCGTGCGGTCAGTATTGTTCTTTAGTGCCACGGAGGCATCTGAATCTACCCAGTCGTGATTATAGTTTGCCAGTGTGAGTGCATTGGGGTTGACGGTTGCAGAGGTGCCATCATTCGTGTTTCTCGGAGTTGCTGGTTCTTGTGCCACAGCAACATTTTTTGACACTTTGCTTGATTGCGTTGATGTTGACTCAACTGTTGTTTGTGACTGTTGTTTTATTAGTTTAGTGTTGCCTGCCTTCAATTGTTCCACCTCTTTACGCAACTGCCTGACTTCGCTTTTCAATGCTCGCCACTCGGATTCCGAAACAGTGAAATCGGTGTCTGAGGTTTTTGCCGGCATTTCTTCAACGTTTACGGCTTGTTCTCTGGGTTCCTTATCCGAATTCTCCCAGCGCATCAGCCCCGTCGCCCAAAGCACGGCAATCACCAATGCTACAAAAACAATCACAAGAATGATTTTCCCGAAACAGCCTTTTCTTTCGTTTGTATTGTCTTGCATATCAATTATATTTAATTATTATACAAATGGCAACTTTATTTCTATAGAATAATATTAGGAATTCCGGCCGGGTTTGTTAATCTTCTTAAACGATTTATTTTTACCGTTGTCGGTAAAGATTAGAGGTATGAACTGGGCGTTGCCGCTACGACGCAGGCTTTGTATTATATCGTGCTGCAATTCCGACTTGTAAAAGAAGAACATACGACGCTGGTCGGCCTTTTCGGCTGGCGTGGTTGCCACATAAACGGATTTCATGGTGGCTGGGTCGATGCCGGTGTAGTACATCTCGGTGCTGAGTGTCATGGGCGTCGGAGTGAAATCCTGTATCTGCTCGAGGCGGTAGCCCATCTGCTTCATGTCCACTGCCAGCTGTGCCATATCCTCGAGGCGGCAGCCGGGGTGGCTGCTGATGAAGTAGGGTATCAGCTGATAGCGCAGGCCTGCCTGGCGGCAGATATCGTCGAAGCGGCGCTTGGTTTCGCGGAAGAGGGAGAATGAGGGCTTTCGCATCATGGCCAGCACATGGTCCGAAGTGTGCTCCGGCGCCACCTTGAGGCGGCCGGAGGTGTGATGCAGCACCACCTCGCGGAAATACTGCCAGCCATAGTTGTCAGTTATGAGTTCAGAGTTATGAGTTATGAGTTTTTGTGTCGCGTCTGCATTACTCTTAACTCTTAACTCATAACTCTGAACTGAAAACAGATCGCAACGGATGCCGCTTCCGACATAGAGGTGTTTCACCTTGGGGTGTGCGGCGACCTTGCGAAGGAGCTCTATCATAGGCCGGTGGTCGCTGTCGAGGTTACGGCAGAGGGTGGGCATGGAGCAGCTGTAACGGCTGCACTTGCGGCACAGTTCGGGGTTCTTGCCCTTCATGCGCCACATGTTGGCCGAGGGGCCGCCGAGGTCGGTGAGGACACCGTGGAAGTCGGGGTCACTGGTGATGGCGTCCACCTCGCGGAGGATAGAGGCCTCGCTGCGGGAGGCTATCTGCTTGCCCTGGTGGGCGCTGATGGTGCAGAACGAGCAGCCGCCGAAGCATCCGCGATGGGTGTTGACGCTCCAGCGAATCATCTCGAATGCCGGTATCGTGCCGCGCTTCTTGTACTTCGGATGCGGCAGGCGCATGTAGGGCAGGTCGAAGGAGGCGTCAATCTCGTCGGTTGTCATCGGCGGCTCGGGCGGATTGACCACCACATACCGGTCGCCATGCTTCTGGACGAGTGTGGCACATTCTATCTTGTTGCTCTCTTCGTCAATTATGTGGTAGTTCTCGGCTTCCGCCCGCTTGCTCTTTTGACATTCCTCGTAAGAATTAAGAATTAAGAATTGAGGATTAAGAATCGGACTGTCTGTAGTGGTATAGGCTACTTGGGGCAGGCTAAAACAAGCTTCTATACCCTTGCCATCGTTCAACAGGTTGGCTATCTTCAGTGTCGTGCGCTCGCCCATGCCATAGTTGAGCAGGTCGGCAGGCGTGTCAATCAGAATGCTTGGGAAGAGGCGGTCGTCCCAGTAGTCGTAGTGTGCCAGGCGGCGCATGGAGGCCTCGATGCCGGCGATGACGACGGGCGTGTCGGGGTAGAGCTGCTTGAGAATGCGGGTGTATACGTAGGTCGCCCTGTCGGGCCGGAAACCCGCCTGGCCGCCAGGGGTGTAGGCGTCGTCGTGACGGAGACGGCGGGCGGCGGTGTAATGGTTCACCATGCTGTCCATAGCGCCGCTGGTGACGCCGAAGAAGAGTCGCGGGGCGCCGAACTTGCGGAAATCGCGCAGGTCGTCGCGCCAGTTGGGCTGAGGGATGATGGCCACGCGGTAGCCAGCCGCCTCCAGCGTCCGCCCGATGACGGCGGTGCCGAAAGAAGGATGGTCGATATAGGCGTCGCCCGTGACGAGCACCACGTCGACCTGCTCCCATCCGAGGCGCTTCACCTCCTCCAGCGTTATCGGCAGAAAATGCGGCATATCATTTCAAGGCTTTTACAGGGCATTCGCGGGTGCAGTTGTGACAGAGGATGCACTCGGTGGCGTTCCTGCGCTTGCGCGAATCGTTGTTCACCTCGACGTCCATGGGGCAGACCTCACGGCACTTGCCGCAGTGGATGCACTTGTCTTCGTCGAAGCGGATGCGAAGCAGCGAATAGCGCGTCAAGGGTTTGAGGAATACCGTCACCGGGCAGATGTACTTGCAGAAGGCGCGGTTGTCGCGGAAGGCTACGGCCAATGCGATACCCACAGCGTAATAGACGATGTTGCCAAAGATGAACAGGCGGAACATCACCGACGGGGTAGCTTTGCCCAGCAGGAAGAGTAAGCCGACAAGTGCCAGCGAGAGTCCGAAGACGATGTAGCGGATGAACCCTATGCGTTTGCGGGGACCTTGCGGACGTTTGTAGGGCAGGAGGTCGAGCACCATGGCCGTCCAGCAGGCATAGCCGCACCAACCTCGGCCGAAGAACAGGGGACCGAATATCTTGGCGATGGCATAATGCAGGGTGCCTGCACCAACAACGCCGGAGAAGAGGTAGTACCAGAAGCCCTCTATCTGCATGTTCTCGTGGCAGATAAGACCCAAGAACACCAGGATATACAATCCCACCGTGAATTGCACGAACAGCCTTGCATGACGCCAGCCCGCTGCCGTCAAAGCCGCCCCGACACCAAGACAAAGGCCTATATAGCCGAAGTTCAACAGGAAAAAGAGGTTGCCTGTGGAAAGAAATAGAACAAGGGCGATAACAGCAAAAACCGCAAACAACAATATGGCTGTCCGGTACTTCTTCATTGCAAAAACAATATATAAAAAAGGTGCGGCAGAGTGAATATCATACCGCACCTTGAGGTTTTAGCGATTAGTCCTGGATGGCCTTGATGCCGGGGAGGACTTTGCCCTCGAGGTATTCGAGCATGGCGCCACCACCGGTGGAGACGTAGCTCATCTGGTCGGCGAGGTGCATCTGCTTGACGGCAGCCACCGAGTCGCCACCGCCGACAGCGGCGAAGCAGCCCTGCTTGCAGGCTTCGGCGACGCTCTTGGCGATATGGTTGGTGCCCTTGGCGAAGGTCTCGAGTTCGAAGACGCCGGCAGGACCGTTCCAGAGGATGGTCTTGCTCTTCATGATGATGTCGTGGATGGCTTTGCAGCTCTCGGGGCCGCAGTCCATGCTCTCCCAGCCGTCGGGCACCTCGCCGGAGGGGAC
>JAEEGL015004048.1_pt1 | contig 12522 bp, 9 predicted proteins | sample 9134231 | NCBI WGS metagenome assembly JAEEGL01 (sample SAMN16246548, study PRJNA631951) | gut metagenome | biome: gut microbiome; feature: rumen; material: fiber-attached | host: Bos | place: Iran: Karaj | collected 2018-10
GTTCCAGTACGCGGCCGCCGCCATGAGCGTGGCCGAGCACGCCCCGCTGCGCATCCTGCCGGGCGAACTGATCGTCGGGTCCGCCACCCTGACCGAAGCCACCGCGGCCGTCGTGCCGGTGCTCGGTGCGGGAGGCATCAACCATACCACCTTCGATTTTGAACGGATCCTGCACCTGGGCTACAACGGCCTGCGCACGCAGATCCGCCGGCGCCTGGCGGGCGACACCCTCGATGCGCGCGGCCGTGAGCTCAACGAAGCGGCCCTGCTGACGCTGGACGCCGCCGACCGCTGGCAGCAGCGCAACATCGGCCTGCTCACGCAGATGCGCGACGGCGCAGACGCCGCGGAAAAGCCTTTCTATCAGACGATGATCGACACCCTGGAACGGGTGCCGGACGAGCCGCCCCGCTCCTTCCGCGAAGCGGTGCAGTCGCTCTGGTCGATGTACGCCTTCAACCGCCTGATGGGCAACTGGGCCGGCATCGGAAGGATCGACCGGATGCTCGGCCCCTACCTCAAGGAAGACCTCCGCAAGGGTGTCCTCACCCTGGACGAAGCTCGCGAAATCCTCGCCCACTTCTGGATCAAGGGGACCGAATGGATCGGGCACCACAACGCGACCGGGGACGCCCAGTTCTACCAGAACGTCATCTTGGGCGGCATCGACAAGGACGGACGCGAAGTCACCAACGAAGTGACCTACCTCGTGCTCGACATCGTCGAGGAACTGCATATCAGCGACTACCCCGTCGGCGTCCGCCTGGGCGACAAGACGCCGGAAAAGCTCTTGCGAAGGGTGGCGGAGGTGCAGCGTTTCGGCGGTGGCATCGTCTCGGTCTACAGCGAGAACACGGTCATCGAAGGCCTGGTGAAATTCGGCTATCCCCTTGAAGAGGCGCGCGAATTCACGAACGACGGCTGCTGGGAAGCCATCATCCCCGGCAAGACCGCCTTCACCTACTGCCCATGCGACATGGTGCCGGTGCTCGGCAAGACGCTCGGCCTGCCGGACGGCGGAAAGGCAGACTATCCCGACTTCGAATCGCTTTACGCCGCCTTCCGGCGCAACCTCCACGAGAATGTGGACGCGGTCCAGGACATGCTGGACGGCTGCTGGAAAGCGGTGGACTCCCCCTGTACGCTCGCATCCATCTTCGTGCAGGGCTGCCTCGAGAAAGGACGCTGCTACAACGGCGGCGGCCCGGTTTACAACATGATGGGCATCCACTTCGGCGGCGTTTCCGACACCGCCAACAGTCTGCTCGTCCTCAAGAAACTGGTCTTCGAAGACCGCTATATGACCCTGCCCGAGTTCCTGGACATCCTCCGGAAGAACTGGGAGGGTGCGGAAGGCCTGCGACGGCTCATCCAGCAGCGCTTCGCCTTCTACGGGAACGACGACCGCGAGGCCGACGAGATGATGAACCGGGTGTTCGAGGACTATACGGCGATGGTCGCCGAAGTCAAGGAACGGGCCGGCGTGAAGCGCCCCTGCGGCATCTCGACGTTCGGACGCGAAATCGACTGGCGGATGATGCGCTGCGCGACGCCCGAAGGCAGCCGGATCGGCGACATCCTCGCCACCAACTGCTCGCCGACCCCGGGCAGCGACCGGAAGGGCCCGACGTCCGCGCTCAACTCCTACTGCAAGCTGGACTTCACGCGCGCGCCCAGCGGCGCCACCATCGAACTGAAGGTCCTGCCTTCCTCCGTCCGGGGGGAGAACGGCCTCAAAGCCCTGGTGGGCCTGCTGAAGACGTTCCGGGAAAAAGGCGGCTTCTACATGCACGTGGACGTCGTGGACACCGCCACCCTCGTCGATGCGCAGCGTCACCCCGAGAAGTACCCGAATCTGCCCGTCCGCGTCTCCGGATGGTCCGCCCGCTTCACCACCCTCTGCAAGGAGTGGCAGGACATGATCATCCAGCGTACGCAGCAGATCTGCTAAACACTTGAAACATTGGATATTCCCTCCCGAGAGATGAAGCGCGAATCCTGGATCGACTGGATGCGCGTGATCGCCTGTTTCCTCGTCTTGGTGGTCCACAGCGTCGAACCCTTCTACCTCGGCGGCGAAGGGTCGCAGATGCTGTCCGGGGCGGAAGCCCTCTGGGCGGCCGTCTTCCTGGCGCTGTCGAGGGCCTGCGTCGCCCTGTTCGTCGTCGCTTCCGCCTACCTGCAGTTCCCGCTGCACTACGACACCGGCACCTTCCTGAAGCGGCGCGCCGTCCGCGTCCTCGTTCCCTTCGCGGTCTGGACCGTCTTCTACGCCCTGTACTGGGGGAAGCCGGTGCAGAACTTCAAGGACCTGCTCCTGAACTTCAACTACGCGGCCGGACACCTCTGGTTCGTGTACATGATCGCCGGGCTGTACCTGCTGATGCCGCTGCTCTCTCCCTGGGCAGAGAAAGTGGGGCGGAAGGAACTGGCTTTCTTCCTGGTTCTCTGGCTGCTGACCACCCTGGTTCCCCTCGTGCGCGACTGGGCCTCGGGCGGACAGCTTGCAATGACCTACGGACCGGGCGGCATCCCCCAGACGGCGAAGTATCCGCTCTGGGGAGAGGCCAGCTGGAACAACTACGGCGTATTCTACTATTTCAGCGGATTCGTCGGCTATCTCCTGCTGGGCCTGTATTTCCGCAAATTCGTGGGGGAACTGTCGTGGAAGAAGACGCTTGCCGTGGCCTTGCCGACGCTGCTCGCGGGCTTCGCCGTCACCGGAGGCGGGTTCCTGCGCCGGATCTACGCCTCTTCGGGCGGCGTGTTCCCGTTCAGCGGCGACCTGGCGACCGGCGTCTGGTGGGAGACCACCCTGTGCAACGACGCGCTCGGGACGGTGCTCGTCACCGTCGGCTGCCTGCTGCTGATCCGGAAGATCGGCGCGGACGGAAGATTCTACAAACACATCGTGCTGCCCGTCTCGCAGGCCAGTTACGGCATGTACCTGGGCCACATGGTCTTCCTGGCCGCTTTTTCCGCCCTTTTCCTGGGCTGGCTGGGAACGGGAACGGACGGGCGCCTCGGCGTCTGGACCGCACCGGCGGAGATCCTGCTGACGGCGGTCTGCTCCTATGTATGCACGGCCGTCTGCGCCGTGCTGATCCGCAGGATTCCGAAAGTCGGGAAATACATCATCGGCTGATTCCGAGCGAGACGGCGAACGCGTGCGTCTCGGTCGCGGACGGCTCCCGGAAACGGACTTCCGGAAGCCCCAGTTTGCCGCGCTTGGCATTGCCCAGCAGATGATAGGGAATGACTTCCGCCGTGCTGCCCGGATAGCGGCGCAGCAGGGCCGCGGTAGCCTCGGCGACGCCCGGGCGGCCGTGCAGCTGCGGCACATACAGGACGCGGAAACGGATCACGGCCCCGGTGGCCGCAACGGCCTCCAGGTTTCCGAGCATCGTCTCCAGCCGGCCACCGACATATTCCCGGTACAGGTCCGCATCCATCAGCTTGATGTCCCAGAGCCAGAGACGGACGGAAGGGGCGGCGGCGAGGAACGCCTCCGGGGCGCCGTGCCCGGAGGTCTCCACGGCCGTGTGCAGGCCGGCTTCCGCGGCGGCTTCCAGCAGGGCGCGGGAAAATGCGGGCTGGGCGAACGGCTCGCCGCCGGACAGGGTCACGCCCCCGCCGGAATGCCGGTAATACGCCTCGTCCTGCAGCACTTCCTCGAGGACGGATGCGACGGTAACCGTCCGCCCGGCCACCTCCAGGCAGCCGGTCGGGCAGGCGTCGGCGCAAAGCCGGCATCCGGACGGGCAGAGGGCCCGGCGGGAGGCGTCGGAGGCTAAAACAGCCTTGGGGTCGCCGGCGGGGCAGACGGCCTCGCAGGACAAGCAGCGGATGCAGTGCGACAGGTTGAGCAGCACCTCGGGGGCCGGGGACCGGGATTCCGGATTGTGGCACCAGGCGCAGCGCAGCGGGCATCCCTTCAGGAAGACCGTCGTGCGGATGCCCGGACCGTCTCCCGTGCAGAAATGCTGGATGTCGAAAACCGTTCCTTCGCTGTTCATGTTCACAAAATTAGCGTTTTTTTAGCATCTTTGCAGAACAAACCGATCAGATATGAAACGATTCCCTCTGCTATTCGCATGCCTGTGCCTGCTGGCCGCAGGATGCAGCCGCCCCGCCGGCGACGCCACCGTCACCACGGTCACCGTCCGGAAGATCTGGGACGAAGGCACGCACGCCGCATTCACCTCGATCGTCAAATTCGAGGACAAGTACTACTGCTCGTTCCGGGAAGGCTGGGGCCACGTCTTCGACGATAACGGGAAAGCGGAAGGAAAGGTCCGGATTCTCTGCTCGAAAGACGGCGCCTCCTGGCAGTCCGTCGCCGACATCGGGATGGAAGGGACCGACCTGCGCGACCCGAAGCTGTCGGTGACGCCGGACGGGCGGCTGATGGTGACCATCGGCGGTTCCATCTACCGCGACGGCACGCTCGTCGGGACCACTCCGCAGGTCTGCTTCAGCCAGGACGGGAAGCATTTCAGCGACCTGCAGCCCATCGAGATCGATCCGGCCGTGCGCAGCAAGGACGACTGGCTCTGGCGGGTGACCTGGCACGAGGACACCGGCTACGGGGTCAACTACCGCGGCGGCAAGGTCATGCTCCTCTCGACGAAGGACGGCATCCGGTACGACCTGGTCTGCCCGCTGGATCCGCCCTCCGAGATCGGTGAGGAACAGCCCCTGAACGAATCGACCGTCCGTTTCCTGCCCGACGGAAGGATGGCCGTGCTCATCCGCCGCGATCCGGGGACCGCGCTGCTGGCCGTCGCGCCGGCGCCGTTCCGGGAATGGACGTGGCGCGAACTGCCGCTGCACATCGGCGGTCCGGATTTCCTCGTACGGGAAGACGGCAGCCTGATCATCGGCGGGCGCTCGTACCTCCATCCCGGTCATGTCAGGACGGTGCTCTACAAAGGGACCGTGGACGGCGCGCTGGACGAGCGCTACATCCTGCTGCCTTCCGGCGGCGACACGAGCTATCCCGGCCTGCTCATCGAAGACGGCAAGCTGTGGGTGAGCTACTATTCCGCGGAAGGCGCCAGCGCGAAGACAGCCGTCTTCCTGGCCACGCTGCCGCTGTCGGTCTTCGACTAGCGGAGCGAAAGCGTCACGCGCGAACCGGCTTTCTTTCCGGCCGGCACCTGCTGTTCGAAACCGACCATCGTGATGCCGGGGTTCGGGACGTCATAATCGTGCATGTGCTCGGTCGTCCAGGTCCTGAGCACGATGTGCATCCCCTTCACGCGCAGCCAGCGCACCTGCCCGTCCGGAGCCGTCAGCTTGAACGTCCGGCGGCCCGTCTGCTCGACGGATGCCCTCGTGCACATCGCCCAACGGACCGTGGCGTCCTCCCTGCCGGCCTGCACGGCATCGTCGACATGAAGCGTCATCTTCCGGTCGAGCCAGATCCGTCGGACGGCCGTATCCAGGTCCGCCTTCAGGACCGGCGTCACATCCACGACGGCGCCGTAGCGGCCGTCCTCACCGTCCCAGGTCTGCGGGATGAGGGCGCGGGCGTTGACGGAAGGACGGTGCCCGTTCACGGTCAGGATGTTATGGCTCCAGGGACCGACCCGGAACACGTCCCACCGCTGGCTGTCCTGGCGGTTGTTCCACAGGTCGACGCCGCGTGATTCCAGGGAAAGATAGTCCTGCGACCCCAAGTCGACGGCCCAGCGGAATCCCTCGGACTCGAAGAGGAAAGAGCCGGCGTCCAGATGTCCGTGCGAGTCCGCCGCACGGCCGCCCTTGACGGCCAGGTATGTATCGAGCGGGCTGTTCCAGCCGCTCCGATAGATGAAGAGCGGGGTGGCGCCGCCGCAGGTGTATACATGTCCCTCCGGCTCGGGAATCGAGAAAGCGTCCTCCGCCATCCCGAGCTTCGCGCCGAAGATGGGGACGACGGGCATCAGGCGGTCCTCGTCGCTGGGTCGGTACCCGAAACGGCGGTACAGGTACATCTCCGGATACAGGACGGAGGCGTCGCCGATCCGCTGCGCCATCCAGGGTTGCACGTACGTGAACTGCGCGCGGGAACCGCTGTCGGAATAATTATAGCTGCCGCCCAGGGGCGTGCTCATGAACTGCATGAAACGGGCGGAACGGAAAAATCCCCCGCAGTCGTCGGAGATGCCCAAATCGCTCCCGAAGGCACTTTCGAGGGCGGCCATCAGCATGACCTGGAAAGAAGACCCGTATTTCCAATAGGAATAGCCCTCCGGATAGCAGCCTTCCGGGCTGTACTGGCGGAGCGGCTGCGGGATGGTCCGCAGGCAGCGGACGATCACCGTGTCGGAAAGCGCCGGAGCGTCTTCCCGGATGGCCAGGGCGCCGTAGACCAGTCCGGCGTTGCAGACCTGGTTCCAGTTGTTGGACCCGCGGTAGAAATGCGCCCAGACGGGGTTCTCCGCCGTTTTCAGGCCTTTCTCGACAATCGCCTCGCGGATCCGCGCGCGCTGCGCCTCCGTCATCCGGGGATACAGCCAGTCGTAGCCGATCGCCAGGGCCATCGTCATCTCCCCCACGTCCAGGTAATGCGAAGGGTTCCAATCGGTAAAGTCGCAGACCGCCAGCATTTCTTTCACGGCGCGGTCGGAATAGCGGTTCTCGCCGGTCATCCGCCAGGCATAGGACAGGAAGAAGATCCGCTGCAGGGCCTCCCGCGAGACGTGGAGCAGGCGTTTCCCCGCCATGATCCGTTCAACCGGAGGCGCCTCCAGGTAGCGTTCGCAGCCATCCATGACCAGCCGGTCATAGCAGGACAGCACGGAATCCCGCGCCACCGAACGGCGGACCGCCTCCTCTTCGCCCGCACGGAGCAGCAGCCGGGGATGCGGCGCATAGGTGGAAGGGATCCGCGCGGACAGGTCGTCGGCGCAGAGCCGGATGGAAGGCAGGAGCAGCAGCAGGACCAGCAACAGGCCGGTGATCAGACGATTGCGTTTCATCTCGTTCTTGTTTTTCCAAAAATAGGCATTTTTCCGTAACTTTGCGAAGATAAACACGGTTTCGATGCGACACACCCTTTTCACCCTGGCGCTGCTCGTCACGCTGTCCTGCGCCTGTACCCGAAATGAAAAAACGGCCTTGCAGACCGGTGACCTGGTCTTCATCGGCCTTCCGATGGATTACAACGCCGACACGACGTCCATCGCCTCCGGCATCACGGCGGCGACCGGGACGGACGACGGCATCAACTTCATCCACACCGCCATCCTGGAAGTGGAAGACGGCGCGGTCTGGGTCATCGACGCCACGATCAAGCACGGCGTCGACCGCCATCCGCTCGACACGATGCTCCGCGACTTCACGCTGAAAGACGGGTCGCTCCCCACCTTCCAGGTCATGCGGCTGGCCGACAACACGGACGCCGGAAAATGGGTGGAGAACGCGAAACAGTACCTCGGCAGGCCCTACGACCTGTACTTCCTGCCGGACAACGACGCCCTCTACTGCACGGAACTCGTCCAGACGGCCTACCTGACCGCGGACGGGGAACAGCTATTCAAGAGCGAGCCGATGAATTTCAAGGGACCGGACGGAACGATGCCGCCCTACTGGGAGTGGCTCTTCGCCCGGCTCGGACGCAGCATCCCGCAAGATGAACCCGGGACCAACCCGCAGCGGATGGCCGCCGACCCCGCGCTGCATCCCGTCGACATCGACCTGACCCAATGCGTGAACCGATGAAAAAAGTCGTCTTCCTGTGCCACGGCAACATCTGCAGGTCACCCATGGCCGAATACGTGATGAAGTTCCTGGCCGCGCAGGCACGGCGGTCGGAGGAGTTCCGGATCACGTCCGCCGCGGTTTCCTATGAAGAAGAGGGGAACGGCATCTATCCGCCCGCACAGCGGAAACTGCGCGAGGAAGGGATTCCCTTCGGCGCGCACCGGGCGCACCGGATCACCCCGTCGGAATACGCGCAGGCGGACCTCGTCATCGTGATGGACCAGTCGAACCTCCGGCTGCTCTCACGCATCGTCGGACCCGACACGGAAGGGAAAGTGCACAAACTGCTGGAATACGCCGGTTCCACCCGCGATGTCGCCGACCCGTGGTACACGGGCGACTTCGATGCGACGTTCGACGACATCCTCCGCGGCTGCCGCGGCCTGCTGGCGAAGTTGTAGCGATCAGCCCACCATCCCGCTCCCGTGGCAGACGGGACAGGACGGATGGGTATGGGTATGGGCCGGAGCGGTCTGCCCGCATTCACTGCACCAGACACTGTTGTCCTCGCCCGTGTAGTTCGTCTGCCAGATGATCTGCGAGGTGCCCTTGCCCGTGCCGTGGCAACTCGGACAGGTTCGCCGGGTGGATGACGAAGATGAATAGGAGGACGAGGACGAACCGGCGGATGCGCCGCCATACGATCCGGTGTAAGGCACCGAGCCCGCATAAGGGACGGAGGGCGTGTTGCTCTTTTCAACGGTATACGTCTTCGTAAACTGCCCCACACCGCCGCAGGTGAGGCATTTCTTGACCCCGTAACACTGCGGACAGGACATGGAGAAGCCCGTACCGCCGACCGTGAAGACGCCCGTTCCATGGCAGATCGGACACTGCCCGGTGCCATGGCACATGGAGCAGTGGAACGAAGTCGTATTCTCCTGGTGTCCGTCTTCGTATTCCCGGGTCGTATAGGTGTAGTCCCCGTTTTTCGTCACCTTCACCGTCGGCTCTTTCGAAGCGGTCCGCCGGGGCGCTGACGGAGCGGAACTGCTTCCGGCGGAAGAAGACGCTGCCGCCGAAGCCGTGGAAGCGCGCGATGTCCCGGAGGAGGAAGGGGTCTGCTTCCGGCGCGAGGGAGCAGCGGCGGGCTTCGGCGGCGCCTCCCGCTTCCCGGTCGGAATCAGGCAGTCCGCATCGGTCGGGAAAAGGCCCTCCGCATAACGGATCGAAGGGTCTTTCGTATCGAAATCCACGAACTGGACGATCGACTGGAAATGCTTTTTCCCCTTGGTTTTCGCATAGATCTCCGTTCCTTCCCGCCAGCCGATGCGCTTGAATCCTTCCTCCGCCAGCTTTGATTTCAGCGCATAGACCACCTGATCCTTCTCGTCACCGGAAAGATTCCTGTCGAAGTGAAGCCGTGCGGCGTATTTCGCTTCGACAGCCAGCTCTTCAAGGAACGGTTCGTCGAAAGCGCTGTAATCCGAATCATACGACTGGTCAAGCAGTTCCGACTGGCTGAAACGATCGAGATAGACGCCGTCCGTCGAGGAAAAGGCATCGAAAAAGGCGGAATAGACGGGCTCGGATGGGGTTTTCTGTGTGTATATGGATAAGCAGCCAAAGTATCCGCAAATGGCACAGGCAACGATGCTGGCCATGCCGAGCGCACCGAGACCGAGCACCTTCGGGAAGGTGGCGAGCCTCCTGCAAAGATAGAAAAAGAGGGAAAGCTCCAGTCCGACGGCCAAGCCGGCAAACAGAAAGAGCCATGTCCCCCCGAACGGGACGGCTTTGTCCAGACTGTCCCAGTAGGCCAATGCAAGGACTGCCAGGACAACCACGGCTTCCACCCCCAGCATGAACAGGATGATACGTCCTGTGCTGAAAGTATCCAGGCGCTTCACTCCGACCATATACGGGAGCAAGATTCCGACAATGGCGCCGATAACTAAATAAAGAAGGATCCACAACATCGTTCGGTATCGTTTTAGGATAGTAAGAATGCGAGGGAACGCGCCGCAGCGGCGGCCGCGGCGGCGAAATCTTCGCCGGAAGCGGCGTACAGCACGCCGCGGGACGAATTGATCAACAGGCCGCCCCGGTCGTTGGCGCCGGCGGCCATCACTTCCCGGGCACTTCCGCCCTGCGCGCCGACACCGGGCACGAGGAAGAAGTTATCCGGGCAGAAACGTCTGATTTCCATAAGTTTGTCCGCCTTCGTAGCGCCTACGACGAACATCATGTTCTCCGGCGTGGAGATTGCCATCATCTTCTCCATCACCACCCGGTAAAGGGGTTTCCCGTCCTGACCGGCAAACTGGAAATCCGCCGCGGAAGGGTTGGAGGACAGAGCGACGACGATGGCGAAACGCCCGGGATAGTCCAGGAACGGAGCGACCGTCTCGGAACCCATGTAGGGCGAGAGGGTCACCGCATCGAAATCGAAGGTCTCGAACAGGGACTTCGCGTACATCCGGGCCGTATTGCCGATGTCGCCGCGCTTGGCGTCGGCGATCAGGAACTGGTCCGGGTGGTGCAGGCGGATGTATTCCACCGTCTCACCCAGCACGCGCAATCCTTCGGGACCGAGGCATTCATAGAACGCGAGGTTGGGCTTGAAGGCCACGCAGTACGGCGCCGTAGCGTCGACGATGGCCTTGTTGAAGGCGAGCACGTCCTCCGCCGGGTGTCCGGTCCGAAGGTGCGGCGGCAGTTTGGCATAGTCCGTATCGAGCCCGACGCAGAGCATCGAGTGTTTCCGGAGGATCCGGCCGTATAAGTCTTGCGTTGTCATGTTCCTTTCAATAAAGACGATAGAACCAGGCGATGGATTCCATGCCGGCCTCCCACTGGCTGATCAGGTAACTCTCGTTCGGAGAATGGATGGTGTCCCTTTCCAGGCCGAAGCCCATCAGCAGCGGATCGATGCCGAGGATGCGCTGCAGGTCGGCCAGCACGGCGATGCTTCCGCCGCCCCGGCTCGGCACCGGCTGGACGCCGTAGACTTTCTCCATCGCGCGGGACGCCGCCTGGAACGCCTCGGAGGAAATGGGAATGAGGAAGCCCTCTCCCCCTTCGCATTCCTTCACGTCGATCCGGCAGTACGGCGGGGCGATGCGCTCCAGGTGCTCTCGGAAAAGGCGGGTGATGGTGGCGCTGCGCTGGTTCGGGACAAGGCGCATCGAGATCTTCGCGTGCGCCTGGGAAGGAAGGACCGTCTTCGCGCCTTCGCCGGTGTAGCCGCCCCAGATGCCGCAGACGTCCAGGCAGGGGCGGATGCCGATCCGCTCGAGGGTCGAATAGCCCTTCTCGCCGCGCACGGCCCGGATCCCGACCGAGGCATTGAAGGAATCCTGGTCGAAGGGCGCGCGGGAAAGCTGGGCGCGGTCGGCGGCGGACAGTTCCACCACGTCGTCGTAGAAGCCGGGAACCGTCACGCGGCCGTCGGCGTCGATCAGGCCGGAGACGAGGTCGCAGAGGGTCTGGATGGGGTTCGCCACGGCACCGCCGTAATGACCGGAATGAAGGTCCTTGTCCGGTCCGGTCACCGTCACTTCCAGGTAGGCCAGGCCGCGCATGCCGCAGTTGATGGAAGGCACCTGCTCGGAGATCATCGTCGTGTCGGAAACCAGGATCACGTCAGCGGCGAGCAGGTCCTTGTGCGCTTCGGCCCAGAACGGGAGCGAAGGGCTCCCGACCTCCTCCTCGCCTTCGAAGAGGAATTTGACGTTATGGCGCAGCTGCCCGCTCCGGAGCAGGAACTCGAAGGCCTTGATGTGCATGAACAGCTGCCCCTTGTCGTCGTTGGCCCCGCGTCCGTAAATGGCGGGACGGCCGCACGGGTCGTCCTTCAGCACCGGCTCGAAAGGGTCGGTCAGCCACTTCTCCAGCGGTTCGGGCGGCTGTACATCGTAATGGCCGTAGACGAGCACCGTCTTCAGGGACGGGTCGACGACCTTGCTCCCGAACACGACCGGGTGGCCCTCCGGGGCGTCCGCACCGCTTCCCCGGCGCGCAGGGAAGACACGGGCTTCATCGGCACCCGCTTCGAGCAGCAGGGCCGCCAGCCGCTCGGCGCAGCGCTGCATGTCGCCGCGATGGGCGGCCTGGGCGCTGACGGAGGGGATCCGCAGCAGGGAGAACAATTCGTCCAGAAAGCGCTCCCGGTTTTCCTGAATGTACTGTTTCATCGGTCAGATGACGTTGGCAAGTTTCTCTTTCGCATAGGCGGAGGTCACCGTAAAGGTCTTCTTGCGGGAAGAAGGTGCTTCGAACATGGCGTCGTCGAAGATCTTCTCGCAGATGCCGCGCAGGCCGCGTGCACCGAGCCGGCCCTTGATGGCCGTGTCGACGATGAGGTCCTTCACGTCGTCTTCGATCTTCAGCGTGATGCCGTCCATCTCGAACAGTTTCTCGTACTGGCGGAGGATGGCGTTCTTGGGTTCGGAGAGGATGCGCAGCAGGGCGTCGCGGTCCAGGGCATCCAGGTAGGTGACCACCGGCAGACGGCCGATGATCTCGGGGATGAGGCCGTAGGCGCGCAGGTCCTGCGGATCCACGTACTGCAGGAGGTTCTCCTTGTCGATCCGCTGCTTGCGGGACGCGCCGAAACCGATCACCTGGGTGTTGAGCCGCTGGGCGATCCGGCGCTCGATGCCCTCGAAGGCGCCGCCGCAGATGAAGAGGATGTTCTGGGTGTTCACATGGATGAACTCCTGCTCGGGATGCTTGCGGCCGCCCTTCGGCGGCACGTTGATCACATTGCCCTCGAGGAGTTTCAGCATCGCCTGCTGAACCCCCTCGCCGGACACGTCGCGCGTGATGGAA
>JAEEGL015105463.1_pt1 | contig 12522 bp, 13 predicted proteins | sample 9134231 | NCBI WGS metagenome assembly JAEEGL01 (sample SAMN16246548, study PRJNA631951) | gut metagenome | biome: gut microbiome; feature: rumen; material: fiber-attached | host: Bos | place: Iran: Karaj | collected 2018-10
GCACGTCTTGTTGCCGCAGGTCAGAGACTTATGGCCATCATCAAAAACATGGAAGGATATCCCAACAAGGATGTCGGAAAGTTCGCAGACCAGATTACTGCTCTTTGCGAGAAGTATGATGACAGGAAATAAAAGGTGGTTATACACGTATGAGTTATGCAGATGAAGTATTCAAAGAAACATGCAGGGACATTCTCGAGAACGGTACCAGTACTGAAGGTCAGAAGGTAAGACCTCACTGGGAAGACGGAACTCCTGCATATACCATCAAGAAATTCGGTGTGGTAAACAGATACGATCTGTCCAAGGAATTCCCTATTATGACTCTCCGCCGTACCGGACTTAAATCCGCTACGGATGAGATTCTTTGGATATGGCAGAGGAAGAGCAACAATATCCATGATCTTCACTCACATATCTGGGATGAGTGGGCGGATGAGGACGGCTCCATCGGTAAGGCATACGGATATCAGATGGCTGTTAAGCACGAGTATCCCGAAGGTAAGATGGATCAGGTCGACAGAGTGATCTATGACCTCAAGCACAATCCTTTCTCCAGAAGAATCCTGACCAATATCTATGTATTCCAGGATCTTCACGAGATGAATCTCTACCCTTGTGCATACTCCATGACTTTTAACGTTACCCAGAAGGACGGAGACGATAAGCTCACTCTGAATGCAATCCTCAACCAGCGTTCACAGGATATGCTTGCGGCTAACAACTGGAACATCGTTCAGTATGCGGTTCTCGTCCACATGCTTGCGCAGGTTTGCGATATGAGAGTCGGAGAACTCGTTCACGTAATCGCTGACTGCCACATCTACGACAGACATATTCCTCTCATTGAAGAGATGTTAAAAAGAGAACCTTTGCCTGCTCCCAAGTTCATCCTGAACCCCGATGTACATGATTTCTACAAGTTCACATCGGATGATGTATCACTTGAGAATTATCAGCATCACGAGCAGATCAAGAATATTCCTATTGCAATTTAAGTGTGAGGTTTTAAATGACTATAATTGTTGCTGCAGATACCAACTGGGCGATCGGTAATAAAGACGATCTTCTGGTAAGGATCAAGGAAGATCACAAGAACTTTAAAGAACTGACCACCGGACATACGGTCATCCTCGGTAGAAAGACTCTTTGCACATTTCCCGGAGGACTTCCTCTTAAGAATAGAACCAACATCATCATGAGCCGTGATCCCGAATATGCCGTAGAGGGAGCGAAGGTAGCTCACAGCGTTGATGAACTTCTTGAGATGGTTAAAGAAATCGATGATGAAGTTTTTGTAATCGGTGGAGGCACCATCTACGATCAGCTTCTTCCTTATTGTGACAAAGCAATCGTAACCCGCATCGATCATGCATTTGAAGCGGACACTTACTTCCATGATCTTGATGCCGATGAAGAGTGGGAGATCACTAACACATCCGATGAGATGACATCATTTGATCTGACTTATCACTTCGTAACATATGAGAGAAAGAAAGCCTGAAGCATAGCTTCAGGCTTTTTTGATGACAGGAACCGTCACTATTCTTCCGGCATCTTGAATCCGCCGGGGCTTCCTTCCGTATATCTGAATACTTCACGCATTCTTGCGTAATAATCGAAGAAGGTGTATCCGTAGTCGTTGTATCTCCATCCGTATCCGTAAGGATTACCGCTGTAAACGCATATGCAATCGGGATGTGCCTCTGCGTATTCATCGAATGAATCTCTTGATAAAGGATTTCCGATGCAGCTGAAGCGGTCAAGATTCATATCCATGATTCCGCTGATATCGCTTGTGCGGGTATAGCTGATATTGAGATATTGGATGGACTCCATATCCGCGATAAGGTCGAGATTCTGAATCTTATAACAGCTTACAAGTTCAAGCCAGGTAAGCTTGGTGCACCCGGTAAGAGGAGTGATGTCCGTAAACAGCGCATCCGACAAAATAAGACATTCAAGATCCGGCATGCTTTCGATAAATGAAATATCGGTAATACCTGCATCGTGTCCAAGGTCCATATAGATAACCTCGTTACAGTACTGCAGGGGACCTGTCATGGAATCATTGATGCCGTGGGTCATGCGGATTACCTGATCGTCCGTAAGAGCTGATTTCCAGCCCACATGTACTCTCCATACAACCTTGGTCTCAGGGAAATCCTCACGGATCTTTGCCATTATCTCATCATCTATTCCGCAATCATCAAGCAGGAAGTATTCACATTTATCAAGTACCGTAAGAGCCTGGCGTATGGTTTCCTCGCCCTCATTTCCGATTTCAGCCTTCACATAGCATACTTCGGCATCTTCTGTGGTCAGGTGCTGCTCATACATGTCGAATTCATAGATGAAATGAACATTCGGGTGAGCCTCTTTAAGTACGCAAACCGCGGGAAGGGAGAGGAGCGGTTCATTTCCTTCGACCATCAGATTAACTTCCGCAAGTTCAGGAAGCTCAGCCATTTTCTCCGATACTTCCGAGATATCTTCGGGATGCATATCGGACAGATCAAGGTAGGTGGTGCTTTCTTCGTATTCTTTTCCCAGGATCTCGACGGTTACGGGGAGGATTTCCTCGGGGGAAGGCTCGGGTTCGGGTTCCGGCTCAGCCACAGGTGATACAGTTTCTTCGGTATTTGCGGTATTTGTAGTCTGGACGGGCACTGCAGGAGATTGCGAACATGCGCCCATAGACAGCATCAGAAACGCTGATATCAGCGAAAGGTTTATTTTCTTACAGATTTTCATTTCCAAATTTCCCTCAAAAGTAGTAAATACATAGATTATTGTACCAAAAACCGCGTTGTGCTAAAATATCTTAAAGTTTTTTTTAAATTTCTATAGAAAGAAGGCGGATCTGAATGGAAAAGAAAGACATTGATTGGGGAAACTTAGGATTTGGTTATATCAAAACCGATTATCGCTACGTCTCTAACTTTAAGGACGGCAAGTGGGATGACGGTGAGATTACCACAGACGATAAGGTCGTGCTTAACGAGTGCGCAGGCGTTCTTCAGTATGCACAGACCGTATTTGAAGGACTTAAAGCATATACCACCGAGGACGGACGTATTGTAACTTTCCGCCCCGATCTTAACGCTGAGCGTCTCAATCAGTCTGCTGCAAGACTCGAGATGCCTACTCTTCCCGAGGGAAGATTCATCGAAGCAGTTGAGAAGACCATTAAGGCAAACGCAGCATTCGTACCTCCTTACGGAAGCGGTGCTACTCTCTATGTCAGACCTTACATGTTCGGATCTAACCCTGTTATCGGCGTTAAGCCCGCTGACGAGTATCAGTTCAGAATCCTTGTAACTCCCGTAGGACCTTACTTCAAGGGAGGCGCTAAGCCCATCGTTATCAAGGTATCCGATTTCGACCGTGCGGCACCTCACGGAACCGGAAACATCAAGGCAGGTCTTAATTATGCAATGAGCCTTCACGCAATCGTTACCGCTCATGAAGAGGGATTCGCCGAGAATATGTACCTCGATGCCGCTACCAGAACCAAGGTTGAGGAGACCGGCGGTGCAAACTTCCTGTTCGTAACCAAGGACGGCAAGGTTGTTACTCCCAAGTCAAACAGCATTCTTCCTTCAATCACCAGAAGAAGCCTTATCCAGGTTGCAAGAGATTATCTCGGACTTGAAGCTGAGGAGAGAGAGATCACTCTCGAGGAAGTTGCGGATATGGCAGAGTGCGGACTTTGCGGAACCGCAGCAGTTATCTCTCCTGTCGGCAAGATCAACGATCACGGCAAAGAGATCTGCTTCCCCAGCGGAATGGAAGAGATGGGACCTGTTACCAAGAAGCTCTACGACACCCTCACCGGAATTCAGATGGGTCGCTTAGAAGCTCCCGAAGGATGGGTTCACGAGATTAAGATTTGATCCGATCCGGATTTATGTTTCGATATATTTTACGGAAAAAATTAATGCCGGCCTTATGTGCGTTCCTTGCCATCTGCCTTTTAGCGGGCTGTGGCAAGGCACAGGTCGTGCTTACCACCGGTTTCAACAAGGACGAGGTTTTTATCGTCGGCAGTGAAAGCTGCAGCTTGCAGGAACTGATGATCTACATAACCAATATCCAGAAGACTTATGAGAATGTCTTCGGTGAGGAAATCAGAAACGTTACATCGGATGGTGTTACATTCGAGGAGAGCGTTAAGAACACGGCACTTGCTCAGCTTGCACAGATCAAGACCATGTATCTGATGGCGGAAGACAGAGGACTTTCACTTGATTCCGCTACATTAAATGCAGTAAGAGAAGCTGCAATGGAATATTATTCTTCGCTTTCACAGGCGGAGATCGACGAGCTTGGAATAACCGAGGAACTCGTTGAGAACATGTACTACGAGATGGCCATGGCTCAGGTTGCTTATGATGAGATCATTAAGGACATATCCCCCGAGATCTCCGATGATGAAGCAAGATTTGTCAAAGTCAGGATCATCTATATGCGCACCGCATATAAAAACGGTGACTCGCTGATTCCATACATGGACAGTGATTATGAAAGAGTATATAAGACGCTCCAGGGTATCAGGGAAGGAATCATTGACGGAAGTCTTGATTTTGAAACCGAAGCGATGAGATACAACGAGGCCGGTGAATCGGTCATCTCATTCGGAAAAGGAACCATGGATATCGCGGTGGAGGAGGAAGCATTCTCCCTGGCCGGCGGAGAGGTCAGTGATATAGTGGGCACTGCGGACGGATTGTATCTGATGCAATGTATACTTCCGCTCGACAGAACACAGACGGATGAAAACAAAGTGCTTATAACGCGCAGACTCAGAGATGAAGCGTTTGAATCCGTATATGATGAATATGTCGGAAGCCTTATCAGAAATTTAAACAGTGAACTTTGGAAGACAGTAACTCTTAATTACGATCCTGAGATTACAACCTGCAGTTTTTTTGAAATCTACGACGAGTATTTGGATGGCGAGGGGCCGGATGATTAAACGCAAGTTTGTAAGTACAAGAGTTCTTCAGCCGGGTATGAGGATCGATCAGTCGATTCTTGATAAAACCGGTCGCGAACTTATTGCAAAGGGTGCTTATCTGGATGATTTCCAGATCGAGTATCTTCAGAAGAAATCAATAGGCGGCATTTACGTGTCCGAGGGTGAGCCGGATCCCGATGAGATCCATTCCCTCGAGGCTCAGCTTCCTGCATATACCAAAGAACTAATTGAAAAGAGCCGTGTTGAGGATAAGAGCAAGGTTTCACTCAGTAAAGAAGTTATCAAACGAGTCGGCGAAGGTGTTCAGTTCCTTTACGACAACGTTGAATCCGAGAATTTCCTCGAAGCTACCAATAATGTAACCGGCGAACTTGTTAAAGCAATCGAAGCAAACAACGCCATTGCAGTCGATATTAACCTGATCAAGGTCAGTGACGAATATACTTTCAAACATTCCGTTGATGTAGCCACAATGGGCATGATCATCGGAAGAAATTACGGTCTCTCACAGGAAGAGATCAGGGACATCGGTGTATCGGGACTTCTTCACGATCTCGGTAAATCAAACATCCCTCTTGAAATCTTAAATAAGCCCGGCAAACTCGATGATGATGAATTCGCTCTCATGAAGCAGCACTCATTATTCGGATTCAAGATCCTGAAGGAGAAGAATGCGTTCAATGAGGATATCATGAAAGGCGTTCTCCAGCATCACGAGAAGATTAACGGAAGAGGATATCCTCTGGGCGTTACCGGAGATGCGATCAGCAAATTTGCCAAGATCCTTGCCGTAGCCGATATTTACGATGCACTCGTTACAGAGCGTCCTTATAAGAAAGGCTTCCCCAAGAGAGAAGCACTCGAGATGATATTCGGTATGTCCACAGAGCTCGATACCAAAGCAATCTCAAGCTTCATGGATTCAGTCATCATCTTCCCGGTTGATTCTTATGTACAGCTCTCAAACGGTGAGATGGGTAAGGTCGTTGCCAATAATCCCGGCTATCCCATGCGACCCATTGTCATCGGATTCAAGACAGGTAAGAAATACAATCTTCTCGAAGACATTAACTGCGCTTCGATGGTTATAGAATAATATCACCCCGTAAATCTACGGGGTGTTTTATATTACGGTATAAACCCAATCGGACCGTCGTCCCTCCTTGCCCTCCACAAACCATCTGTGGTCGCGCTCGGAATAGAATACGAAGGCGCTCTTTCCGCATATCCTGCATGTGTACCTGAGTCCCACACCGCCTCCGCCCGTGGAGACTGCGCGGCATACACTCACAACCTTGTCCACGGGATATCTGGTGCCGTCCGTCCAGGATACCTGCAAGGGTTCTATTTTACCGTCTTTATCAAATTTTGCAGTCACTTCCACAAATACTTTACTCATAGCCCTCTCCGAACGTATGTTTGTATATGGATTTTATAATCCTGCGGGGGATTGTGCAACCGAACACTTTATTAATTTTCGCAAATGCCCGTCCGATACTGTATAATGGACAGGAAATTAAGGGGAGAGAATTACCGTTTATGCCGTTTAAGATCGTTAGAGAAAGTTTTCTTAGAATGTTTGATGCGCTGCCCACACTACCTGCGTGGCGCATCCTGTTTTTGTATATATTGGTAGTTTTGGTTCTTGCATCGATCCTGCTGACAATTGTTCTTGCGGTTAAAAAGAAAACACGCTTCCTTACCGGAGTTCTCGGTATTTTGTCCGCAGCTCTCATAATACTTATCTGTATCTTTTATCCCTATGTAAATATGCTCTATGCTCACCCAAGCGGAAATCCTGCTGAGGAAGCCGGGGCTTTTCTTAATGCGCTCTCAGAAGGCAGGATCAATGATGCATATGATGCTTTGTACGGAAGTGCGTCCGTAACGGGCATTCAGGCACAGGCTTCGGGACTTTATTCCGAGCCCACCGCAACCCTTTATTTTGACTATTTAAAATCAGGTTATTCATATGAGTATCTCGGCGATATGAGCGTAACAGACCTTGTTGCCTCTGTTCCCGTAAGAATATATTATTCGGATCTAAATGCGGCATCTGCGCGAGTTGACGAGCTCTTTGATACGGAGCTTGACGGAATAATCCAAAGCCATGCATTAAGAGAAGTTTATAAAGATGATGATTCATATCAGGAGTGGGTTGTTGAAGAAGCTTACAAGAATGCGTCCGAAGCGGTTCTTACCGGAGCGTCGGAGAAAGTATGCGCAGATCTTCTGATCACTCTTGAATTTAAAAACGACAAATGGACCATCCTTCCCACGGATGAACTCTTAACCGTACTCGGCGGAGGAGTGTGTGCAAACCCCACATCCGCAGAGATTCTTTCGGACAAAGTTGCGCTCTATGCCAATAACACCAAATCTACAATCCTGGCAGATCTCGTATATATCCCCAAGCTTTATTCAATCCCCGAGGATGCGCTTTGCGGTTATGTTCCGGCGGATGATAAATTCCATGAACTTACCGATCCTTTCATGATTGCTGAAGCTACCGCAGGAAGCGAAAGGCTCATTGGAGATGAGCAGCTTGTTTTTGATCCCAATGTTACATTCGCACCGGGTCAGCATATTTACTACTATGCAGATGAATCCATGTTTGCGATTGTATGGAAAGAATTCTGCAATAATTGTTACTGCAACTTTGCGGAAGTATTCATCGCAGATCCCAGTCAGCTCAGACGCAAGATTGCGGGAGATACATACGGATACGGTGTCCAGATGTACGCATCACAGCTTGCTTCCCAGGCAAATGCCGTTGTTGCCATGAACGGAGATTTCTATAAGTTCAGATCCATAGGTCTTACCGTTTATGACCGCACCGTTTGCAGATGCGAAGGAACATATCTTGATACATGCTTCTTTGATACACAGGGAAACATGATCTTTTCCTATGCGGGTGAACTTACTACCAAAGAAGAAGCGCAGCAGTTTGTTGACGACAACGATATTCTTTTCTCCGTATCATTCGGTCCCGTGCTTATCGATAACGGTGTGCCCAAAGAAAACTTAAATTACCGTATCGGTGAAACCATGCAGAGCTACTCACGCTCAGCCATAGGTCAGGTAGGAGAGGGACACTATCTTATGATGACCATAGGGCATGTGTATCCTTACAGAGAGTGTTGCCCTCTTAAAGGCGCGCAGGACATCATGCTCTTAAAACATTGCTACAATGCCTACACGTTGGACGGCGGACAGACTGCGGAGATCATTTGGAGGGACAGCCCCTACAGCTATGTTGACTGGGGCGTTGAAAGAACAGTCAGCGATATTATCTATTTTGCAACTGCGGTACCGGAGGATGAACAATGAACACTCAGACGGTAACTGCGGTATATGCGGGAAATGTTCAGATAGGATACGGTATGCTCATCATGGTCACTGCATTCATTGCATCGGTGATGATGACGCTTTCTTTGTGTCCGGTCAGAGAAGACGGAGAAGTGGCACGCTTCAGATTTAAGTTTGCCCTTTTTACATACATTATTTTATCCGCGGTATCTGCGGTATATCTCGGAAGATTCATACACTGGTATTCCCACTATGAAAGCTATGAATCCTTTTACTCTGCGTTTTCAACCATTGAAGGAAGCTTCCATGAAGCGGGACTTGTGATCGGTGCATTTATCGCATCATACATTTCTGCATGCATTGCCGGCGAAAAATACAAGGCAAAGATCCTGTCAGCAACATCGGCGGGAATCATGCTGTTTATGACACTGATTTCTCTTACAGCAATGTTTAACGAATGCGACAGAGGAAAGGCTGTTATAGAAGATCCTAAATATCAGAGACTTCCCTTCAGCTATCCTTCGCTTACTTCCGCCGGAACATCGGAATACAGAACTGCAGTCTTTTTCTGGAAGTTTATGGTTCTTGCAATTATCACCGGCATTGCCGTCGCAGGCTGCATCAGAGTAAGGTCAGCACTCAGAACCTACGTGATGTATTTTTGCGCCATGGCGCTTTTGGACAGTGCAAGATATGACGCTTCTTTCCTCAGATCAAACGGCTTTGTCAGCCTCATGCAGATCGTAGCGGGAGTGTTCCTCCTTATTACGGTCATCATCTGCACGGGTAAGCTTATCGCGGGTCACAGATTCAAGGCAGGCAATTTGCTTCTTATCCTTGCCTTTTTACTCGGTTTGTCTCTTACCGGTTATATGGAATACTATGTCCAGAGACACGGTAATCTCTATATCAAATGCTACGCCGAAATGGCAGTGGCGTGTATCGTTATGGCAATTTCTGTCATAGCTCTTCACAATGCAAGCATCAAACAAATAAAAAGAAAATGAAAACCGTTATCAAATCTTGACATTATGTAATCATAATGGTAAAAATGGTAACGGTTATCAATTTCGTTACAGGAGGGATATTATGGCTTCAGGCTCTAATTACAAGACCAAACAGCGTGAAATAATGTTGTCTTATCTTGAGTCCAGACCGGGAGTCCATATAACCGCGGCGGATGTATATGACCATTTCAGAGCCCAGGGCGTGACAATCGGACAGTCCACCGTATACCGCCAGCTGGAGAAATTCGTGGATGAGGGAATACTTAATAAGTATATTCTCGAAAGCGGAAGCAGCGCATGCTTTGAGTATGTCGGAATGAGCGTTCACAAGAAGAGCGAGACCTGTTTCCATTGCAAATGTGAAAAGTGCGGAAAGCTTATTCATCTAAAGTGCGAAGAACTTGAAGAGATCAAAAACCACCTTTATTCCGAGCACAAGTTTAAGCTTAACCCGCTCAGAACCGTATTTTACGGAATATGTGATGATTGTATTGATAAGTGATTTAAATAATTATTCGGAGGAAATGACATGGCACTGATAACGGCAAAAGATCTGTCAGTCGGATACGGCGGTCAGACAGTTGCGGAGCATCTGAATTTCAAAGTAAATTCAGGTGATTATCTGTGCATTGTCGGAGAGAACGGTTCCGGCAAATCCACACTTGTCAAAACCCTCGTAAGACTGATAAAGCCTGTTTCCGGCGAAGTGAAATTCGGTGACGGACTCATGGCCAATGAAATCGGATATCTTCCACAGCATACTGTTGTTCAGAGAGATTTCCCCGCATCCGTTAGAGAGATCGTCTTATCCGGATGTCAGAGCAGAATGGGACTCAGACCTTTTTACAACAGTGAAGAGAAGAAACTTGCAGCCGATAATATGGAGAAGATGGGCATCACGGATATTGCAAATAAATGCTACCGTGAACTTTCAGGAGGCCAGCAGCAGAGAGTTCTTCTTGCAAGAGCACTCTGCGCAACCAGAAAAGTTTTAATTCTTGATGAGCCTGTATCGGGCCTTGATCCCAAGGTTACCGCAGAGATGTATGAGCTTGTTTCAAACCTCAACAAAGAAGGAATCACCATTGTCATGATCTCCCATGACATCAAGTCTGCGGTTGAATACGCGGACCATATCCTTCATGTAGGTAATACGGTTTACTTCGGATCCAAGAGTGAGTATTTACAGAGTAAGGCCGGCAAGATCTTTATGATGATGCAGGCTAAAGATCCGCATATCGGATGATTGTCAGGCGGTGTTTGTATGATAGATAAACTCAGTTTGTATTTTGCATATCCCTTTGTACGCTATTGCGTAATGGTAGGTGTGATGATTGCTTTATGCTCATCACTTCTTGGCGTTACACTCGTACTCAAGAGATATTCTTTCATAGGTGACGGACTCAGCCATGTTGCATTCGGTGTCATGTCCATCGCTGCAGTTCTTAACCTTTCCAACAACATGATAATCGTTTTACCCGGAACAATTCTTGCTGCAGTGCTTCTGCTTAAAACAGGACAGAATGCGAAGATCAAGGGTGATGCCGCAATCGCCATGATATCCGTGGGTGCACTTGCATTCGGATATCTCATCATGAACAAATTCTCAACATCATCCAATCTGTCGGGAGATGTGTGCAGTACTCTTTTCGGTTCCATGTCCATACTTACTCTTACTAAGAAAGAAGTAATTATCTGCGCCGTTTTATCAGTGATCGTCGTTGTTGTATTTATTCTTTTCTACAACAAGATATTTGCGGTTACTTTCGATGAAACATTTGCGAGAAGTGTGGGAACGAAAGCTGATGCATATAACTTCCTTATTGCGGTTATCATCGCAGTCATCATCGTACTTGCGATGAACCTTGTAGGTTCACTCCTTATATCCGCACTGGTTATTTTCCCTGCGCTTTCATCCATGAGAATATTCAAGACATTCAAAAGCGTTACGATTTTCTCTGCGATATTATCCGTCGTGTGTGCATTCTTAGGTATGATAATCTCAATGCTTATCGGAACACCCGTAGGATCAACCATAGTTGCAACGGATATCGTAGGCTTCGGTATATGTTCTCTTATCGGTACCATTAAGGGAGGCAGATAATGAAGAAAAAGATTGCGATCATACTTGCTGTTTCACTTGTAATGATGACGGGATGCGGATCTGATAACGGATCCCATGACGTTACATCAAGTTCCGGCTCATCTGTTGAAGATGTTCTTGCCCAGAGAATGGCAGAGGCTGATGCTCAGGCACAGGAAGCGTATGAGTCGCAGGATGACTTAAGCGAAGTACCCGGACTTTCGGATTCTGAGGATGCCGGACGTCAGAGCGGTGTTGATGAAGGCGCACCTGAACCCGATCCCCTTGCCCTTGATGAGTCCGTTTTACAGACCGAAGGTGTTGATATCGATCTTACGGTATTATCGAGCACAATGGTCTATTCACAGGTATATAACCTGCTTGTGGATCCTTACAGCTACATAGGCAAAACCATTAAAATGACGGGCATGTACGCATGTACCGATATGACCCAGAGCACCGAGTTTTACTGCGCCTGCATAATACAGGATGCAACGCAGTGCTGCTCCCAGGGAATAGAGTTTGAACTCGACGATACGTATTCTTTTCCGGACGATTATCCCGAATACGGTGATACCGTTACGGTCATTGGCGAATTTGATATCTATCAAGACGGCGGTTATACATATTGCACGTTAAGAAACGCCAAACTCGTATAAAAATCTTGCATTTTTTACAAAAATTGAATGACAGCGGACCTTTTTATGGCTATAATTATCTTATTGACTTTGATAAAAAAATATCAAACAAAGGAGATTAGTCATGAAAGGTTTTGCAATGCTGAAGATCGGCGAAGTAGGCTGGATTGAAAAAGAGCGTCCTACTTGCGGACCGATGGATGCGATCTGTCGTCCCCTGGCGATCGCCATCTGTACCTCCGACGTACACACCGTATGGGAAGGTGCGGTAGGTGACCGTCACAACATGATCCTGGGCCATGAAGGCTGTGCTGAGGTTGTTGAAGTAGGAAGCATGGTCAAGGATTTCAAGCCCGGCGATAAGGTTCTTGTTCCTGCCATTACTCCCGATTGGAACTCACTCGAGGCACAGGCAGGATATTCAATGCACTCCGGCGGAATGCTCGCAGGCTGGAAATTCTCAAACTTCAAGGATGGTGTTGATTCTGAGTTCTTCCATGTAAA
>JAEEGL015983989.1_pt1 | contig 12522 bp, 11 predicted proteins | sample 9134231 | NCBI WGS metagenome assembly JAEEGL01 (sample SAMN16246548, study PRJNA631951) | gut metagenome | biome: gut microbiome; feature: rumen; material: fiber-attached | host: Bos | place: Iran: Karaj | collected 2018-10
TGGGAAAAAGAAACAAGACCATTTTTAAGAAGTCGTGAATTCTTATGGCAAGAAGGTCATACAATTCATGCAACAAGTGAAGAAGCTATTAAAGAAACAGATCAAATGATGGAAGTATACAAATGGTTTCACCATGAGATACTTGCTATACCATCTATAACTGGAAGAAAAACAGAAAAAGAAAAATTTGCAGGAGCAGAGTATACACTTACTAATGAGGCTTTAATGTATAATGGTGTAGCACTTCAAGCTGGGACTTCTCATTATTTTGGTCAAAAGTTTTCAAAAGCTTATGATGTTAAATTTTTAAATAAAGAAAATAAACAAGAATATGTTTATCAAACTTCTTGGGGAACTGCAACACGTATGATTGGTGGACTTATTATGGTTCATAGTGATGATTATGGACTTGTACTACCACCAAGAATTGCACCTGTACAAGTTATTATTATTCCAATAGGAAATAGTGAAGAAGTCACAAATCTTGTGGAAAAATATGAAAATGAATTAAGAAATAATGGAATATCTGTTAAAAAAGATTTAACAGATAAAACTCCAGGATTTAAGTTTGCAGAAGCAGAAGTAAATGGAATTCCAGTTAGAATAGAAATTGGAGAACGTGATTTGAAAGAAAATAAAGTTACTTTTGTAAGACGTGATACAAGAGAAAAGATAGTTGAAAGCACTGATATTGATATAGTTTCATATGTTAAAGATTTGTTAGAAACAATTCAAAAAGATATGTATGATAGGGCAGTAGAACGTCGTGATAAATTAACATTTACTGCACATAACTTAAAGGATATGGAAAATATATTAAATACTCAACCAGGATTTATTCATGCTGATTGGTGTGGAAATCCAGAATGTGAAGTAAAAATAAAAGAAATAAAAGGATGTAAATCTCGTTGTATTACTGATGAGCCATTAGTTGATGGTAAATGTGTATGTTGTGGTAAAGATGCAAAACATCATGTAATATGGGGAATTCAATATTAATAATAAAAAAGTCATTTAAAAGTGACTTTTTTTGATATAATAGTTTATGGAGGATTTATGAAAAAGAATAAGTTTTTATTAATATTATTATGTGTTGTAACATTAGTTGCTTTTACAGCATGTGGAAGTGAAGAAAAGAAAGAGAAGAATAAAATGGAAAGAAAGATTAATGTAAATATGGAAATAGAGAATTATGGTACTATTAGTTTAGAACTATATCCTGATCTTGCTCCAGTAACAGTTGATAATTTTGTTAGTCTTACAAAAAGTGGATTTTATGATGGATTGACTTTCCATAGAATTATTAAAGGATTTATGATTCAAGGAGGAGATCCGCTAGGTAATGGATTTGGTGGAAGTGAAAAGACTATAAAAGGTGAATTTAAAGCCAATAATTTTGATAATGAATTGAAACATGAACGTGGAGTAATATCAATGGCTAGAGCAGATGGTGATCCTAATAGTGCAAGTAGTCAGTTCTTCATAATGCATAAAGATTTTACTAGATTAGATGGTAATTATGCAGCTTTTGGTAAAGTGACAAAAGGAATTGAAATAGTAGATAAGATTTGTGATGATACTAAAGTTGAAGACGATAATGGAACTGTATTAAAAGAAAATCAACCAGTTATTAAAAGAGTATATGTTGTAGAGTAGAAATTATTGTTTCTACTTTTTTTATTTATGATACAATAAGAATATAATAGGAGGAAGAAATATGGAAGAAAAGAAAAACAACAAGACAATTATTTGGGGAATAGTTGGATTACTTTTAATAGTAGGAGCTTTTTTTGGAGGTTTTTTATTAAATTCAGGTAATAGCAAGTGTAAATCAGAACCAGCAAAAACTGAAGAAAAAAAGGAAGAGAAACAGGCAGAAAAAAGTAATATTCCAGTAACTGATAAATTTACAGTTAATTTGTATGCAGATAGTGTTGGTGTTTATGTTATTGATAATGGAGACTTATATTATCTTAAACCAGAAATTCTTGATGAAGGAACAAGATATTTCTTATTAACTCATTCAGGATGTTTATCTGATGGGTCAAGTGCTTATTGTAAGGGCAATGAACCATATAATAAAAAGCCAGTTAAAGTTGAAGGAATATCAAATGTTGTAAGAGTAAAATTATTTAATGGTTATAAGTCTGGTGGAGAAAGCTTTCAAACTTATGCTATAACAAAAGATGGCGATGTTTATGAGATAAATGAAAACAAAGCTGGAAAATTAGCTTTCACTGGTGTAGAAGATATGGTAGGAAATAGTAATAATGAAGTAGTAGTAGTTTATAAAGATGGAACTACAAAAGTATCAGAATATGTATATGAGGGAGCTACTACAGAATAATTTAATTCTTTATTGATTTTATTATTATTTAGTATTACAATACATATATCAATGTGATGACCGAGGTGGAAACTCGCGAGCAATATGTTAATAAGATTCTTCTTGAATGAAGTAGGGTGGAACAGCGTTTATACGCCCCTACAAATAGAAGAATCTTTTTTTATTAGGAGGATAATATGGAAGATTTAACAATGGACAAGTTAGTTAATTATTGTAAGCAATATGGATTTGTATTTCAGGGAAGTGAAATATATGGTGGACTTGCTAATACTTGGGATTATGGACCATTAGGAAGAGAATTAAAAAATAATATTAAAGAAGCATGGTGGAAAAAGTTTATTGAAGAGAGTAATAAAAGCTATAGAAACTATGGACTTGATTCTGCAATATTAATGAATCCTGAAGTATGGGTTGCATCTGGACATGTAGCATCTTTTGCTGATCCATTAATTGATTGTAAAAAATGTAAGTCACGTGAACGTGCTGATAAGTTAATTGAAGATTTTACAAAAGGTAAAGAAACAGGAGATGGATGGGATAATAAAAAGCTTGAAGATTATATTAAAGAACATAAAGTACCATGTCCTAAGTGTGGAGCTAGTGACTTTACTCCAATAAGAAAATTTAATTTACTTTTTGAAACTCATCAAGGTGTTACAGAGGATACTAAAAGTACTGTTTATTTAAGAGGAGAAACTGCTCAAGGTATATTTGTTAACTTTAATAATGTTCAAAGAAGTATGAGAGCAAAAGTCCCTTTTGGAATTGGACAAATTGGTAAAAGTTTTAGAAATGAAATTACTCCAGGAAATTTTATTTTTAGAGTTAGAGAATTTGAACAAATGGAGCTTGAATTCTTTTGTAAACCTAATACAGATTTAGAATGGTTTAAGTTTTGGAAAGATAATTGTTTGAACTTTCTTGAATACTTAGGACTTTCAAAAGATAATTGTAGATATAGAGATCATGAAAAGGAAGAATTAGCTTTTTATTCAAAAGCTACTACTGATATTGAGTATAAATTCCCAATGGGATGGGGAGAATTATGGGGTATTGCTGATAGAACAGATTATGATTTATCAGTTCACATGGAACATTCTAAAGAGAATTTACAATATTTAGACCCTGAAACAAATGAAAAATATACTCCATATGTCATTGAACCATCTGTAGGAGTTGATAGATTATTTCTTGCTTTATTAACTGAAAGTTATGATAAAGAAATATTAGAGAATGGTGAAGAAAGAGAAGTATTAAGACTTAAACCTTTTTTAGCACCTTATAAAGTTGCAGTATTACCTTTGATAAAGAAATATCATAGTGAGAAAGCTGAAGAAGTATATGAAATGCTTTCTAAAAAGTTTATGACTGATTATGATGATGCAGGTAATATTGGTAAACGTTATAGAAGAAGTGATGTAGTAGGTACTCCTTTTGCTGTTACAATTGATGATAATTCACTTAAAGATAATACAGTTACAGTAAGAGATAGAGATACAATGGAACAAGTAGTTGTCAAAATAGATGAACTTGAAAAATATATAAGTGAAAGAATAAAATATTAACACTTTACATATTGAATAAATAAAAGAAAGAGAAATCTTTCTTTTTTTTATTATTACTTATATAATGAAAATGGGAGATGAGTGCTATGGATGAAAAAGAAAATGAAGAAAAAAAGAAAATAGAAGAAATCGAAAAAGAAACAGAATCAAAAGCAAAGAAAACAATAAATAAAACAAAAAAGAAAAAACGTTCAAAAGCATTTACTTTGATAGAGTTATTAGCGGTTATTATTATTCTTGGTGTATTAATGATCGTTGCTATACCTGCAGTTACAGAATATATAAGTGAATCAAGAGATAATACTTATGTAACAACAGTTAAGAATTTAGTAGGTGGTGCAAGAAATAAAGTTAATGAAGGAAAATTAGAAATGTATGATGAGTATTCTACTTACTATCTTCCATATAATATTGTAAGTACTGAAGTAGATGCTAAAACACCATATGGAGAGTTTGAGGAAGCTTATATTGTTGCGACATACAATGGAGAAGGATATGATTATTACTTTACTGGATATGATAAATCTCATAAAGGTATTTATTTAACTTATTCTGATAATCTTACTACTGATAGATTGATTACTGGAGTAGAAAGTATTGATACTGATGTTGCTATATGTGGAAAAGAAAACATTGTTATTTTTGATAAAAATGGTGAAGTTGTAGAGGAAAAATACGCTTATGATTGTACTTTTGCAAGAAGTAATTATACTCCAGATAAAACAGATAAATGTGAGTATAAAATTGTAACTGATCATGGAAGTTTCTCTTTAGATAGTGATGTAAAAGAAACTTGCATTGAAACTATAAGTGATGATTATGTTTATCACTATAAAGATATTGATTTTGTAGATCAGTATGATACTTCTATTCCTTATGTTCCAACAGAAGTTATGTCTTATTTTTATCTTTATAATGGAGTAAGTTATTTTAAACCTGATACATATATAAAAATATATGAAGATAATACAAAACAGAATTTGATTAAGACAATTACAATAAATGACTTTAATTATAAATATAGATTTAGTTTATCTGATTTAAATTATACAAATCATTATGAATATGATCATATTGTTGTTCCATTAGGAGTTTATAATTATAAAAATATATATGTTGAGTTCTCAAGTGATTTCCCACATAATAAACCAGTTAACTGTACTTATGAATATTATAACAATAATGATTATCATAGATGTGATGGAAATTATAGTTGGACAATAATGCATGATACATATGATAAAAAAGCTGTAGTTATAGAGAATGATCTTGAAGGACCTTGGACAAAAAATCCTTATTCTTCTAGACCATTACAAATATTAGCAGAAACTTTAGGACAAGAAGCTGAAAGTATGGGAAGTAATAAAGAATATAGAATAACTGCAACAAAAGAAGGTAAAACAATAAACTTCCATGTAGAGTTCTATACTGTTTATGTTTATTAGTATTATTTTAGATATGAATATTTAATTCATATCTTTTTCTTAAATATACTTGATTTATTTATAAAACTAATGTATATTAATATTGCTGTTTTATCTACGTTGTGGAGTTTTTCCGACCACTACCTGGATAAAATGAATTATGAATAGGAGGAAAAGAAAATGGCTTTAACTAAAGAAGTAAAGAGTGAAATAGTTAAGAAGTATGCAAAAAATGAAAAAGATACAGGTTCTGCTGAAGTTCAAATAGCAATACTTACTGCAGAAATTAATGCATTAACTAAACACTTAGAAGAGCATAAACATGACCATCACTCAAGAAGAGGACTTTTAAAGAAAGTTGGTCAACGTAAGACTTTATTAGCATATCTTGCTAGAACTGATATTAATAGTTATAGAAAAGTAATTGCTGATTTAGGATTAAGAAAATAATTGAATATAAAAGTAGACACTTATTTTTGGTGTCTTCTTTTTTTGATATTTTGGGGCTTAAATATTATGTTATTGTAGTAAATAAAATGAGTGCTCTTGGTTTATTTGCTACAATAATATAAGGCCCTATAGTTAGGAGGTATAAAATGTCAAAGAAAGTATTTGAATTTGATTTTCGTGGAAGGAAAATCGTAGTAGAAAATGGAGAAATGGCAAAACAAGCTAATGGGGCTGTTCTTGTAAGATATGGGGATACAGTTGTTCTTTCTACAGTTGTAGTAAAGAAAGAAGCTAACTTGTTAAGTGATTTTTTCCCATTAATGGTAATTTATCAGGAAAAATTATATTCTGTTGGTAAAATTCCTGGTGGATTTATTAAAAGAGAAGGAAAGCCAACTGATGCTGCAACTCTTGCTGCAAGAATGATTGATAGACCAATGCGTCCAATGTTTAGAGAAGGATTTAAGAATGAAGTACAAGTAGTAAATACTGTACTATCAGTTGATACTGATAATTCTCCAGAACTTACTGCAATGTTTGGTTCTAGTTTATGTACTTCAATAAGTGAAGTTCCATTTGATGGCCCAATAGCAGGAGTTAAAGTTGGATGTATAAATGGTGAATTTGTTATTAATCCAACACCTGCAGAACTTGAAGAATCTACACTTGATCTTACAGTAGCAGGAACAAAAGATGCTATTAACATGGTTGAAGCAGGAAGCAAAGAAGTATCAGAAGACTTAATGCTTGAAGCATTAATGTTTGGACATGAGGCTATAAAAGAGTTATGTGCTTTCCAAGAAGAGATAATTGAAGAGATTGGAAAACCTGATATGGAATATCAAACTCTTGAAATAACTGATGAACTTAAGAAAGAAGTAAGAGATCTTGCTGAAGATAAGATGAATACTGCTTTAAGAATTAAGGATAAGCTAGAAAAGTATGCAGCAATAGATGCAGTTAAAGAAGAAGTAGTTAATAAATATACTGAAGAATATGAAGAAACATTAAAAGATGAAGAGTTCCAAGAATTAATTACAAAAGTAAAATTAGTTCTTGAAGAAATAGAATATGAAATATTTAGACAAATAGTTGTTAAAGAAAAAACTCGTGCTGATGGAAGAAGTATGACTGAGATTAGACCTCTTTCAACAGATATAGATTTATTACCTAGAACTCATGGATCTGCTTTATTTACTCGTGGAGAAACTCAAAGTTTAGCAGTTACAACTTTAGGTGCTCTAGGAGAACATCAAATTCTTGATGGATTGTCATTAGAGGCTGAAAAGAGATTTATGCTTCATTATAACTGCCCAGCTTTCTCAGTTGGAGAAACAGGAAGATATGGTGCTCCTGGACGTCGTGAGATTGGACATGGTGCATTAGGAGAAAGAGCATTATTACAAGTAATGCCTAGTGAAGAAGAATTCCCATATACAGTTCGTGTTGTATCAGAAATTCTTGAATCAAATGGATCTAGTTCACAAGCTACTATATGTGCAGGATGTTTATCACTTATGGCAGCAGGTGTTCCTATTAAAGCACCAGTTGCAGGTATTGCAATGGGATTAATTACTCATGGAGATGATTATACAATTTTAACTGATATTCAAGGAATGGAAGATCATCTTGGAGATATGGACTTTAAGGTAGCTGGAACACGTGAAGGTATTTGTTCTCTTCAAATGGATATTAAGATTAAAGGAATTACTAAACAAATTCTTAAAGAAGCTTTAGCACAAGCTAAACAAGCTCGTATGGAAATTCTAGATGTTATGGAAAAACAAATTGCTGAACCAAGAAAAGAAGTTAGTAAGTATGCTCCTAAGATGGTTACATTTAATATTAAACCTGAAAAGATTAAAGATGTAATCGGTAAGGGTGGAGAGATGATTACTAAGATTATTCTTGAAGCAAGTAATGTTAAAGCTGTAAATGATGTTAATGCTGTTAAGGTTGACTTAGAAGATGATGGAAGAGTTATTATTTATCATACAGATAAAGATATAATAGATAAGACTCGTCAAATGATTGAAGATATAGTAAAAGAAGTAGAAGAAGGGCAATTATATACAGCTAAGGTTGTTAAAATAGAAGAGTTTGGATGTTTTGTACAAGTATGGCCTGGATGTGAAGGATTAGTACATATTTCAGAACTTGCAAAAGATAGAGTAGAAAAAACAACTGATGTAGTATCACTTGGTGATGAAATAGTTGTTAAATGCATTGGATGGGATAAAAAAGGAAGATTAAACTTCTCACGTAAGAAAGTATTCCAAAGTGATGATAAAGAAGAAAAAGACACAAAAGAAAAAAAGCCTAGAAAGCATGAAAACAAAGAAGAAAAAGAAGAAGTTGTAGAAGAAACTGAATAATAGAATTATAAGACTTAACAATTTGTTAAGTCTTTTTTGTCTATTTTACATGTTGAAATATAAATAACATTGACTTTTTTTTATTAAGAAGATATCATTAAGATAGATAATGATAAGATAAGGAGGATATTATGATGGATGATTTCAACGAGGAAGTAGAATTTGATTCAGATGAAGAACTTAGATTAGATAACATTTCCAACTTTGAAGTAGATGAAAATGATATTCATAAATTTACATTTATTACGGAAGATGATCGTAGAGTTGAATGTGAAATATTATTAAGCTTTTATTTAAAAGATACTGATAGAAGTTATATCTATTTTACAGATAATACTAGAAATGCTAATGGAAAGTTAAATGTCTATATTTATTATGTAGAAATTAATGATGATGGTGAAGAATTTGTACAAGTTACAGATGAAAATGAATTCGCAATGCTAGATAAAATATACAGAAATGCCGTAGAGGGGGTAAGAAAAAATGGATAGTACATATGGAGACGATTTAGGTGTTGTAGATACTAGAATCGCAGATGGAGAAATAAGTAGAGAAGGATTAGGTAAAGCAAAGAAAGTTGCTGTTGGAGCAGGTACTTTAGTAGCTGGAGCAGGAGCATTTTGTGGTGGATGTAAGCTAGTTGGTAACACAGTTTCAAGCGTAGGTGATAAATGGAAAGCTATTGATGCTAAGATTGATACTTATAATAACGTTTATAATGAAACTCTAACTAGATATGCTGATGATGCTTTTGCAGCTCAACATGGTATTACTGCTGCTGAAGGTACTACTATTCAAGATGCTATAAAGGGAAGCATCGGTACAGAAGGTGGTGTTACACAAGAACAATGGGATGCGGCTCGTGAAGCATTTAAACCTTCTAATACTCAAATTCAAGGTGCTACTGCTGCAGCAAAAGCAAACATTGGTGAAGACCTACCAAAAAGATCTATTTTCCAAAAAGCAGCAAATGTCTTTTCTCAACAAGGAGTATTCGGTGAGGGAATACTTGGTAAAGGTAACATAGTTGGAAGCAAATTAAGTACTCATTGGTCTAATTTGTCTAGTAAGTTGAACTTGAGATCAGCTACAAGACAAGCTTTACAAAATGATGCTACTCTTGAGGGTGATGCATTGAAAGCTGCAGCTCAAGATATAGTTGGTAGTGCTGACTTCAAACAAGGATTTGCATCAAATATATTAACTAAAATGTCAAATTATCCAATGTTAGCAGCAGCAGGTTTAGCTGGAGCAGGATTCTTTATTTATAAAGGAATTAAGAAATTAGTTAACAAGAGAAAAGGTGAAGAAGAACCATCTTTTGCAAGATAATTAGTTAATTAGAAGACGTAAGTCTTCTTTTTTTGTAAAGAATAGTTAAGTTATAAATATTATTTTTCTTTAAAACTTTATATTAATTGTTTTTTATTCTATAATATAATTATGCTAGGAGGTTTATATGAAGAATAATAAAGGTTTTACATTAATAGAAATATTAGCTGTTATTGTTATTTTAGGAATTATTATGATAATTGCTATTCCTAATATTTCTAAAAATATTTCTGATTCTAGAAAATCTTCTTATGTTACTTCTATTCAAAAATATATTGAAGCAGCAAGACAAGAAGTTCAAACATTTAGTATTAAGGCTAATAAGGAAAATACAGCATATTATATTCCTACTCATTGTTTAGGAACAGAAAATGGTGATGTTTCTCCATTTGGTGATATGCTTGAAAGTTATGTTGTTGTTACATATGAAACAGGTGGACATTATGAGTATTACTATGTTGGGCATGATGAAACAAATCATGGTATGCCTTTAACTCATAGTGATGATATTGATGTTAATAATCTACGTGATGATGTTACTGATGTTGATGTTACTCAGAAAGTTGGAGGAAGAGATTTAGTTGTTGTTTATTCAGATAGTTGTGATAATACAACGACTAGGTATGGTACAGAAACTTCTATAGTTTGTGGAAGAACAGTAGGGGAATCAACAGGATGGACATATGCTGATAGAACTATTACTGTAGAATGTGTAGGTAATTGTTCACAGTCTAGTTTTTCACAAACATTTTCTACAACTACAAAAACTGATGATATTGAGATACGTGATGGTAATGGTCATACAAATTATTGTAGTGTAGATGTTTATGTTGATAAATCAGAACCTGGTGTTACAATAAATGCTGAATCAAATTCTTATAGATTTGTTAAAGATGGTGATGCTTTAAGTGGTATAAAGATACGTTATTGTGTTGATGCTAATAATATTTGTATTCCTGATATTGAAGTATCAAATAATGAAAAAGTTGATGATATGAAAAATTTAATAGGAAAATACTATATTAGATATGCTATATATACTGGAGCAGGATATTCATCACCAGTTCAATCATATGCTGTTCAAAGAAATCCTTATGTAGAAGTAACTACGAATAACGATAATAAAACAATTAATTTCCAAATAAAAGAGGGGAATAGTAGTGATAGAATTGTCTATAACATATGTGAGAATTCTATTTGTCAAGGCAGTCATGAAGTTACTAGTGGTACTACGGTAACAGCAAGTGGTACACAATGCGTTAAATATTATGTTAAGAGTGGGTCAAATAGATCACTTGAGACTCAATATTGTTTCTATTAAAAATAAGACTTCTCTAATTTGAGAAGTCTTTTATTATTGGCTTTTTACTATATAAGTTGTCATTTCTTTTTGTTATTATTTTATATATTTCATCAGCTTTTATTTCGTTTTCTAATAATTTAATATTATTTTTATTTATATTTGTAATAATTGGAATATTTATATCTTTTTTAATATTGTTTAAATATTTTTTCCCTTTGTTAGTAAATCCTAATACTTTAATATATTTAATGCTTTTACTATTCTTACTAATTTCTTTTGTATATGAACATAATATATGAATAAACATTCTTTTTATTTTATTATATGTATATCTTTTTGATTTAATTTGCTCAATTAATTCTTCTATATTATTTGAATTTATTATTTCTTTTTTTAATTTATTATCTATTCCTTCATCTACAGTTTGATAAATAGATAAGTCTTTCTCTGTTATAATTTTATATTTTAATAAGTTAAAATATAAATTTTCATCAATATTTATTATTTTATCAATAGTTTCTTTAGGTACAGTATTATTTATTTCTATTTTATTTTTAATTGCTTCTCTTATACTTGTAGCACTACTTATATTTGTTTCTAATTCTTTACTTTTATAGTTATTTGTTCTTTTTATAGATAGTGGGTCTATATCATAATTATTTTTAATTATTTCTTTTATATAAGAAAGTGCAAGTAAATCATTTGATTCTTGTATTGTTTTGTTTGTTATTTCTTTTAATGCAAGAGACATAGCTGTTGGATAGTTTGTTCCTTTATCTAATTCTTTTTTTACTAATGAGTCATATTCTTTATTTGTTAATTGAATATTTGCTAATTCTTTTAAATTATCTATATTATTAGATTCACTTCCAAAAACTATTTTGTTGCATTTTAATATGCTTAATAGTTCTATTGATCCTTTAGCAAAGAAATCACTAGATTCTGTAGCAAACTCAAATGGAAGTTCTATTACTAAGTCTACACCATATTTTAAAGCAATCTCTGTTTTATCATATTTTTCAAGAATACTGAAATCTCCTCTTTGAGTATAATTTCCACTTAATATAAGAATTATTACATCATCTTTTGCTAGTTCTTTTATTTTATTTAAATGATATATATGTCCATTATGGAATGGATTGTATTCACATATTGTTCCGTATGCCATAATTACACCTCGAAAATATTATACACAATTATATAAAAAGTACTAGCATATTTTATTATTTAGATGTATAATCTCTATCTGGAGTTGATGAATGTGATTGATTTAACTTTATTATATAGTGGAAGTACCGATGAAATCTCTTTAGATGGAAAATATAATATTCCTAAAGAAAAGTATCAAAATAGTGGAGTATTAGAGTTAAGTGAGATTGATGTTACTAATAGTTGTATTAAAAGAATAGAAGATGACTTTTATTTAAAAATGAATATAAAAGGAGAAATGAAATTAGAAGATTCTATTACTTTAGAAGCAGTAAATTATCCTTTTTCAATAGAAATTGATGATAATTTATATGAATTTATCGAAAATAATGAAAATTCTCTTGATATTATTGAAGTTTTATGGCAAAATATTGTATTGGAAGTACCTCTTAGGTATACTGTAATTTCAGATTATAGTAAATATCAAGGAGATGGCTGGAAGTTGGTTAGTGAGGAAGATTTAGTTAATAATAATCCTTTTAACACACTATTAAAAGATGAAGATAGGAGTGATTAA
>JAEEGL010040151.1_pt1 | contig 12521 bp, 12 predicted proteins | sample 9134231 | NCBI WGS metagenome assembly JAEEGL01 (sample SAMN16246548, study PRJNA631951) | gut metagenome | biome: gut microbiome; feature: rumen; material: fiber-attached | host: Bos | place: Iran: Karaj | collected 2018-10
CTCTTAGCTCAAATATTCCGTTACGTAACTCTTTAGAATAAGGTTCCCGAAGAACTGTGCCGTTATCTTCAAGCAATTTGATAGTTCTCGCCATTTTTGCTTTCATCTTAATGTTTAACGAGTCCAAAAATTCTTTTGCTGGTTTTCTTCCATCAGGCAAATCGTAAAATTCTGCTGTCACAGAAGCCATTTAAAACACCTTTCTAAATATATGTTCAATAACATATTTTTATTAATTATGTTATAAAAAACATATTTTGTCAACCTAGCTAATCTTATTTCTGCTTATCCACTTTTGGCTAGTATCACATAGTATCTAGAAGTAATTAAAAGCCGCTGATGAAGCGGCTTTTTTGATGTTTAGAAAGTTGCAGGGAATAAAGAATTTAGGCTAGTTTTTCAAAAAATCAGTGACATAATCAGTGACACGTATCTAAAAATAGATGAAGTATGTCACTGAATTTTGTGAGTAGCCCTGACTTCATCATAGTTACATAGACTTCTTTGAATCTTAGCACTCTAGAGAGTTATCAAGTTATTCAAAAGGAGTATCTATGCCTCTCCCCCAATTTTCAATTAATGAAAAAGGCTATTTAGTAATTGGATTGTGCGATATCTATTAATGCCCAATACTCTTGAATTATAAGTTTGAATAAATAATAACAATCAAATCTAGATCTTTCTATTTTTACTGATTTAGATATAATTAAGCTCAACCACTATACAATATTTGCTGTTCCATTTTGTATATGCTAAACTTCTGATATCGATATTTGAATTCGACATTAAATTGTCCTCCTAACGTGTTATAAAATATGACTGGCAGGTCAATATTTTTATTATACACGTTAGGAGTTTTTATTTCTTGTTCATCGCTAAAGCTATAATGAACCACGCGACTATTGCATAGCTTTCTATACTTTCTACGACCTAAAAATTGAAGATCATTAGATTATTATTTTATTTAGATGATTATTTTTAAATTTAGTAAATTTGAAATTATAAATCAAAGCATAATCTTTGTTTCTTGTTAGCTATAATTGACTTATTATCTATTATAATAAGCCCTTTTTGAATATCTTCATTTAAAAGATGTAAAGCATAATTATGAAGATTGTAATCAAAAAGCGTACCAAAAGAAGAAAGATTTGAAGCTCGGTAAATAATCATATTCATTTCTAATGGAGTTATTCTACCATCAGAATAGTCTATCTTTGCTGTAAGCATAAACCTTTTTTCATAAGGATTATAAAACTTTTCTACTAAAAAGTTGAATTCATCTTCAGACATAGAATTCTTCAAATAATTTGTTATTAAGCGTTCTGGAGCATAAATTATCTTTCTTATACAATGATATAATTTTAATATTATATTATAAAAGTAATATGCTCCAACTAAGATAATTATTGCACTTAAATACTGCTGATAAGCAATCCGAAAGTTTAATATATCTAGTTGTATCAAAACTTTACTTGGCATTAAAGTAATAGCAAGAGATGCAATAAATAATATTCCAAAAATCTCATTTATTTTTAATTTTTCTAAAATGGTCTTAATAAAATCCATAATTATAACCTTTTGATTGTGAAATAATTAACTATACTTTATTTTACTTACTTTTCCTTATTTCAACAAGTCTATACGACAACTAATTTTGGCATTCTTAGATTTTTAACTACTATTAATGAAAAAATTTCCCACCTTCCCGCTGCGAAATGCTTTTGGCTTTTTTCGGCTAATGGGAAATATATGTAACTTGCCACAAAAATAGCTAAATGCTAAAATTATTACTCAAAACAATATCTGGAGTCTACTAATGAGCACTACCTTTAATGAAGCAACAAGAGTTCAAATGCCAGCTTTGGTTCATTTGAGTCGTCTAGGATATAGTTATTTTGGTAAGATAACAGAAGAAAGTGCTGGTAAAGTTTTTGATCCAGATACCAATATTCTAATAGATGTTTTCAAATCTCAGTTTGCAAAACTTAACCCAGAACACGAAGGCGAAGCAGAACAAGCTTTAAAGGATATAAGACAAGAATTAGACAACGATGACTTGGGAAGAAGCTTTTATAAACGCTTGACTTCTGTATCTCCTGTTAAACTAATAGATTTTGAAAATATCAATAATAATTTATTTCATTATACAGCTGAATTTACTTGCAAACGAGACCAAGATAATTTCAGACCAGATATAACTTTGTTTATTAATGGTTTGCCTCTTGTTTTCATCGAAGTTAAAAAGCCAAACAATTCCCAAGGTATGATAGCTGAAAGCGAAAGAATGAACAATACTCGCTTTCCAAATAAAAAATTCCGCCGATTCATCAATATTACGCAAATAATGATTTTCTCTAACAATATGGAATATGATGCAGCCGGTGGAATAGTACCTATTCAAGGAGCTTTTTACTGCACAACTGCTCGTAAAAAAGCCTTTTTCAACTGTTTTAGGGAAGAAAATCCTGCAAATTTACCTATAGCACCCTATATTGAAGATTATCCATATCGTGAAATTCCATCTGAAATAGAACACAAAATTCTATCTGATTTTAATTGCCAAGTCATTCGTAGCACACCTGAATATCAAACTAATCTAAATAAAAATACTCCAACAAACCGTATTATTACTTCTATTTGTTCCCCAGAACGTCTGCTTTTTCTGTTGAATTATGGAATAGCCTACGTTAAGAATGAAAAAGAAGATGAAGATGGAAAAATAATTAGTACCGATGAAAAACATATTATGCGCTATCAGCAAATGTTTGCAGCATTAGCAATAAAAGAGAATTTAAAAAAAGGAATAAAGTCAGGTGTTGTCTGGCATACACAAGGTAGTGGTAAAACAGCCTTAGCATATTATTTGAATAATTTGCTTACTGATTTTTTTGCAAAATTTAATAAAGTTGCAAAGTTTTATTTTATTGTAGACCGTTTAGATTTATTGAAACAAGCTACTCAAGAATTTGAGGCAAGAGGCTTAACTGTTAAAACTGCTAATTCAAGAAAAGAGCTTATGGAACAATTTAGAACTCTTCATGCTCTTGAGGGAAATAGCGGTCAGAGAGAAGTTACAGTAATTAATATTCAACGTTTTGCAGAAGACAAAGAAAAAGTTGAATTACCGCCTTATGCCACTAATCTTCAAAGAATTTTTATAGTAGATGAAGCTCATAGGGGCTATAACCCCAAAGGAGCTTTTCTTGCTAATCTTTTCGAGTCAGATAAGAACGCTATAAAAATTGCATTAACAGGCACTCCGCTATTAAAAGAGGAACGGGCTTCTTGGAAAATATTCGGCAATTATTTTCATACTTATTATTATGACAAATCTGTCCGAGATGGTTACACCCTCAAAATCATTCGTGAAGACATAGAAACTTCTTATAGAGAACGACTTTCAAAAATATATGAAAAATTAGAAACTCTTGTTCAGAAAAAAGAAATAAAGAAAGCAGATATTATTGAACATGATTCTTATGTTAAAGAGCTGATAAGATTCATAATTACAGATTTCAAGAAATTTAGAATATATAGAAATGACAAAACTCTTGGCGGCATGATCATATGTGAAACTAGCGGTCAGGCACGAAAAATATATGACTTATTCCAAGAAATTCAAAATGAACTAAATTTGATTACCAAAGATAAATCTAATTTTAAAGTTGGGCTTATTCTTTACGATAGCGATGATAAGGAAACCCAAGACAAGATAATAAACAACTTCAAAAAGAATATGACTATTGATATTCTTATAGTCTATAATATGCTTCTTACTGGTTTTGATGCTCCTAGACTCAAAAAGCTTTATTTGGGAAGACAATTAACAGACCATAATTTATTACAGGCTATAACTCGTGTAAACAGACCATATAAAGATAACAGATATGGATTTGTTGTTGATTTTGCTGATATAAAAAAGAATTTTGAAAAGACCAATGAAGACTATCTAAAAGAATTGAATAGATTTAACGACCCTGATGAAACAGGCGAAGGTAATAACACAAATACATTTGTTCAAATCCTAGAAGACCCTAAAGCCTTAGAAAATAAAATGCGTGATTTAAGGCAAACTCTATTTTCTTATAGTATAGATAATTCAGAGGCTTTCAGTGCTGAAATCGCAAATGAAGAAGACAAAGAAAAACTCATAGAACTGAAAAAAGCTCTATTAATGGTTAGAGACTGCTGTAATCTTGTAAGAACCTTTGGCGACAAAGAATTGAAAGCTAGTTTTGCCAAGTTTGAACTACCTAAAGTATCTGAAATGATCTCTGAAATACAGAATCGTATCAGTAACATAAATTTAAAAGAAGTATTTTATAGAAGTGATGAAACTCTTGAACTAATAAATGATGCCATGAACGACATTTCTTTTGATTTTAGAAAAATCGGAGAAGAAGAAATGAAGCTTGTTTCTGGAGGTTTAGAGTTACAACAAAAATGGTCGGATACAATAAGTTGTTTTACAGCTAATATTGATAAAGAAGACCCAGAATACATATCCTTATGGGAAGCATTTATGAAGCGTTTTAAAGAACATGGCTTTACAATTAAGTCTGTTCTTGAGTTTAATGAACACTCTAAAGCATTAGATGAAGTATTAAAAAAGCTTGCTGATATTCAAAGAAAAAATAATGCTCTACTTAGCAAATATAATGATGATGAGAAGTATGTTAGAGTTCATAAAAGAATAAGAGAAGAGAATGAGGAAAGGAAAAAGGCGAGCAAACCATTGATTATATCTAAATACGATGAAGATATTTTACACACACTTCTTTCGATTAAATCTGAAATAGACCAGAAGGTTTACGATAGAAACGATATTATTAACAAAGACGCATATTTTGAACAAACTGTGATGACACTAATAAAACAAGGGCTTAATGCAAACAATATCAACTCTGAACGTGATGACAGAGTTTTTATAAAGAATAAAATTTCTCAACAATATCTTAATCAATATAAATCTTTGCAAGTATGTTTTTAACTTCATGATTCTTAGGAAATAAATATGTCAGACAATAAATCAATAAATCAAAAAACATTTGAATTAATAGACAACCTAAAAGCCACCTGTCAAACCTTCGGTCTTGGCAACGATGGTAACGAATATAAGATTATCACTCAAGTTTTTCTTTATAAATTCTTAAACGACAAGTTCGGTCATGAAGTAAAGAAAATAAGCAAAAAACTTGCTGATGCTGAAAAGTGGGAAATCGCTTATTCAAATATGACAGACAAAGAAAGAGAAGATATTTTTGACGAGCTGTCACCAGATATTCCACAATTATTGCCAGAACATCTTATTTCTAATTTGTGGAATCAGCAATCGAAAGGTGATTTTGATCTTATTTTTGACAGCACTATGATAGATATAGCTGATAAGAATATAGATATTTTTTCTACACAAACAACACAAAATACTAAAATTCCTCTTTTCGAAAAGCTGACAGTTTTTGTTACAGATGAGGCACTAAGAACATCTTTTGCTAGAGCCCTTGTTGATAAATTAGTTAATTTCTCTTTTGAAGAGGCCTTCGGAGAAAGATATGATTTCTTTGCCACAATTTTTGAATATTTAATTAAAGACTACAACACTGCTGGCGGTGGAAAATACGCAGAATACTATACTCCTCACGCAATAGCTACAATTATGGCAAAGTTATTAGTAGGAAACAACAAAGATTTACACAACATAGAATGTTACGACCCTTCGGCTGGTACAGGGACTTTGCTTATGGCTCTAGGACACGAAATTGGTGAAGACAGGTGCACTATTTTTGCTCAAGATATTTCTCAAAAAAGTAACAAAATGCTTAAACTTAATCTAATCTTGAATGGCTTGGTTTCTTCACTAGACCATGCTATTCAGGGCGATACTCTAGTTTCACCTTATCATAAAAGTAACGATGGTAAATCTTTGAGAACCTTTGATTTTGTTGTGTCTAATCCACCATTTAAAATGGATTTTTCAGATACTAGAGAAAAAATATCAGCCATGCCATCAAGATTTTGGGCTGGAGTTCCTGGCATTCCTAACAAGAAAAAAGAAAGTATGGCAATTTATACATGCTTTATACAGCACGTTATAAATTCTCTTAACAAAACAGGGAAAGGTGCCATCGTTGTTCCTACTGGTTATTTAACAGCAAAGAGCGGTATTGAGCTAAAAACTCGTCAAAAAATAATTGACGATAAAATGCTTAAAGGTGTTATTTCAATGCCGTCTAATATATTTGCCAATACTGGAACTAACGTTTCTGTACTTTTCTTCGATAAAGCAAACAATTCAAATAAAGTAACTCTTATAGATGCTTCAAAACTTGGGGAAAAGGTTAAAGAAGGTAAAAATCAAAAAACAGTTCTTCACCCAGATGAAATAAATAAAATCATCAATACTTTCATAGAGAGCAAAGATTTAGAAGATTTTTCTGTTATTGTTACTAATGAACAGATAAAAGAAAAGTGTTATTCATTCTCTGCTGGTCAATATTTTGAAGTAAAAATCGAGCATATTGATATAACACCAGAAGAATTTGAAACCAAGATGAGCAGTTATAAAACAACCTTAAAGAATTATTTTGATGAATCCAATAAACTCGGAAAAGAAATTCAAGAACAGCTTGAGAAACTAGAGGTGGTTAGCTAACTATAACCAAAATTGCTTTAACTATGAAGAGTTTGTATAATAATATAAAAGAGGTGAAAATATGACAGCATTAAGACAAGAAGCCATTAATTTTATAAATCAGATGCCAGAAGATAAACTAGCTATATTAATGCGCGTTTTACATAGATTTGATGACTTTGCCAATAACGAAATCAATGAATTAGCTATTGATGAAGCTATAAATGAAGCAGAAGCAGAAATGCTACAAGGAAAACCTTTATTAGATGCTAGAGAAGCTATGACAAATCTTCGGAGAAAGTATTTTGGCTGAATACTATGTTAAATTAACTAGCAAAGCTTTTTCTGATATTGATGGCATATATAAATATATTTCAGAAAATTTATGTGCAAACTCCTCTGCAATTAATATTGTTAATCAAATAGAAGAAGCAATATTCAGTCTTGAAACATTTCCTAATAGAGGTTCTATTCGTAGAACAGGACGCTATGCTAATAAAAATTACAGACAATTATTTGTGGCAAACTATGTTATAGTTTATAAAGTAGTTGAAGAAAGCAAAAAAGTTATTATTATGACTGTGAAATATACTAGAAGCAATTTTTAGGGAAATCGTAATGAGAATCTTTAAGTATAGTCATTGTTGCTGAGCAATCGTTGAATTGAAAGGCAATCAATAAAGGAATGATTTTGTGAAAAATGATTAAGCTAACATCTGTTTGTAACATAACCACTGGTAAATTAGATTCAAATGCTGCTGTTGAAAATGGTAAATATCCTTATTTTACTTGTGCTCCAGAACCGTTGAAAATTAATACTTTCGCATTTGACGATGATGTAATTTTGTTAGCAGGAAACAACGCATCTGGTAATTTTCATTGTCAAAGATATAAAGGGAAATTTAATGCCTACCAAAGAACTTATGTATTAACAGCAAAAGAAGGTTTTTCTATTGATTACATTTATTATTCTTTATTAATTAATCTAAACCATTTAAAGAAAAATGCTAGAGGTTCACAAACAAAGTTTCTAACTATTGATATTCTTAATAGTTTTGATTTAATCAATTTATCTTATGAAGAACAATTAAAAAAGGTTCATATCTTAAAATCTTTAGATAACTCACTTAATTTAAACACCAAAATCATCAACGAACTAGAAACTATGGCAAAGCTAATTTATAATTACTGGTTCGTGCAATTTGACTTCCCTGACGAAAATAATCGACCGCTTTTTTCTCGCATATTTGCACGTATAAGTAATCCGTTCAGTTTGGCGGTGCAATATGTATAAGAAGCTTATAGATTTGTGTATTGGTAGTGGCAAATATGGAATACCTGCTTCAGCTATAGATTATGATGAAAACAAATATAGATATTTACGAATTTCAGATATAAGTGATGATGGAGTTTTATTAAATAATGATAAAAAATCTATTGATGATAATGATTCAATAAATTATCTATTATCTAGAAATGATATAGTTTTTGCTAGAACAGGGAACTCAACAGGTAGAACATTTTTTTATGAAGAAAAATATGGTAATTTGGTTTATGCTGGCTTTTTAATAAAATTCAAGATAGATGAGAATAAAATAAATCCAAAATATGTAAAATACTATACAATTTCAAAACAATATAAAAAATGGATTATAAATTATCAAGATGGTAGCACACGAGGTAACATGAGTGCTCAAAATTTTGCTAGTTTGCCAATACCAATTATTGATAGAATTAAGCAAGATAAATTAGTTAACTTGCTTGATGATGTAACTAATAAAATAGAATTAAATAATAAAATTATTTTTGAATTAGAAAAAATAGCAAAAATACTATACAATTATTGGTTTGTTCAGTTTGATTTTCCCGATGAAAAAGAACGACCGTATAAATCAAGCGGTGGAAAGATGGTTTATAGCCAAGAACTAAAGCGTGAAATTCCCTACGGCTGGGAAGTAATAGTATTAGGAGAACATATTGCTTCTTTACGAGGTGTGTCTTATAGTTCACCTGATTTAATCGGGGATGGCGTTCCGATGATAAATCTAGCCTGTTTTACGCCAGAATGTACTTATAAAGATTCTGGGATTAAATCTTATTCTGGTAAATATACAAAAGATAAAGTTTTAAAACCTTATGATTTGGTAATGTGTCTGACTCAACAAACAGATTTAGACCCATCTAAAGACATTATTGGTAATTGTTTATTAATTCCAAATATTTTTAATAAAAATATACTAATTTCTCAAGATTTAACTTTTATTCAATTTGATGATGATAATTTAAAATTCGTTCTATTTGAAGAAAGTAAAACTTCTTGGTTTCATAAATATATTTCTGGTTATTGTTCTGGAACAAATATATTACACTTAGATTTCAAAGGGGTATGTGACTATAAAATAGTTAAGCCACCAAAGCAAATTCTTTCAAAGTATGCAAAGTTAATTTTTAATATCGAATCTCAAAAAAGTGTAATAATCAAAGAGAACCATCAACTTATATCATTACGCGATTTTATTCTCCCTTTATTGATGAATGGTCAAGTATCTTTTAAGAAGTAATAGTAACTTGTCCGTTCATTAGTAGAGGCAGTAAATAATCTCGTAAAGAAACAAGTTGGAGGCTTTCTTGAAATAGTTTTAGTTGTAAATTTGTAGCACTTCTTGTCTTCTCTTTAAATTTTGTTAGTGTTTTATCATCTGGTTTTATTACAAGAATATTGAATAAATCATCTTTGGTTATAGACCCAAAAGTAGTTCCAACTGAATTTTTTATGTCGAATTTATGCTTTAAATCAAGCAATATATTATAGATATATTCATTAGCATCTGTTTTACTGTTTATTGCTGCAAGGCCTCTACCTATACAACATTTTTCTATTGCGATATTCAAAGCTCCAACAGGTGCCCTGACACTTAATAAACAATCACCAATATTGGCAATTCGACTAGGTTCTGAAGTATATTGTTCCGCTATAGGATATTTTTCTCCAAAATTTGCACAACCTTGATGAAATGGCAAACCATCTTTATTTGTATTATAACTTTTTCCATCGGGTGATTGTCCCATTGTTATATTTGCAATATCAGAAAGTTTTTTAACTTCCCACCCAACAGGTATTTCACGTTTCAAATCTTTATTATAAATCATAGCTCCACCGCTTGATTTATACGGTCGATTAATTAGCGAGAATTATATTGCTCACAATGCTTTAAAAATCTTGCTACAGTGTCTCTAGTAACTCCATATTTTTTGCCTATTTTCGTATTGGTACAGCCTCGTTTTTTCATCTTTAAAACTTCTGTCTCAAATTTAGAAAGTTTTAAATAACGACTTTTACTACCTTTGGGGCGACCTAAAATAATGCCTTCTTCCCTTTTACGCTTTAAAGCTTCTTTTGTCCTTTGAGAAATCAGATTACGCTCTATTTCAGCAGATAATCCGAAAGCAAAAGCCAAAACCTTTGACTGAATATCATCTCCAAGCCTGTAATTATCTTTAATTGTCCAAATCTTAGCTTCTATTTCCATACAGTAATGAAGTATGCTCATAATCTGCAAAAGATTTCTTCCAAGTCTTGATAGTTCAGAGGCTATAAGAATATCACCAGCTTTTAAGTTATTTAACAATATTCCCAATTCTCTTTTCTTCAGCGATTGAGTAGCAGAAATTGTCTCTTCAATCCATTTATCTATTTTAAATTTATGAGAATTAGCAAATTTTATAATTTCAAATCTTTGGTTTTCAGTTGTCTGCTTATCTGTGCTTACTCTAATATAACCGTATATCATTGTTTTCTCCGAACAGTAGTTTTTTAGATAAAACTATTAATTCGGCAATAAAACAAACAACTGTCGATTTTTTATTAATATCGTTTTGATAAAAATAATCCCAACCAAAAATAGGATTTTTCTCAAATAGAAGCCCATAGACAAGAAATTTTATTCTTGGTGAATAAGAATTACCTATGCTGAAATAAAATTGCACCATGAGGCTTTAAAATGGGTTTGTACTTGCTGATACTCCTGTGACAATAATCAAATATACAAAAACTATATAGCGGCAGTGTTCCTGAAAAGTCTAGTCACCCAATATCCTGCCGAACATCCTGCCAAACAAGTGGCAAGTCATACAGCAATTCAACTTACCGAATAAGCTCGAAAACGAGCAGATAAAACCACAAGTGGACAAATGAGTAGACAGATAAGTGGACAGATGAGTGGACGGATAAGTGGACAGTAAACAATATCAAAGCCTGTTGCAGACATAGAAAAAGCCATCTTAAATTATTGTAAAATCAAAAATATATTACTAAATCAGTTAAGAAAAAATGATTAAATAATGTCACTAGCACATTTAATGAAACGAAATATGAAAGCGATATATGAGCCCATAGACGAGAGATTTTTACTCTTGGTGAATAAGATTACCTATGTTGAAATAAAATGCACCATGAGGCTTTAAAATGGGTTTGTACTTGTTGATACTCCAGTGACAAAATAACCAACACCAATCATCACATACTACCCACCACAAGGTGAAGTCTCAATTACCTCTTGCAACATACGCTCCTAAATCTTATAATTAAGCCATAGGGAGTACACTAGATGGGACAGAAAGATATAGCAGAAAAAACTCTTGAAGCTTATAACGATGTCTTCGCCGACATTGTTAATGGGCTTGTATTCAAAGGCAAAAGGGTTGTAAAGGAAGACGACCTGCTTGAAATGTCACCTGAATCTACATTTAAAGCAGGCAGGAAATATCATAAACAGGAACGTGATGTAGCCAAGCTCTGGAAAGAAAATGGTATCAGGGTTGCTCTCTGTGGTATAGAAAACCAGACTACCGTAGATAGCAGTATGCCTTTAAGAGTTATAGCCTATGACGGCATGGCTTACAAGAAGCAGTTGATTGATAATAAAAAGTCTAGTAATAAAAAACAGAAAGAGCCTGTAAAACAGCCCAAGTTCTACCCTGTAATAACATTTGTGCTTTATTTAGGTGATAAACCATGGGGTAAAAATAAGAGCCTGCTAGATGTTCTAAAAATCAGACCAGAGATTGAGCCTTTTGTAAGCGACTATAAGATAAATCTTATTGATGTGTCCAGACTGCCTAAAGAACAGGTAGATTTGTTCAAAAGTGATTTTAAATCCCTAATTGAATGGGTGAAGAAACAGAAAGATGTTGACTATGAAGTCACGCCTAGAAGGTTAGACCACCCATTTGAATTTGCTAATTTAATATATGCTCTGACTAATGACAGGAGTATAGTAGAAGCTGTTGAAGAATGGACTGAAAACGATAAAGAAGGAGAAGTAACAATGAGTAATTTGATAGACAAACTTCACGAACAAGGATTTGAAAAAGGGAAAGTATCAACTTTAGCTGAACTTGTAAAAAAGGGACTTCTAACAATTCAACAGGCTGCAAAGGAAATGAATGTAACTGTTGCTAAGTTCAAAGCTTTAACAAAGGAATTAGCCACGAACTGATATGTGTGATTTCTATGATAAACTTGAAGCTCAAGGAAAAGTAAAAGGTCAGCTTAAACTATTAGCCGAACTTGTAAAAGATGAAATTCTGACTTTAAAACAAGCTGCTGATAGAATGGGCATGACTGTTACCAAATTCAAGGCAGCTATGAAAGAAGTCGCTACGAACTAAGATTATTATGCTTTTATTAGCTTGATAATCTAGACCCTTTAGGTTAATATAAACCCAAGACAAAGGTTCAAAACCTTTTGGAAAATCAGGGTCTACTTACGGGTCTATGCGATTCCCGACTCGGAGGTAAGTAACTCGTAGAACCGACTCCGACAGCGGGTTCGATTCCCGCCGCCTCCACTGAGACGCAAGTTCAGACGGTATGAAACAATATCTGAAA
>JAEEGL010535358.1_pt1 | contig 12521 bp, 12 predicted proteins | sample 9134231 | NCBI WGS metagenome assembly JAEEGL01 (sample SAMN16246548, study PRJNA631951) | gut metagenome | biome: gut microbiome; feature: rumen; material: fiber-attached | host: Bos | place: Iran: Karaj | collected 2018-10
GAAGATGCAGGAGTTTGACGTTGACTTCTATTTTAAGATGCTTCGTATGAAGGGCTATAAAGTTACTCCTCGTTATGACAAGGACAAGAAACTTGTCGGCTATACCATCGGCAAGAATGCCTCAGTGTTCAAAGCTTCTGAGATAGGTCGTAGGTTTATGGCATCACAGCTTGAAGCCACATGGAAGAAACTCCATCCAGAGCCTGCCCAGGTCAAGGTGAAGCCAGCCGCACCTGCTGTAACGCCAAGTAGCCGTCCGTCACGCCCGATTGCTCCAATGCCGACTTCTACCCAGCCCAAGGTGCAACATAGAGTCCAGTCGAAACCTATGCCTTCCTTCACTACGTTCAACATCGATACACCTATTGGCAGCAAGGCTGTTGAGATTCCGAACTCGGTCAAGGACATTTTCCTCAATGAGGCTCAGGTTCCTGATAGCAATGATACCGCCACTGTCGAGAACGTTGCCCATACTGCAATGCTTCTCTTTGCTGGCTACATTGATGCTGCCACGTCCATGTCCGAATCTTGCGGAGGAGGTGGCGGTTCTGCTCCTGAATCTGGCTGGGGCAAGAAAGATGACGAGGACGAATTTGCCTACGCCCACCGATGCCTCCAGATGGCTCACTCAATGCGTAAGCCAAAGCCACGTCAGCGTGGTTTCCACCGTTAAAACGACCAATGTCTATGATTAAGAGAAGTAAAGCCCGAGAAGACAAGCCGGACTTCGATAATATGATGAACGAAGTCGAACAGGAACTTGAAGGCCTGCAAACCGAGCAGGGAATTGTTGACCGCGTTCCTGAATTGAAGAAGTTGAGTGAGAACATTGACAAAGCCACAAATACTTGGGTCAATGCGACTATTCAACTTGAATCTGCCATCCAGCAATACCAACGAGCCGAGTTGAAACTGGATGATGCGGTCAATTCAATCAGTGGCAAGGTTGGCACCATCAACACTCATATTGACAACATCTTGAAAGAGGCCCCCACCAAATTGCAGGTCTCAGTAAATGTGTCTGATGCTGACTGGCAGAAAATTCAAAACAAGTTCAACCAGGAACACAAATGGATGCTTGGCAAGATGCAAGAGCATATCCGTGAGGTCAATGCCTTGTTAGTTCAAGAACGCAAGAAAGTCCGGGACCGATACAAGGAGTATGACGGTTGCTACCTTGGTCATTATGCCCAGTGGTTCTTCTTGTTTTTCTTTACCCTGGGATTCTTCGTGTTCGCTGCCATAATTGTCGTGCAGATTGGCAAATGGCTCAACTGGTTATAATCATCTAATGTTCCCATCATGGATTGTGTGATACATTTCGGGAACAAGAAACCCACTGACCTTTGGCATTACTGCTAAAAATCAGTGGGTTTGCTAATTCCGTTGTCAATCTTGATGAGATGAATCGCCCTAAAAGATTACATTCCAAGGAGTTTTGATTTCTGGGCTTGGAACTCTTCTTCAGTCAAAATTCCATCAGCCTTTAACTTCGCAAGTTTAGCCAATTCGTCAGCAACACTACTTGAAGATGGTGCTACTACAGGCTGTGCTACAAGCTGTGCTATAGGTGCGCTTGACTGTTTAGCATTGTCAATGATTATTGAAAGTATGTCTTTTGCCTGATTAGCATTTTTGACATAAGTTTCATACAACTTTCTATCAGTTTCATCTTTTGTTTTCAGAACACGGTCAACATCCTTAAAATGAAGTACGCAGGTTGTTCTACTTGTACTGCGGAGAAGAATCTTGATATCCATATTTTTAATCTCCTTGTTTTGCTTGCTCCCACCTGAGAGACCTCCTACAACAGCACCAGCACCACCCATTAATACGCCGCCAACAATAGCGCCACCAACTGTTCTACCCGCAGACTTGGTATATAACTGACTACCGTTTTCCTCATAGGAAACTTCAATTATGTCTGAATAATTGAATATTTCACGAGTACTAGAACCAACTAGGACAAGAACCTTGAAGAAATCATCCATAATAAAGAGATAGTTGCCTACACCTTTTGTGTTGATAGTTGACTTGTCACCTCTCTTCTTTGGCAAACTGCTAGCATTTATATAGTTAAAGATATCCTTAACCTTTCCTGATTCAGAGATTGCCATTAAACCATGGCATTCATCAATAAGAACATTGTATAGTTTATTTGTAACAGATGCAGTCGAAGAAGTATGACTTGTTCTGAGTGTTCTGAATATTGGTGGAATCGTATTGTTAACAGCGACATTTTTATTATTATCCTTCTCCGCTATTGACGTTACTTGATGAATAATGTTGAGATCATTATAAGTACCAGACAACAATTTCCGCCTTGTTGGGTCATAAATATAAAATGCGGGGGTGGTATATGTAGCAAGACTCTTACCAGGGTACTCAAAATCATCCACATATTCTTTTTTTATGCCCTCAGTCATAACTCTCATAATCATAACCTTTTTCTTTGACGCATCAAAATAAAGCTTGCATCTGTCATCACCGATGAATACACTTCGGTCGAAATCGGTAGATTGTTGTTCATCTTCCTTAATCATTTGAAGTCTCTTCTTCTTGTTTTTACTTTGTACTGCGCTGGTTATCATAGCAGCTACAATAGTAATACCCACAACAACGAGGAGAATAGTAAAGAATGTTCCTATTTCCTCACCACTGAATGAACCTCCACCTATTAATGCAAAAAGCACCAAGGCTAAGGATGAAAGATATAATTTAATCTTCATAGTTTAATTATTTTATGATTTTAATTAATATATACAACATTATAGCAAACAAATAGCTGACTACATCAATCCAGTCGAAAACCCCAGGAACTAACCCAAAATATTGCAGGAACTCTGACAGGAGCGCAAAGAAAGGAAGAGAGTATATAAAGATATAGGAGCTAATTGATTTTGATCCGTTCCATATTGCATCAACGAGAAACATATAAGCAAATAGCCACAATCCATCGGGCAAGCTATTTTTAACCCATCCATATACTCCATCTGAATTGAAAAGACTTCTGAATGTTTCAATATGTTGTGTAACCCCCATGTTATTGAACCAGTCAAACATAGGAAGAGATTTTTCGCGAAAACCTATATATAAGACCACCTGTACCGAGTAGTAACAAGGATAAAAATGACCTTCCTATCCTTGTTTTTAGAGAATACTCCCTAAAGAATCTTGATTTTACACTAGTGTCTCTTAATATATGTTAATCGTATATAAAGTCAAAATAGAGTTGACCATCAGGCTTGTCGTCCTCCTTCTGCTTGAGAGGTTGAAGCAGGTCTCTGATATTGTCCGTGGTAAGTGCCGACTTGCCAAGGATACGCATAACCTCAAACACTGGTCTGTCAATCTTGAGGTCGTGTTCGATGACGGCAATGAGACAATATGTGATGATGGCGATGTGTATCTGTATTCGTACAGAATTTTCAGACTCACCCCAGAATCGTTTGACTTGGAGATGCTGTTTGATCCATTTGAAAAAAAGCTCCACCTGCCATCTATACTTGTAGAGGAGAGCGATTTCTTTCGCCTTGAGATAGAAGTTGTTCGTATAGTAGACGAAGCTTCGGTGCAACTCAGGGGCATAGTAGACAATGCGCCTGATGACACCCGGATACTTTTCCTTGTTCGCCTTTTTAGTGAAGCGGATACTCTGATCTTTGAGCACGTTGCCTGCACCATCGAGGATGCTCTCGCCGTCAACAATTTCATACTCCGGCTTGCCTTTCTCTCTGATGATGAAGAAGGCACCGAACACATTGATCCTATAGAGTCTAGCAAGGTCAAAGTATCCTCTATCAAATACATAGCAAGCCAAAGGCTCATACGTGAACCAATCCATCGAGTTGACATCATGCACCTTGGCATTGGTGATTCTGTAGAAAACGGGAATCTCCGTGACGATGTCAATTTGGGTATGGATTTTGATACCAGACTTCGTACTTCTGAACTCCGCCCATCTGAACATGGCCATGCAGAGATCGATGGTGGTGGAGTCGATGGCATAGAACCTGCCATGCAGCTCAAACTCCTTGGTGATACGCTTGCTTTGAGCAATAGACACCATATAGAAAGCAAACTCCTCGAAGATACGGTGATTTCTGAGAGAGTTCGCCTTGGACAGCATCTGTCTGTTGATGGGCTGACAGCCAAAGCCGAGGTGTTTGGATTTTTTACCATGGGCAATCGTTATGTCTGTAAGTTCCCTGAGGCTTCCACAACCCATCAGCTGGCCAAATATCAAAACCAGCATATGGTTCCAATGCGACATGGACCAACCCATGGTTCTGTCGTTGTATTTGGCAACGACACGTCTGAACTGCCTTTGAGGGAGAAACTCTGTTATCTGTGCAAAAACGAATTTTCCAATATGCATATTTGCTCCAATTTAGAATCGGAAGCAAAGGTATGCATTTCAAAACCCGGACAAGGTATTGGAGAGTTAAAACGTTGTGCATAAGATAATTAATTTCAATTTTAAAGAATTTTAAGAGACACTAGTGATTGTATATATATAAAAAATAGATAAAGATCATGGATAAAGCAATCTACAATGATGATTTTTGGCAAAAGGTGTTTAAACGGAAGTTTAGAACTGGAATAGCCTATCATGCGTGCATCATGGACTACTTATCAAGCAAGCAAAGAGTTCTCTTCACTATTCGGCGCCTTATGGAAATCCCTATTAGTCAGGCTCGTATTGTCATTCAATATTGGGAAAGTTCAAAAGTTGTTACCGATTTATTGGACAAATATGGTTTAGATAGTTATCAGGTAAAAAGAGAATACAAGAAAAACCATGTTAAACCTGGCTATATTAATATTGATATATCATCACAGATTTTAAATGAACAATTTTTGCTTGAATTATTTACTCGACATTATGGTTTAGACTTTTCACGTCCTAATGCTCTTAACCTCGTTCCATATTTCATTATTGACACTGGGAATGCGGAAATAATTGCAATTAAATGTTATGATGACAGGGGGTTTTACCAGTATTTTATCAGGAAGGAAGATAAAAGAATCAACAAGATTTTGGAATAATAGATGATGCCTAATCGGAGGGACAGGTTTGGATATATGGAAAAAGTGATAGATTTCTATTATGCAATACACTATGTTGTGTATAGATATTATAGGAGAAGGCAGGGCGAAGATCGTTTTATGTCTTTAGTATATGCATGTGGAATGCATGCGCTATTATTGTTATGGTTGTTACTAATTATTGATGGAATAATTAGTAAGATGTTCCATTTTGCAGCATTTATCGGTTCTGGTAAAGTACGTATATTCGTTTGTTTTATATTTTTTTGTATATTAGATTATTTTGTTTTTTTTCATAAAAGCCGATATGTTGATGTTTTTGATACGTATGACGAGCAGATTGATTCTTTAGGAATGAGGAAAAAACTTAAAACAGCTAAAATTTTTAATTTCTGCGTTTTAATAATTGATCTCATTTCGTTTGGTGTTGCTAATTATCTCAATACTCACTAAAGAATCAAAGGAATCAAAAATCAGAGGGACAGGTTTGATTCCCCGCAGGGTCGGGGAAAGGCACTTGCCCACTTTTAATTTCATCCATTCCATCGGGAGTGAATCATTTTGTGTAGTTTTGTTAACTACATTATTTGGAGAATTGGTTTTAAATCCCTACTTTTGCAACAAACATATAATGGTTATGAAACATTATCCTGGAAATAACATAGCGAGAAAGGAAAACGGCACGGGCATCTGCCTTGTGATGCAAGGGAAGGAATCAAAAACCTGTCCCTCCGATTCCTTAGTGAACCAATAATATTCCTTAGTATCAATCGTTATTATTAAATAACTCAGAAGAAATGAAGTCATTTAATTTATACTTGTCTATTTTAATTTTGGCAATTTGTGCCTGTTCAGAAAGGACATACATCCAGTCTTTTGCTGACATAAAGTACACGGGTAAAGAAATCCCAACACAGGTATTTCAAACTAATGGATTCTATGTGGAATCTGAAAAATGGGAAGACAAAAGGTCAGATAAGAAGGGATCTATTTATGTTTTTTATAAAGATGGAACTTTTGCAATAACTTTTCTTACCGGAAAAATAGTATCCATTATGAAAGACAAACCAATTAACCTAAATAATGCAGTTGCAAAATGGGGACGAAAATCTCAGCATTGGGGAAGCCAATACGGATTATACAAAATCGAAAAGGATACGATCAATGTTACAGTTTATGGTAGATATGAGGGGCATTATGATATCTACAAATATAAATTCAAGATATTGGACGCAGATAACATTCTGCTATGCAAACACGAAAGTCCCAGTTTAAATCCCAAAGAATCGTATTCTTCACAAATGCATACCAAATATAAATTCATTCCTGCAGATTCAATTCCAATACCTGATAATGAATATTTGAAGAAGAAAATTTGGTTTTGGGAAAACGAATCAGATTGGAAAAGATATATGCATGAAAGGGGGACTCCCCGTTCACTAAGGTAAGGGGATCAAGGGGTTCTTTGATTCGTTTATATGAAGAATATTTGGTGGTACCAACAATAAAGAGTACCTTTGCGCTATATAACGTAAACAAGCATTCTATGCCACGACAAAAGCGAGAGAAAAGCGGCACGGGCATCTGCCATGTGATGCAAGGGAAGGAATCAAAAACCTGTCCCTGTGATTTAAATGCGTAACATATGAACGGGGAACCGTTGATGTTTCAAAATTTGAACACGGTCTCCCTATTCAACTTTTCATAAGTCGAACTCACGTTAATAATATGATAAGATTTGTTCATTTGTATGGAAAATATTGTCTTGGAATATCTTATGCGGGTGTTCTAGCTTTTGTAATACAGGAAATTCCATATATTATTATGCCTATAATCAAGCCAGCGTCAAATCCGATAATGAATATGACAGGCGAAATAAAGTGGTTAGAAATAGCGCAGGGCATGTTTGGTGTTATGTCTATGATTGCCCTGATGCTCATTGTAAGGGATGACGTTAAATCTTTCTCACTGGAAACGGTAAAAGAGAAATTATTCTTTTGGACAATGGTATTTATGATATTGACAAACTATGTAGGATGGGCATTTTATTATCTGGGATATCAATATGGATGGTTGATGGTGATTAGTCAGTTTGCTGTTGTTCCACTGTATTATTTGTTCTTTGGGTTATGGAAGCGAAATTACCTGTTAGTAGGTATGGCGATTCTTTTTTTTATTTTTCATACCATTAACGGATATATATCAATTTGAATTGACATAGGAACACCCCGTTCATTATACCTGATAAAAACACAGGGTCTTTGTTGATTATTTCATTTTCTTTCCCGATTATTTGGAAGGAAAGAGATTAATGAATATCTTTGCACGAACATTGTTTTATTCTAACTGACAAGGAGATTATCATATGAAAAAGAATCTATTATTACTGGTTATCGGACTATTGGGTACGGTTGTAGGCATGCAGGGACAGCCATTGTTGAGAACGCACGTGGAAACGGGCGACGTGGAAGGTGTTCTTGACAGTACGCTTGCCGTGTATAAGTCCATTCCCTATGCGGCTCCTCCTGTGGGGAAACTGCGTTGGAAGGCTCCGCAGCCTGCCCGTGTTTGGGAAGGGGTGAGAGTTTGCGATGAATTCGGAAAGATGCCGCCACAGCCTACACGTCCCGGGCGTACTGCGGATATGATGAGTGAGGACTGTCTTTATCTCGGTATTGCCACGCCGGCCACTTCCGTAAACGACCGTCTGCCAGTGATGGTTTGGATTCACGGTGGCGGATTCCAGACGGAATGGTATGGTGGTGACCTGTGGAGATACCTTGCCCTTCGAGGGGTGGTCATTGTCAGTATAGAATATCGTACGGGCGCGCTTGGTTTCATGGCCCATCCGGAGTTGTCGAAAGAAGATCCTGAAGGACACTCGGGCAACTATGGTCTGCTGGATCAAATATTCGCCCTGAAATGGGTGCAGCGCAATATAACCAACTTCGGAGGCGACCCTTCGAATGTAACCATCTTCGGCGAGAGTGCAGGAGCCATCAGTTGCAGCATGCTTTGTGCATCACCTCTGGCAAAGGGACTCTTCCATCGTTGCATCAGTCAGAGCGGAGGCTCGTTCGCTCCCTGGAGTGACAATCCCCGTTCGCTGGGCCTCGACGCATCACAGAAAGGTGCCGAACAGCAAGGTCTGGCTTTCCAGAAGCATCTGAAAAAGAAGAATCTCAAGCAACTCCGACAGATGGATGCCATGTCGCTCTGCGACGGTAATGTGGGTTTTGGCGGATTCTGGCCTTGTGTTGACGAATATGTTATCTGCGACGACCAGTATCGCCTCTACGAACGTGGCGAATATAATGATGTACCCGTGATCGTGATGACCAATTCGGATGAGGGTGCCCTCTTCTCACCGGGCAATATGACTGCCGAGAATTACCAGAAAACCGTTGACTCTATGTTCGGCGACATGGCCGCCGAGGCACGGAAAGTATATCCCGGCAACACGAATGATGAGGCTTGGCATGCTTTCGGTGATGCCTTCCGCGATATGGGTTTTGCCTGGCCTTCCTATGCATGGGTGAACCTGCAGTCCAAGACGGGCAAGAGTCCTGCCTATGCCGCTTACCTGGCTCAGCCTTCAAAGATGAGTTTCTCGCAGGATCCCCGCCGCCGCGGAGTGGCTCATGCAGATGATATCCTCTATCTCAACGGTCATTTCCTGACACAGCCCGACAAGTATCCGGCTGAATCTGCCGTGGCCGAAATCATCCAGCAGTATTGGATTAATTTCGCCAAGACGGGAAATCCCAACGCCAAAGGTCTGCCATACTGGCCCACGTTCGACGAGTCGAAGCCCACCACGATGCAGTTCTCCAACGGTGCTTCGCTTATTATGCGTCCCAATCGCGAACAGATAGATTTCGTGGACCGCTATTACAAGGCCAAGCGTGAGGCTATAGAAAAAAGCCGCAGGTAAAACTGCTTTTTATCCTGATTTCTTGATTTATCTCTATAAAACAGCCCTTTTTCGGAAAAAGAAAAGGGGCTGTTTTGGTTTTTTGCTCCCAAAAGGCTTACCTTTGCACCCGATTTGTAAAGGGTAACGCAGCAATTACAGGCTGCACAAGTTAAATTTAAAACAAGTAAAAAGATGAAAAAGATTTTGATGACTCTTGCTGCCATTGCCATGGCGACAACTATGAATGCACAGTTCTACGTAGGTGGTGGTGTTGGCTACAGCCATAGCAAGGTAGGTGACGTGAAGGCCGACCAGTTCAAGATTCTCCCCGAGTTCGGTTATAATCTCGACGACCAGATTAGTTTGGGCGTAAGCGTGGGCTATACTCATTCCAAGAGCGATGATATTAAGACTGACGGTTTCGAGATTGCTCCTTATCTCCGTTACACTTTCGTAAAATGGAACATGGTGAACGCTTTCGTTGACCTCGGTATCGACTATGCTTATACAAAGGCTGACGATGTGAAGGTGAATGCCATCGGTGCTGGTGTCTTCCCAGGTTTGGCCGTGAACCTGAACGACAAGATCAGCTTTGTCACCAAGATCGGTGCTCTCTCATACGTTCATGCCACCACAAAGCGCGGCGATGCCAAGGTGAAGGGCGACGAGTTTAACATCGGTATCGACGGCAGCGACCTGCAGTTCTCTGTCTATTACAATTTCTAAGAGACGGGAAAACCGCAAAACCTAACACAGGGCAGCAATGGAATATTCTCCTTGCTGCCCTGTCTGCGTGTTAAAGGGAGTGCTCTATCAGTCGCTTTTCTTTGTGGAAAGTTTAATAAATGGAAAAACTAAGGGGTAAACTTTGGTTTTTCTGTTTATTTGTATTACATTTGTACCCTAGATATGAAAGAGTTTTTCAAGGTGTTGCGGCGATTTGTGCCGCCCTATAAAAAATATTTGGTGCTGACGGTACTGTTCAATATCCTTTCTGCGGTACTGAACATTTTCTCGTTTGCCGCCATCATCCCTATCCTGAATATCCTGTTCAAGACGGAAGAGAGCCTTCGTGAGGTGGAGTATATGCCCATCACATTAGGTAACCTGAAAGAGGCGCTGATGAATGACATGAACTACTACATGCAGGAATTCATCCTGGATTGGGGCGCCACCACGACCCTGCTGGTCATCGGTCTGTTCCTGGCTTTTGCCACCTTCCTGAAGACGGGTGCCTACTTCCTCTCTTCGGCCACGATTATTCCCATCCGCACGGGCGTGGTACGCGATATTCGCAACCAACTTTACCAGAAAATCACATCGTTGCCGCTGGGTTTCTTCTCCGAGGAGCGCAAGGGTGACATCATCGCACGCATGAGCGGTGATGTGCAGGAAATAGAAAACTCCATCATGTCGAGTCTTGACATGCTCTTCAAGAATCCTATCCTCATCGTCATATATTTCGGGACGTTGATTTTCATTTCCTGGCAACTCACGCTGTTCACCATCGTCTTTGTACCGCTGTTCGGCTGGTTTATGGGCTACGTGGGCCGCAAACTGAAGCAGAACTCCGTGATGGCGCAGTCGCTTTGGAGTGATACGATGAGTGTGGTGGAAGAGACGCTGGGCGGTCTGCGCATCATCAAGGCCTTCAATGCGGAGGAGAAGATGAACGCGAAGTTTAATAAGGTGAACAACGAGTATCGTGACAACATCCAATGGGTGAACACCCGCCAGCAGCTGGCCCACCCGATGAGTGAGTTCCTGGGAACGGTAATGATCATCATCGTGTTATGGTTCGGTGGCGTGCAGGTGTTGAACAATGCCTCCATGTCGGGTTCCACCTTTATCTATTACCTGGTGATTCTGTACAGCATCATCAATCCCCTGAAGGAATTCTCGAAGGCTGGTTATAACATTCCGAAGGGACTGGCCTCGATGGAGCGTGTGGACAAGATTCTGATGGCCGAGAATAACATCAAGGAGCCTGAGAATCCCAAGCATATCGGCAGTTTGAAGAATAACATTGAGTTCCGTCATGTATCGTTCCGGTATGGAGAGCAATGGATTCTGAAGGACATCAACCTGACCATTGAGAAAGGAAAGACTATTGCCATCGTGGGGCAGTCAGGTTCCGGAAAGTCCACCTTGGTGGATCTGATACCGCGTTACTACGATGTGCAGGAAGGAGAGGTGCTTATCGACGGCATCAACGTGAAGGACCTCGGTGTGCACGATCTGCGCAAACTCATCGGCAATGTGAATCAGGAAGCTATCCTCTTTAACGATACGGTGAGAAACAATATCACCTTCGGTGTGGAGAATGCCACGCTGAAAGAAGTGGAGAATGCGGCGAAGATTGCCAACGCCCATGATTTCGTGAGGGCTATGGAACATGGCTACGATACAAACATCGGCGACCGCGGAGGCCGTCTTTCGGGTGGTCAGCGCCAGCGCATCTCCATTGCACGTGCCATTCTGAAGAATCCACCAATTTTGATTCTCGATGAGGCAACATCTGCCCTTGACACCGAGAGTGAACGTTTGGTGCAGGATGCTCTTTTCCGCCTGATGAAGACGCGTACGACGGTAGCCATTGCCCACCGGCTGAGCACCATCAAACATGCCGATGAAATCTGTGTGCTTCATGAAGGCCGTATCGTAGAACGCGGCACTCATGACGAGCTGATAGCCTTGAACGGCTATTACAAGAAGTTGCATGACATGCAGACGCTTTGAGTTTTCTGGTTTCAAGTATGAAAGGTAGGCTTATATATCTGATAAGGACTTTCTTCGTGACAGTGTTGGTTTTTGTCCTCGCCAAGATTGTCTTTATGCTTGCCAACAAGGAAGGGCATTCTTTTATGCCTGCAGATATTTGGGACGTCATTCGACATGGTCTTTCCCTCGACGGTTCCACGGCTCTCTATTTCCTTAGCGTGCCCTTGTTGATGGTTATTGCCACTATTTGGGTAAAGGGAGCAAAGGCCCGAAAAGTGATGAAACGTATCATGTCCGTCTATTTCATCATTGTTTCCCTGGCATTTTCCCTGGCTTTTGTTGCCGACACGAGCCTCTATCCTTTCTGGGGATTCAAGCTGGATGCTTCCTGTCTGCAGTATCTGGAGACGCCCACGGAAGCCATGGCAAGCGTATCCGTCGGTTATATCATCCTCCGTTTCCTGCTGTTTCTCGTCATCGCCTTCCTCATTTACAAGATGTTTCCGGATTTGCCTGAAAGCGATGGCAAGATTACGCCGCTTGCCAGGAAACTGTCGGAGACCGTTCTTTACGTCTGTTTCATTCCCCTGATGGTAATAGGTATCCGTGGTGGTGTAGATGAATCGACGACGAATGTGGGGCAAGTCTATTACTCGCAGAATGCATTTCTCAACCATTCGGCGGTGAATCCCGTTTTCTCCTTCCTTTCCTCTTTTGAGAAGTCGGCAAACAACATCGTAAGCTACGATTACTATCCTGAGGAAGAATGCCGTAAACTCATAGAGACACTCTATCCCATTCCAGATAGCCTCCAGCAGAATCAGGTCTTAAATCC
>JAEEGL010557602.1_pt1 | contig 12521 bp, 7 predicted proteins | sample 9134231 | NCBI WGS metagenome assembly JAEEGL01 (sample SAMN16246548, study PRJNA631951) | gut metagenome | biome: gut microbiome; feature: rumen; material: fiber-attached | host: Bos | place: Iran: Karaj | collected 2018-10
CGCGCTGGAGCACCCCAGCGTCGCCCGCTGCATGGACGCCCTCGAAGCCCGCGGCTTTGAGGTGATCCGCCTTGCCCCCGACGCAAACGGGGCCGTCTCCCCGGCGGCCATCGCCGAAGCGGTCAATAACAAAACCGTGCTGGTGAGCATGATGCTGGTGAATAACGAAACCGGCGCGATCAACCCCGTGGAATATATCGCCCCCGCAGTGCGGCGGGCAGGGGCCCCGGCGCTCATTCATATCGACGCCATTCAGGGCTTCGGCAAGCTGCCCTTCCGCCCGGCGCGCATCGGCGCCGATCTGGTGAGCGTGAGCGGCCACAAGCTGCACGCCCCCAAGGGCGTGGGCGCCCTCTACGTGCGCAAGGGCGTGCGTCTGCCGAACTACGTTTACGGCGGCGGGCAGGAAAACGGCCTGTTTTCGGGCACCGAAAACGTGCCCGGCATCGCGGGATTCGGCGCGGCGGTACGCGCCCTGCCCGAGGTAAAGGCCCAGCTTGCGAAAACGCAGGCGCTGAGCGCCCTTTTGCGCGAACGCCTCTCCGCCTACCCGCAGGTGGTTTTCAATTCCCCCGCCGGCGCGCTGCCCTACATTCTGAACCTCTCCGTTACCGGCATCCCCTCGCAGGTGCTTATCAACTACCTCTCTTCCCGCGGCATTTCCGTTTCCGCCGGGTCCGCCTGCAAAAAGGGCCGCCGCAGCGAGGTGCTCACCGCCATGGGCGTGCCCCCGGCGCGCATTGACAGCGCCATCCGCGTGTCCCTGAGCCGATTCACAACAGAGCCGGAATTAGAAGCGTTCGCGCAGGCTGTGGGAGAGGGAATCAAAAGTATTCGCACAAAGCTATAAAAATTCCTCATTCACAGAAAGGACGTACCATGAAAGAGATCATTTTATTAAAGGACGGCGAGCTAGCCCTGAAGGGGCTCAACCGCAACACGTTTGAGGATATGCTCATCAAGAACATCCGCGAAAAGCTGAAGGGGCTGGGCGAGTTCCAATACGTCAAGTCCCAGTCCACCGTCACCGTGGAGCCCCAGAGCGAGGAGATCGATCTGGACGAGGCCATGGCGCGGATTCTGAAGGTGTTCGGTATTGTGGGCGTTTCCCGCGCCGCCGTGTGCGAAAAGGAGATCGGCGAAATCACCCGCACCGCCGTGGACTACCTTGCGCCGGAGCTCTCCCTTGCGAAAACCTTCAAGGTGAAGGCAAGGCGGAGCGATAAAAAGTTCCCCTACGCGTCTCCTGCCATCTGCGACGAGGTGGGCGGCGCCATTCTTGCCGCCTTCCCGGGCATCAAAGCCGATATGCACACGCCGGACGTTACCGTAAACGTGGAGGTGCGCGACCGCTTCACCTATATCCACGGCACACAGCTGCGCGGCGCGGGCGGCATGCCCACCGGCACCGGCGGACGGGCCTGCATCCTCATTTCCGGCGGCATCGATTCCCCGGTGGCGGCGTATATGATGGCCAAGCGCGGCGTAAAGCTCACCGCGGTGCATTTCGCCTCACCCCCCTACACGTCGGAGCTGGCGGAGGAAAAGGTGCACGCCCTGCTGGGCAAGGTGGCGGCCTACGCGGGCAGGGTGAACCTGTTTACCATACACTTCACCGAGCTGCAGGAGGCGATCCGCGATTACTGCCCCGAAGAGATGTTCACCGTCACCATGCGGCGGCTTATGATGCAGGTGGCCTCCCGCATTGCCGAATGGCAGGGCTGCGACGCGCTCATCACCGGCGAAAGCCTCGGGCAGGTGGCCAGCCAGACCATCCACGCGCTGCGCTGCACCGACGAATGCGCCTCGATGCCCGTGTTCCGCCCCTGCATCGGCATGGATAAGAACGAGATCATTGAGATCTCGCGCAAAATCGACGCCTTCGATATCTCCATTCAGCCCTACGAGGACTGCTGTACCGTATTCACGCCCCGCCACCCGCGCACCCGCCCCACGCCCGATTATGCCCGCGAGATCGAAAACCTGATCCCCGAAAAGGACAAGCTCGTAGAGCAGGCCGTGAAGACGGCAAAGCTGTTGGTGATAGAGGCATACGAATAAATTGGAATTTGTAGAGCTCGACGCCCTACAAATTCCAGTGGCCAGCAGCCAGTGGTCAGTGGTCAGCATCGGTTATGACAGGCTGATTCGGTCACAGATTGCTGGTCACTGGCCACTGGTCACTGGTCACTTGCTCAGCGATAAACTGATTTTTAATTGAACAGATTTTTGAAGAAATACAGCACGTTGTGGAACAGCTCGGTGAGCTTGCCGAAGAAGCCGGTGTGCTTCTTGTGGCAGTATTTGCACAGGCCGCTGTCCAGCTGGGTATTGCAGGCGTCGCAGTAGCCGTTGCCGTCCGCGTCCGTATGCGCCGTTTTGCCGATGCTTTCGGTTCTTGTTTTACCGCATACGGTGCAGGTAAAGGTCTTTTCCCCTTGCGCGGTGCAGGTGGCCGGTTTGGTGACCGTGCCGCCGTGCCATTTGTGGTTTCCGGTGGCGGGGATGGCGCTGCCCGCGTTACGGGCGGCATGGCAAACGCTGCATTCCTGATGCTGCACGCCCGCTGCGCCGCAGGTGGCAGGCACGTCGGGCACCCATTCCCACGAATGGTTCCCATCGGCCGGGATCGGCGTATTCTCGTCCTGCCTGGCATGGCAGACGGTGCATTCCCGATGCTTCACGCCCGCTGCGCCGCAGGTGGCGGGTACGTCGGGCACCCATTCCCAGTTATGGTTCCCGTCGGCCGGGATCGGCGTATTTTCATTCTGCCTGGCATGGCACATACTGCATTCCTGATGCTTTATGCCCGCGCTGCCGCAGGTGGCGGGCATGTCGGGTACCCACTCCCAGTTGTGAGGAATCATATCGCCGTCGGTAAAAGTGTGGCTGTCGTCGCGATCCACCGCGCCGCAGGTTGCGCAGGAAAAATAGTATTCGGCTTTATGGGTACAGGTAGCGTTTTCCTTTCTCGTGTCGTCGTTTACCACTTTTGCGGAATAATTGTGCTCGCCGTTCGGCGCGATGGGGGTATTTTCGTCCTGTTTGGCGTGGCAGACGCTGCATTCCCGATGCTGTACGCCCGCGCTGCCGCAGGTGGCGGGCACGTCGGGTACCCACTCCCAGTCGTGATCCGCCAAAGGCGTTTCATCGGCGGTAAACACCGTACCGCACAGGGAACAGGTGTACTCGGTGTAACCGGGCGCGGTGCAGGTGGCCGGGTGCACCACCGGGTTCGATTTCACGTGCTGCCCGCCCGCAGCGGTTTCGCTGTATTCAAACTGACCGCATACGCAGGTTCTGATCGCATACCCGGGCGCGGCGCAGGTGGCGGGTGATGCAAACGCGGTTTCGGTGAAGGCGTGGGTGTGGCCTTCGAGCACCTCATAGGTGATGTGCGTATCGGTCAGGTTTCTCAGCCCCGTATATTCCGCGGAAGAGTAGATCGTGAGCGGGAAATTCAGAGAAAACGACGCGGTCGGGCAGTTCACAAAGCTCGAAGGGAAATACATCTTCTGCATCGTTTCGGGCAGGCTGTAAAACGTGTTTTTATTCAGATTCGTTAATCCGGCAGGCAGATTCACGTTTTTCAGTTTCGTGCCGTAGGCAATGGTTTGCCCCGTCAGGATCCGGCAAGCCGTATCGGAAAGATCGAGGTATTCCAGCGTTCTGCCGGTTGTGAAAGCATAAGTGCCGAAGCTCTGCACAGAGGCCGGCGCGCGGTAGTAATTGCCGGGATGCGAAGGCGGGTAGTTGATAAGGATCGTGGCGTCTTTATTGAACAGCACGCCGTCGATCTCGCTGAAGTACGCGTTATCGGGCGAAACCTCGTACCGCTGGAGGCTGGTTAAATAATAATAGTAGAAATAGACGGGCAGTGATTTCAACGACGCCGGAATCGAGATCACCTCAAGCGAGGCGTTCCCTTCGTTGCTCTTATACACAATACCGGGAACTTCTTCGGCCCCCTCTTCGATCTCAAGGCGCCGGATGCTGTTGCAGTAGGTGTAAACGGAATCGTAGGTGCCCGTGCCGATTTTGGTCAACGTTTTGGGCATGATCACGTCGGTAAGGCCGCCGCAGCGGAAGAACGCGGCATTGCCGATAGAGGTGATCGTAGAAGGATAGCCTATGTTTTTCAGCGCGTTGAAATAGCAGAAGCTGAAAGCGCCGAGATGGGTGATGCCCTCGTTGATAAACAGATCCGTAACCTCGGCAGCATGCGGTTTCCACGGCTGCGTTACATTCTGATTGGCAAAATCCGGGGTTGCGCCTACGCCGTTGAAGCTCAGAGCGCCGTCGTAATACTGCCATACGAAATTGCCGTTCACCTCGCCGTCGCCGTCGGGATGGATGGACCAGTCGGTAATATCTTTCTGCCCGCAAACGGAGCAGGTATGAAGGATATACCCGGCGTGCTCGCGCGTGGGAGGCACGGCGGTATCCGTATACGTATGCTCCGCGTCGGGAGCGCGCATCTGCTTGCCGCAATAGATGCAGTTATATTCGGTCACGCAGCCGCTCGTGGGGCTCACTGTGCCCTCGTTGGGATAGCAGTGGGCAGTTACGGTCATATTGCGGTCGACGCCCGTGCCGGAAAAGGGCGCGTCACGGTACGTGCATACCCACGTATGGCCCTCCGTTTCGGGCAGCGCGACTACCCCGTTTTCAGCCACGGCGGTGATCATGTTGTAGCCGGGGCACACGAAGTTCACGGTGTAGGGCTCGCCGCCCACCGAGCGGGTGAAAACGTCGAGATCGATGTTGTTTTTGCCCATCACGCTCGTATCGTTCCATTGGCCGTTCTGAAGTACAAAGCTCTGCCCCGGCGCGCTGTTGTGGGTGGCGGGCAGCGAAGCGCCGCTGCTCATGGACGTGGCCGCGCCTTCGGTGGAAACGTAGGCGATGCCCTCGATCACAACGGAAAACCGCTGGCCGGGCTGCAGGTCCACGTTGCCTGTGATCGGGATCAGATTCTTGCCCCCGGCGTTACCGGACTGTGTATAGATCAGCGTGCCGTCGGTGGGGGAAGACGGGGTTTCGGGCAGCCCGACGTAAACCTTCAGAGTATAATCGTTGAACGTTTTGCCGAAGGTAACGTATGTAAGATATTCGCGGGAGCGGGCCGTGAATACGTTGGCAGCCGCGGTACCCATGATATCGCTGGCGCAGATAAAGCCGTTGTGGGTATAAACGTTTTCCCGGTCGGTGAGCGCTTCCACCTCGTAAGAGCAGGGCGTGCCCAGGGTGGCGTCCTCGTAAGAGATCCAGAAATAGCCGTTGTTGCCCCATCTTTCACCCCAGGAATTCTTCACAAGCCACGCGCCGTTCTGCGTGGGCTTGTTCTGCCCGGTAAAGTAATCACGGCTGAAATTGTCGTCCCAGCCGACGATGGTGACGGCGTGGTTGGTAGTGCGGGCTTCGGGGCAGTAATAGGCGCAGGGGGTAACGCCGTCCCAAAACCATTCAAAGCTGTAAAACTGCGAGGAGGTGCAGTAGGAGATCTGGATCGCGCCGTGCTCCAGCACCCCGGCCTTGATCGCCTGCACGTTGCCCGGGAAGGAGACGATGCGCACCGCGCTCAGATCGCGGTCAAATTTCGTTTCATAGGTAAACGTGTTGCGCATCTGTTCCACCATACCGGCTACGTTGACGCTTTCATCCAGATTGTAACGGCTTTCAAAAGCGGGGCCCTGATGGTTCAGCGCGGCATAAGAGATATACATGAAATTGCCGCCCCGGTTGAGCATGTAGGCAAGGTCGTCGCTGGTAAGGCCGTCGTTGGCGCTGTCGGTTACGCCCTCGTAGTAGCCGTTGAGGCCGTTCCAAACCAGATGGTATTCCGAAACATTGATATCCTCCGCGCTCCCGATCCCCTTGCGGATCGCGTTGGCCTCAAGGCAGGCCGCCGCGGCGTGCGCCCAGCAGGTGCCGCCGACCTGGTTTTCCACTGGCGTGATATATCCGTAATCACGCGCGTCGTACGCGGCGGGGAAGGTCTCGCCCGCCCCGACGTTGGCAGCCGCGGTAACAAACGGCAGGTTTTCGAGCGGGATCTCTCTGCCGGCGGCGTCTACCCATTGAAACGGAACCAGGCCGTATTCGCTGCCCTCGCCCTCAATGTAGTAAACGTTTTTTCCATTGATATCGGTCGTATGGATATCGGTGAGATGAAACTCCTTGGGGATCAGCCGTTTCAGAGCTTTCATCTCCCCGCGGATCGCTGCCGTCTGGGCGTCCGGCGCTGCATCGCGCACGGGGATCGCCGCAAACGCCTCGGCGAACACGGACGCCGCAAGCAGCATTGCAAGCAAAACGGAAAGTACGGTTTTCAGTTTACGCATAAAAATTCTCCTTTTCCGGTAATTGGATATCTTCCGTTTTCATTGTAGAGGAAACCGAAACGGGAATCAATCGAACCGGAACAGAAAGCCGTTTTCGGGAATGAAAAGGCAATTCCCGGCCCGAACACCTAAAATTTGATGGTACAAATGGGAATTCTTCACAAAAAACCGCTTGCAAACGAAACGCCTTGCGCGTATAATAATTTTTATAATAGAGAAAAGTGAGGTTTTTTTATGAAAAAAGCGCTCAGTATCCTTTTAACGGTTCTTATGCTCTGCACGGCGGTGCTGCCCGCGTTCGCGGCGAAAAGCTGCGATTGCGATTTTACGCCCGTGATCTCGGTGCGCGGCTTCGGCTCCACCCTTTACGCCGCAGACGGCAGCGGGAATGAGAAAAACGTGTTTTTCTACGGGCCCGACGAGATCGCCGGTATGGCCACGGGGCTGGTTTCCGCCCTCACCGGCCTTGCGGTGCGCAGAGATTACGACGGCTTCGTTGCCCGCCTGAAGGACGCCGCCGCCATTCTCGCCCAAAACCTGATGTGCGATGAAAACGGCGACAGTGTGAGCGCCGTGGTCACCCACCCCGATTCCCCGGACGTGGACAAGCATCAGGGCGACAACTTCATCTATTTCCGCGGCGAGGAAGACCACAACAATTACGTATTTGAATACGACTGGCGTATTTCCCCGCTGGAGCTGGCCGATCAGCTGAACGCTTATATCGAAGCCGTAAAGGCTGCCACCGGGCACGATAAGGTAACGCTGATCTCCCATTCCGAGGGCAACAACGTGACCGCCTCGTATTTCTATAAATACGGCACCGCCAGCGTGAACAAGACCATACACATGAGCGCCGCCTGGCAGGGCATTTCCATTGTGGGCGAGGCCTTCAACCGGCAGGTGGATCTGGAAAACAGGGGCGACGACTTCGAGAACTTTTTAACCACCTTCCTCGGCACCGACGAATTCGTGGGCTTTATCAACGCCCTGGTATCTTCCCTGAACCGCGCCGGCGTGCTCAACGCCCTGCTGAACGGCCTTGACAGGCTCTTTGATAAAACGCTGGATCAGATGTACGACGAGATTCTTGTGGATACCTTCGCCACCATGCCCGCCATGTGGAGCTTTGTGCCGGACGAATACTACGAGGGCGCCAAACAAGCCATGTTCGGCGGCGACGCGAAATACGCGAAGCTCATAGAGAAGATCGACGCTTATCACGATAACGTACAGGTACGGGTGCCCGAGATCCTGCGCAGCGCCATGGATAACGGCGTAGCTGCCGCCATCGCCTGCGGCTACGGCATCGACGTGATCCCCGTAACCACCGTGAAGGACGCCCAGTGCGATTTCCTGATCGATACCAAATACGCCTCCCTCGGCGCCACCACGGCGCCCTTCGGCAGCACGCTGGAGGGCGGCGACCCGGCCTACACCTCTCCCGATCAACTGGTGGACGCCTCTACCTGCGCCTTCCCCGAGATCACGTGGTTTTTGAAATATCAGGATCACAACAATTTCTGCGAGCCCTATCAGCAGTTCGTTCTGTGGCTCGTGCGCTACGACGGCCAGCCCACCGTAACCGCGAACCCCGATTACCCGCAGTATATGGTATGCGTGGCGCATCAGTACCTGAAGCCCGTAGAGCCCACCGATCGGCGCGATCCGCAAACGCTGCTTGAAGCCCTGATCAATTTCTTCAAAAAGCTGCTCGCCAAGGTATTCGGCGGCGCTTCCCTGCCCGCGTTCAATCTCAGCTTCGGCAACTGCTGAACGAGTTGTCAGTAGTCAGTATTCAGTAGTCAGCAGTCAGTAATGTGGTTTCAAAACGGCTCTGTTATACCGCAACTGATTCCGATACGTAAGTAAACAATAAATTGAAAACCGCTCTCCATTCGGAAAGCGGTTTTTGTTTGGTTTTGAATTCTGACTTCTGACTACTGGATACTGACGTCTGCCTACTGCCTACTGCCTACTGCCCTCTCTTTTCCTCCAGCCGAGATAATCATCTAAAATCAGCACGGCGCTCACGGCGTCCACGGTCTGCTTGCGCTTTTTGCCGCGGGTATCGGTGGCGTTCAGATACTGGTGGGCGCTTACGGTGGTGAGGCGTTCATCCCGCAGCACCACGGGAATACCGACCGCTGCGCGCAGCGTTTCGGCAAACGCCTCGATGGCCTGCGCCCGGAATCCCACGCTGCCGTCCATGTTTTTCGGCAGCCCCATTACGATCTCTTCGGCCCGCAATTCTTCGGCAAGGGCGGCGAGCTTCTGCGCCAGGACTTCGTCGCGCCGCTCGGTGATCACGGTCACGGGGGACGCCAATATCTCGTTTTTATCACACACGGCAACGCCCGTGCGGACGTCGCCGTGGTCAATGCCGAGGATGATCATCAGAACCGGACCTCGGGCTTGTTATCATCCTGCGGCGGTGTGGGACTCGCGTTACCGCACATGGAGCAGATGCCGGGCAGGTTATCGATCTTATACCAGCCGGTATTGGTGGAGCCGCATTTGGAAGACGCCAGCATGCCGCTCACGGTGCAGTAGGCGCGGCGTACGGAATCGGAGCTGTATTCAAACTCCTTTTCCTCCAGCCCGTCGTGCACTTCGTTCATCACGTACTTGAATACCTTTGCGGCCGGGTAGGTGCCGAACAGGTTGATGTTGATGGCCTGACGGGTCTTGTAGCCGACCCAGGTGGCGCATACGTAGTAGGGCGTGCCGCCCACCATCCATTTATCGTAGTTATCCGAAGAGGTACCGGTTTTGGCGAAGGTGGTAAAGCCCTTTACGCCGTAGCCGTTGGCCGTACCGTTGGAATAGGTTACGGGAGCCTGCAGCATGTGGTTCATCACGTCCGCGGTGCCCTGAGATATGGCGCGCTGGCCTTCTTCATCGGGCTTTAAGATCACCTTGTCGTCCGCGTCGCGCACCTCGTAATAGCTGTAGGGCGTGTAGTAAAGGCCGCCGTTGCCGAATACCGCGTAGGCCGCGGCCATATCCAGCGGCGAAACGCCGTGCGCCATATCGCCGATGGCAAGGGGCGCGTAGTTGTTATCGGAGGGATCGAGCGTGGTAAGGTGGAAGCGGTCGCGCAGAAACGCGTAGCAGTAAGAGGTGCCCATGGTCTGCACCATGCGGGCGGGCACGGTATTGAGCGAGGGCGCCAGCGCCTGCGGCAGGGTTTTCAAATCGGAAATATCGCCGGACCATCCGCCGTAGTTCTTGGGCCATACGCTGCCGTCGGAAAGGGTGATGCCGTAGTTGGGGATACGGGTGGACCAGTAGAAGTAATCGCCTTCAATGGCGGGGGTATATACGCTCAGGGGCTTGATGGAGGAGCCGGGGTTGCGGGGGTCGCCGCCGGTGGCGTAGCTGAGCACGCGGTTGCCGGTTTTGGGGCCCAGCGCGCCCGCGATGCCCATGATGCGGCCCTCGTAGTTCATGATGACCATGGCGGACTGGATCTTATCCTGCTCTTCCTTGCCGCTTTCATCGGCAAAGGTGGTGCGGTTGGTATACACGTCGTCCAGAATATTCTGGATGCGCATATCCACGGCGGAGATGATCTTGAGGCCGCCGTAATACACCTTGCGCCACGCCTCGCCCGAGGTATAGCCGTATTTGGCGCTCAGGTCGCTGATGACGTTGTTGATAATGTAATCGGTATACCAGCTCTGGTATTCGCTGGACGTGCTGGAAACCTCCATCTCCTCGTCGGGGTCCACAAGCTCGGTATCGGCGGCGCGCTTGCCCACGAATTCCAGCTTCTGATTCATGGCCTCGTTGTATTCGTCCTCGCTGATCATGCCGTAGGCCCACATGTTATACACGCAGATCTCGGCGCGCTTACGGTTTTCCTCGTAATTGATGATGGGGTTGTTGCCGCGGGGCCGCTGGGTGATGGACACCAGCACGGCGCTCTCCATAATGGTGAGATCCTTCGCATCCTTGCCGAAGTAATACTCCGCCGCGGTTTTGATGCCGTAGCAGCCCTGATCCAGATAGATGGTGTTGAGATACGCCTCCAATATCTGCTCCTTCGAGAAGTGGCGTTCCAGCGCCAGCGCGTTTTTGATCTCGTTGTATTTACGGATCAGCGTGCGCTTGTTTTCGCCGGTGAGGTTCTTGATGAGCTGCTGGGTAATGGTGGAACCACCCTGCATTCTGCCGCCGGTCAGGTCCCTGAAGATCGAACGCGCCGTGCCGTACCAGTCCACGCCGTGGTGGGAGTAGAAACGCTGGTCCTCCAGCGCGATCACGGCCTTCTGTACGTAAGGCGACATCTCGTCCAGCGAGGCGATCAGACGGTTTTCGGTGCCGTGCAGGCGGGTATCCTCCACCAGGTTGCCATCGGTATCGTAGGCGTAGATGATGGTGGTTTTCGCCTGATTCGTAATATAATTATCCAGGTCGAGGTAATCCACGCCGGCAACCTCTTCGTCTACGGATTTGGCGTTGCCGAGGTTGATCAGGCGCAGGTCGCTGAGCACCGTAAGCGCTACGCTACCCGCGGTGATCACACCCACAAGAAACACGATGAGGAACACGGTGAGAATGGCCGTGCCCACGCCGCTCTTTTTCTTTTTCTTTCTTCTTTTATTTGCAACTGTTCTGGTACTCATTTCCCTCTCCATATTCAAGGTTATTCAAAGTACAGTATAACACATTTTTTTTCATTTGTTTAGCATATTTTAAAATTTTTTGGAAAAATAATGGTAACAATATTGTAAAGAAGTGAAAACCCTGACAAGAGAATTAAAAAACTGGTTCATTTTTTTGTGCATACTGCTGCTGTGCGTTTTTTACGTAGGCGCGGCGGCGCAGGCAAAGCGGCGCAGCATGCCGGCGTTCACCCTATCGGTTTACGAGGGAAACGTGGCGGTGTTCGCCTGCGGCAGCGCCGAGCCCGCCGAAATACTGGATACGAAAATAGCCTCCCTGCCCCCAACGGAGGCGGAGAGGCTGATGCGCGGAATTCCGGCGGACAGCGCCGAAGCGCTGCAAAGACTGATCGAGGACTACTGCAGTTGACAAGAATCAATACAAATGAGGAATGAGAAATGAGAAATGAGAAATGAAAAATGAAAGCAGCGCCCTTCATTCCTAATTCCTCATTCCTGATTCCTAATTTGAATATTACTTCTTCATTGTCTGCCCGTCAGTCAATCGGCGTTCCGTCCGTTCTGAACAGCGGCAGTTTTTCAAGGTACTTGATATCGGTGCGGTTTGCGGCATCGCCCTCGGCGAGGATGGTCACGTTGGCCACGATCTCGCCGCCGGCCTGCTTTACCAGCTCCTGCAGCGCGTAGAGGGATTCGCCGGTGGAGACCACGTCGTCCACCACAAGAATGCGCTTGCCCTTCATCAGGGCGGCGTCGGCGGTATCCAGATAAAGGGTCTGCTCGTTTTCGGTGGTGATGGAGCGTACCTTGGATTCGAATACGCCGGTCATGTAGAGCTTAACGCCCTTTCTGGCCACCATGTATTTCTTATCGCCGTGCTGACGCGCCATTTCGTGGGCCAGCGGAATGCCCTTGGCCTCGGCGGAGATCAGGTAGTCGTATTCGGGGGCGAGCTTGAGCAGCGCGGCGGCGCAGGCTACGGTGAGCTCGGGATCGCCCATGATCACGAACGCGCCGATCATCAGGTTTTCGTTCAGCGGGCACAGGGGCAGCTTTCTGTTGCACCCCGCAATGTTCATTTCATAATACATAACAGTGTCTCCTTTATTTTTTGATCACGTTGATCTCCAATGTGTATTTGCCGAGGTTTTCCGCCTCCACGGTTACGGTGGCCTTGCCGCTTCTGCCCACGGTGCGCACCCAGAAGGCGCGGTCGCCGCCGATCAGCGCGAAGCAATCGGGGCCGATCACCGAAAGGGGCCCGTCCACGGTCACCTTCACCGCGTTGTTCGCGAAGGGCAGGCGGTTATCGTTGCCGTCCAGCGCGGTAAGCTCGATGCGGGTCACGTCGTAGGTATCGTCTTCGGTGAGCTCGGCGCAGTCCGCCTTTACGGCCAGCTTTGTTTCGGTTACGGCGGTGCGGGTAATGGATTTTACCAATACTCCGTCCTTATAGCCGTCGTAGCGGTAGGTGATCTGCTCCGCGCCCCAGTTGGCGAAGTGCTTGGTGACGATATCGTAGATCTGCTGGAATTTCATGCGGCCG
>JAEEGL010904043.1_pt1 | contig 12521 bp, 7 predicted proteins | sample 9134231 | NCBI WGS metagenome assembly JAEEGL01 (sample SAMN16246548, study PRJNA631951) | gut metagenome | biome: gut microbiome; feature: rumen; material: fiber-attached | host: Bos | place: Iran: Karaj | collected 2018-10
AAGTTCTGGGACGGTTCGGTTTATGCCTTTGAGGATGGAATCAATTCCGGCGGACTTGGACCTTGGCCATACAAGGCTTCTCTTGCCTTTGGTATGAAGGGAGAAGTAAGAGGCTTGTTCCTGAACGATGTTGTTGAGCTTGCTGCGGGCCGTATTAACCGCGAGTGGGGCGGAATGGATAATGGCGCCTCACTTGTTTTGAATGCGAGAGCACGTCCGTTCTTTGCAGGCGAAGCAATCATCAGACCATTTAAATGGCTTTCTTTTAAAACCCTTACCGGTGTTCTCGAAATGCCTAACCGCAGCGACATGCTTTCAGAAGCCTTTTATCCTGTAGATGAAAACGGACAGGATATCCGAGATAAGCTTGATGATCAGGAATATAATGATGATGAATATAAGGATTATCATTATTTCCAGAATGCCTTTTCTATCGGCGAGCTTGATGTAGATTTTAAATATCTTCATATTGATGTCGGCAGCACCTGTGTGTGGCCAAAGCGTTTTGAACTCGGTTATACCTTCCCGTTCATAGACAGAGTTGTTTACCAGAACGATGTCGGAGATTACGACAACCTTTCGCTGTTCGGAAACTTCAAGCTCCGCTATCCTGGAGTTGGTTACGGCTGGATTTCTTTCTATCTTGATGAGCTTAGTAACTTCGTAACAAAATTCTGGAAGAATACCCGTGCAATGTACGGCTTCCAGCTTGGAGGAAGACTTGCTCTTCCAGAACAGATTCCTTATGGAACCTTCTCGTTCAGATATACAAGACTTGAGCCATATTGTTATACACATCAGTCAATCAATGGAACACCGTGGTATAGCAATTATATAAATGAGAATTATTCAAATAACGGTTACAGCCTCGGTTATTATCTTCAGCCAAACTCAGATGAGTTTTTACTTACCTTTGACTGCAAGCCGAATGCTGATTCTACTGCAGCCTTCCAGTATCAGCTTATCAGACATGGAGCTGATTATGGTGACCAGTCTGTTCCTGGAAGTAACCTTTATTCAGAGCTTCCACGAAGAGGCCGCGGAGATCTTAGAAAGAATTTCCTTTTTGATGGTGCGTACGAATGGTCTCACATCTGGACACTTTCCGGCTCATATAAAATCAATGCAAAGCTTCCGGTTAAAATCTGGGGTTCTGCAGGCGTAATTTACGATTACTTTACAACTATTGAAGGTGAGTCTGTAAGCATTTACGAATACCTGGACCGCTACAGTGTAAATGAAGATAATTTCCATGTGAACGAGGAAGATTATACAGATACCCTTGGTTGTGTAGTTACAATCGGATTCACTTTGTTTGGAAGGTAATATAATTGAAAAAGCTGATTTCTCTGCTGACAGCTCTGGTTGTGCTGTCGGCCGTTTCTTTTGCACAGGTGTACAGTGGACGACAGGCGATTCCTGCGGGCCACTGGATTTATGACTCTCTTTATTTTCTGAATCTTGAACAGAAAAAATCTTCTACCCTTGATAATGCTCCATTAACAGTTGATGAGCTGTATTTGAATTTTGAACAGATTGATAAAGAAAAGCTTTCTGATTCTGGTAAGGCAGTTTATGAAAAGGTTGAAGCCTTTTTTGAACGAAAGAAATTTCTTTTTGATTTTAATGGCGCAAAGTTTACGACTAACCTGATTTTGAATCCGGTTGGTGTAGTCAGGACAAATCCGGATGTAGACTGGACTTATGCTTCGTCTTATACAAACTCGGACGAGGGTTATGTTTCGACTTCTGCTATGGGAACCGTGTATACAGAGCCTGTTGCAGTATTTCCTTTTATCCTTGATTTTGATGAACTGTTTTATATTGATGTTCAGCCTTATGCAGGTGCGGGACCTTTCTGGTCTTTGACATCTGATTTTTATGCGGTAAATATTCCTACCGGTAAAAACGGCGCAGAGTTCTTTATGTGGCCTTTAAATGCCAATGCTTCTGTTGGAAAGGTTTTTAACGGATGGGGTGCAGAACTCAACGTGGGCAGACAGGGCCTCGAGGTTGGCCGTACAAAAACCGGAAGCATAATTTATAACTCAACCTTCCAGACAGATTTTTATACCCAGCTGAATCTTTTTTCTCCTCGCTTGAAATATACAATGGATGTAGCCCAGCTGGATGTTTCCCGCTATTACTACATGCACACTGCAGAGATTGTTCCTTTTTCATGGATTAAGCTTGGAATTATGGAAGGAACACTTGTAGACGGAAAGTTCGAGCTTCGTTATCTGAATCCACTTTTGTTCATGCATGCTTTTTCCGGCTGGAGACAGTATGAATCAGAACTGGAACATAAGTATTACAGCGAGGCTCACTACTGTGCTTACTTCGGCTGGTCGTTCGATATAACTCCATGCAAGTATTTGAGAATCTACGGAATGTATGCTCAGAATGAAATTCAGTCTTCGGTTGAATTAAACAATGATGAAGATTATTCAATTCCGGATTCTTATGCTTATCAGCTTGGGGTAGAGGTCTCTCTTCCGGTAAAAGAAGGTTATCTTACAACTTCTCTTGAGGGAGTTTATACAACACCTTTCTGTTATTTAAAACAAACAAAGGCTGCTTCTCTTGCCCGTGTTCGTGAAGAGGATGCAGATTCTTATGGTCTTGGAAAAATCGCCAGCTGGATAGGAAGTCCATTTGGACCGGATGCAATCGGTGGACAGCTTTCTGCAGAATATGACTGTCCTATGAAGTTTAAGGCAGGACTTGCATATCTGTTTGTGGCTCATGGAACTAATTCGTTCGGATTGTTTAACAAGAAAAAGAATATTGATGGTGTGGATTATGAATCATACTATCCTCAGGCAAAGTATCTGCAAGGCGATGATCCGGAAGAAACAAGAGCAATGCGCACCCTGGCCCTCACCGAGACTGTGCAGTATACAAACCGCATTTCACTCAGCGGCCAGTATTATTTTATGAAAAATCTTAGCGCTGAAGCTATGGCAGCCTATACCTTTATATTTAATAATAAAGGCCAGGGCGGTGTATTTGCCCATGGCCTTGAATTCACTTTAAGTGCAAGATATTCTCTCTTTTAATAATCCCCGGTGGTTGAGTAGGCGAAGCCGTATCGAAACCACCTTTTTTAGAGTCTTATAATTCTAGAATGTGACAGAACTTCGTTTCCATCTTCAGTAATTAATACATCATTCTCTAAGCGGGTTCCGCCTATTTCCACATCATAAAGCCCCGGCTCACAAGTTAATATCATTCCCGGCTTAAAAAGCACCTCTGGCGCGGTGCGCGGGCTCACACGCGGCTGCTCATGAATTTCGAGCCCAACCGCGTGCCCCAGAGTGTGCGGCATCTTTCTTTTAGCAGCCGCGAAAACGCTGTCTGCCTTCTTCGCCGCCTCCATAACTGGCCGCCCAGGCATGTACAGTTTTACACATTCATCATAAGCCTTCTGAACCAGCTCCAGTTGATTTTCCTGGGCGGCCGTCAGAGGTCCCTTAGCAATTGTTAAAGTAGTATCGCTTGTATATCCGTTGTAAACAACGCCGAAGTCCAGAATGGAAAGTCCCTGTGCCGGCCATTCAGCCGCAGTATATCCCGGGAATGCATGAATCGCAAAGCTGCGAGAAGGCCCCGCCGCGAGCGTATCAAACCCGGTTCTCTGGCAGCCGTGTTCACGGAGTCTTTTTTCAATCAAAAGTGCAACATCAGTTTCGGTTTTAATTTTACCCTTGCGAACCTGCTTTTCAATTTCGTCGATTATCAGGTCGCCTACGCGGGCAGCCTCGCGGGTACATTCAATTTCGTATTCGTCTTTTACCATGCGGCTTTCTACTACAAACTGATGAAGCCCGTCTTCCTTGCAGCGGCAGTCGTAGTTTGCAAGCGCGTCGATAAACTTGAGGTAGGTCGGATAGGTGAGGTAAGGCGGAAGCTCTACCTTGCTGTTGTCGCCGTGAGTGTAGCATACATTGAGTACAGCAAGAATCGCGTCGATGTCCTTATTCTTGTAGCGTGTGTATGGAACGAGCTTGTCGTAGAAAGCCTGCTGGCGGGCGAGGTTTTCGTCCCACGGAACAAGCACTGTGTAGCCGTCGGAAAAAACAATGAGCACGGCATCGCTCGGGTGATTTGTATAATAAGGAACAGCCGGCTCGCGGTGTTCTTCACTGTCGATAAAAACGCAGGCACCAACGCCGCGGGCACGCATTTCGGCGGCCAGGGCCTTTCGGCGGGCACGGTAGATTTCTTTTAATTCGTCGTTTGTATATTTTTTCATTTTGACCTCTCTGTCATCCCGAACTTGTTTCGGGATCTTCTGGTAGATGCTGAACCAAGTTCAGCATGACGACTATTTTTTCAGTTTTCTTAAAATAACTCCAACAATCTCATCCCTTGTAATAATCAGCTCCAGCACTCCGATTGCGGCGAACACAAGTGCGGAAATTACAACCGGTGCGCCGTAGACAATCAGATTTGCGTAGCCGTCAAACATACCGCACATAGTCTTGTGAACAAAGTAAGTAGGCACGGAAGCCACAACCGATAACACACACATCTTAAGTGCGTAAATCAAAGTTCCGAGTGCAAGCCGTCCAACTTCAATCGCTTCCATTTTTTTCATAAAGATAAAAAGGAATACGGTGTTCAACAGGCTTGCCAGACTCAAGGCAAGTGCAATTCCGTTTCCGCCCATCGGCTTTGAAAGTATAAACACGAGCAGAATGTTTGAGCAGAAATTTATAAGTCCCGCAATTGTCGGCAGCTTCGGCTTTTTCTGAGCGTAGAAGGCTGGAGCCATAATACGGTTCAGCGCAATAAAGAGCAGGCCTGCAATATGGAAGCGGAAAATCCCCAATGTCATCAAAACAGATTCATCATCAAACTGATTTCGTTTATACAGCAGTGAAATCAGCTCGCGGCCGGAAATCAAAGAGTAGGCGGTAATCGGAATGGAAATCAGCGTCATAATTTTAATTGCCTGAAGCAGCATGGAATTAAACTGTGTCCAGTCCTTTTTATTTGCAAAGCCAGAAAGATCCGGGAGAATTACTGTTCCGATTGAAACTGCGAAAATTCCGAGAATCAGCTCCTGAAGGCGGATGCTGTACTGAAGGCTCGATGCAATTCCAGGACCAACGCGTTTTGCAAGCGCTGTAGAAACTGTGTCATTAAGCTGATAGGCTGCAATTCCTACGATTGTCGGAGCAAGCAGTGCCATAACCTTTCTGGTTCCCGGATTTGTAAAAGCCTTTTTCAGTGAAGCAAGCCCTGTCTTCCAGCCGGTTTTGTAAACGAACGGCCACTGGAAAATTGCCTGAACCGAACCACCGATAATTGTTCCGATTGCCATAGCACGTGCCGGATTCGAAGTATGAGGTGCGAGTACATAAGTTGAGATAACTACGATTCCGTTGAACATAACAGGGGTAAATCCGCTTGGTGCAAAAATTCCGCAGGTATTCAACACACCCTGAAAAAAAGCCGCTACCGAAATCAGGAACAGATACGGGAACATAATTCTTGTGAGAACGGTAGTCTCCTGGAGCTCGAGAAGGTAATATTCCATTTTGGCAGCATAATCAGCTGCATCAGGGTTAGGTGCCTTACAGAAAACCTGAATAATAAAAGGAGCAAAAATAATTCCAAGTGTGACAACGCAGGCTGTCATAAAGGTTACGAGAGTGAGCGTTGCATTTAAGAATTCCTGAGTTGTTTTTTTGTTTTCGTCTGTATTTTCTTTTGCAAGATAATCTTTAAAGGTTGGAATAAAAGCAACTGAGATTGCGTTTTCTGCAAAAAGCTTACGGAACAGATTAGGAAGCATGAATGCGACAGAAAAGCTGTCTGCATAAAGTCCGGTGCCGAGAAAAGACGCCTTTGTCATTTCGCGGATAAGTCCCATGATGCGGGAAGCAAAAGTCATCAGCGTAAGCACGAGGCCGGAACGTACGATTGACTTAGATTTTTTTTCATTTTCTTTCATATTAAATGCCTGTTATTCACTATAAAAAAATTGCGTTTTTTATTCAATTGATTTATAATTTATAGTTACTACAACGTTTGCGAAAACACATAATTTAACAGTCGATTCAAAATAACCAATTTAAAAATAATCCCGGAGAAAAAGAATTATCGGATTGCTTCGCCCTCTGCGGCCGGCAATTACATTTTTTTTGGAGGCTAATAGTGTCTGGCAAGATAAAAATCTTTTCCAGAGTTGGAAAGACGCGGATTATTCCAATTGGTTTAAAGATGCTTCTCATCTTTATTATCCTGATTCTGCTTTCTAACTTTATTACGAATTTCATTTCGCTTCAGCTTACCCAGCGTCAGATAATCGATTTGAATAATACGATTATGGTGAGTCAGCTTAAGGAGCTTTATACCACTTCTTCAAATCAGTTCCAGATTTATTCTTATTCGGGTAACCGCGAAGAAAGTATTGATACCATGTGTAAGGTTGCACACACCGGCTTTGGAAACGCTAACAGTATTGCGCTTGGTGTAACTGATGAAGGTGGAATTGAATTTTTTGCCGATGCAAATGAGCTTGCCGTAATTCCGAACTTTGATGCTGCGGCACTTAAACTGATAAATGACAACAGGCAGAATGGAGTCGAGGAAGGTTCCATTTCTTTTGCCTCTCCTTATGGAGACTACTTTGGCGTTTATAAATATCAGAATGACTGGGGCTATTACATTATTCGTGCCGAGCTCCGTTCCGATCTTAAGGAATCAAATTACAGAATCTACGGAATCATCTCTGTGCTGATTGTTGTCTTTACCTTGCTCTTTGTAGTTGTTGGTTATATCACAATCCGACGCGAGTTCAGGCCTCTCCGTTCTTTTACAGACGACCTTATCGAAATGCAGCATAAAAAGCAGCTTGCACTTATCGATATTTCAAAGGCTCCGAACGACGATGTTACTTACATGGCCGCATCCTTCAACTCGCTTTCTATGCAGGTTAATAACCTTCTCGATACCTTCCAGAAATTCGTTTCTAAGGATATTGTTGCCAAGGCTTATGCCGGACGCGATGTTGGTCTTGAAGGAAAGCAGCGCGACCTTGCAATGCTCTTCTCTGATGTAAAGAGCTTTACTTACCGTACAGAGACACTTGGTAACGACATCATTGAAGTTTTGAACGTTCACTATAACCGCGTAATTCATAATGTTCATGAGAACTCTGGAATTGTCGGTTCTATCATTGGTGATGCAATTCTTGCAATTTACGGAACAATGGATTCAAAACGTTCCAAAGCTTACAACGCAGTTATTTCTGCCTGGAACATTACCAAGGCAACTGCGCAGCTCCGTCAGGAAATGCAAGCCCGCCGCGAAGAAATTGAAAAGACACGAAAACTTACAGAATCTGAGGAGCGTGTATTCCAGGCTGTAATGGTTGATGTTGGTGTTGGTATTGATGGCGGAAAGGTTTTCTACGGAACAATCGGACGTAACGACTTTGAAGATCCTCGTCAGTCTCACATGACAAACACCGTAATCGGCGATACCGTAAACTCGGCATCGCGACTCGAGGGTCTCACACGAATTTACCATATACCGGTAGTTGTTTCAGAATCAATTAAAGACGAGGTAAGTGCAGAAACTGCCCGCTATAAGTTTATTGAAATTGATACAGTTCAGGTAAAGGGAAAAACCAAGGGAAAGAAGATTTACTTCCCCTTCGATACAAACGAAATGGACGAAGCTCTGCTGACACAATATCAGCAGTTTGAAGAAGGCTTAAAGGCTTATTACGAAGGCGACTGGAAATCAGCCCGCAAAATATTCAAGGGCCTTGAACTGGATGTCACTCAGGTATTCCTTGAGCGAATGGGTACAAAGGGCGCACCTGCAGATTGGAGCGGAATATGGGCAATGACAACAAAATAACAGAAGAACAGAAATCTAATCAGATTCATAAAGAGGTAATGCTCTTCCTTGGAAAAGAGCTTGAGCGTATTCACCAGACTTCAAACGAGCAGACTTACAACATCGAAAAGGAATACGCAAAATCTAAGAAAAATCATTCGCCTTTTTCGGCTCTTATGCTTATAAGCTGTTTTCTCGTTGTACTTGCAATTGCGTTTATTATGACTAAAACCATTGCGGCTCATAACGAAGAAATTACCGTAAGTGTTGCCGAGTTCGACGATTTGAATCTTAAAAATCTTTTGAACACAGTTGGAGCCGCTCAGACCAATTACGACAATGCCGTAAAAAAGCGCGCAACAATTGAAGGCGATATGACCGTTAAGCTTAAGGCTGCTGAGGATGCACATACGAACGATATTTTCGTAATTGATTCCATGACCCGCCTTACAAAGAAAAAGCGTGCAGAGCTTGTAGCCGAGGCTGATAAAAAGTACAAGGAAGCACTTGCAGCTGTTCACGAGGAATTCGACGGTCAGCTTGCACAGGCTGATAAGGAAGTTTCGGAATATAAATCTCAGCTGGCTGAGTTTGACTCGGCAAAGGTTCAGGCTGCTCAGGAAAAGGAAAAGGCTCTGGATACCGAACGCCGTGTTAAGGAGCTCGAACAGAAGCGAATTAAAGATCAGTACGAAAGCCGAATTGCCGAAATGAACAAAAAACTGGCTGATACCCAGAAGCGCAATTCCGACGAAATGCGTGCGGCTGTAAGCTCGGTTTCAGAGCAGTATCAGGCTGAAATTGCCATGCTCGATCCGCGCTTAAATGATTCAAAGGCCGGTACAATTATTTCGAATGCGAATACTTCGGCAGCAGCTGATTTTAATGCGGGCACAGCCATGACCGAGAGGGGAATTAACTCCCAGAAGATTTCTGCGGCCATGAGTGAATATCAGGCTATTTATGATGATTATAATTACCTGGACAAAGCAGTTGCTGCAATTCCACAGAAAAATTCTATACCGGGCTATGTAAAAGCATCTCATAAGCTTGTAAACAAGATGGGCGCGGTTTTTGCAGATACCACAGCAAAGCTCCACAAAGAAAATGTAGAACTCAACGGAACAATCGACAGTCTTACTTCCGCACTCGAAAAGAGCCGCAAGGAAACTGCCGAGCAGAGAACTTATTTTGAAAGCTCTTACGAAACTCTGATGGTTCTTGCCAAAACAAGTGCCGTGCTTGAGTCTGCAGTTGATTACGAGCATATGCCGGTTTATGTTGCAGGCAAGGCGCGCTATCTGATTACAGAAGCGGGTGCAGATGCAGAGTTCAAAACCGATAAGACAATTAAGGGTAAAATTTTACGTGCAGAAGACGATACCTTCTATTTTGAAGTAGGAAATGACAAAAACGGCGAACGTTTTGAGGTAAATTTCGAAACTATTGCTCCAGGAACTCCTGTAAAGATTTTAAGCAAGTAATTTGGAATTCCTGCCGATAATAGAAGTATGGAAGTGGAAAATTTTAATCAGGAGCTGCAGCAGGCTCTTAGTCAAAAACAGGAATGGTACAACTCGGAATGTCTCCAGGAGCTGCTGAGCCAGTATAGGCTTTTGCATACCTGTGTGCGAAATTTATATGAGAGCTTTGTAAAGAAGTCTCTTATTAATCCGGACCCATATCGTCTCGATAAAAAGATTTCACAAATCGTTGTCCCGGAATCAAGTCCATTTGCAGAAAGCGACATACCAAATATTTTTGGTGAACGTTTTTCGAATTATGAGACAATGCTCGATTTCATCTGTACATATTTCCGCTTCTCTGTAGAAAATTTTTCACTCCCTAACGTAAAAAAACTGGTGGATTTTAATAAGGTTTTTGAGTGGGATGATCTTTCGATGAACAACTCAAAAATGAACACCAGAGCTCTGGCAATGACAATTAACAGTGCTAAAAACGGTGCTCCAAACGTTGTTCAGAGTATGATAAACGACAGCGTTGCAAAATGTTGTCAGGCCGCAAAGGCAATCGGAAAAATGCTCAATGAGCTTGGTGTTTTCCAGCGTGAGCTTTATAAGGGCGGTCTTAGAAAAGATTTATTTGAACACCCTGATTTTGACAAGGCAAAAGCGGCGTCTTCACCGGAGGCCGAGCTTGCAGAAATCAAGAGACTCTATTCAAAGGTTACCGGTAAAAAGAATTTTTATAACGATCTCGTAAACGAAATTATTGAAGAGGACCATGGTCCAAATAAAGAAGCAAAGCAGGCTGCTGTTCTCGAAAGACTTGCAATTACCAATGTAGCAAAAACAGAGAAAAAGAAAAAAGCAGGCCCTGATCCAAAAGAAATGTTGATGCAGACTGTACTCGCAGTCGGTGCCTGTGCTCCAACTCTGGTTCAGCTTCATGCAAAGCTTTCAGAAAACTTTGATGTTCTGTTTACCCGCAAGGCAACCTTCTGGAATAAGCTGATGGCTTTGTTGATTAAAGCGTTTAATCTTAAGGAGCCGGAAAGAATATGTCAGCTTCCAGTAAAGGATGCAAAGACTGGCGTTGAACGCATTCAGAAAATTAATGTTACAGAGTTCGTAACTGATTTGTCGAAAAAGGAACGCATCTATAGCGGAATCGCCGCAAAGGGACATGAATATCAGCGTATTGAATCTGCAAACGAGGATGCAATTCTTGGCTTTGTAAATAAACAGATTTCTGAGCTTCAGTCAGGGTTTGTAATCATAAATTCTTTTGATGCATATTTTAAGAAAGAAGTTGCAACAGAAAATAAAGCGCGCGTCAAAGGTATGCAGATTGAGCTTTCTGCCTTGCGTAATTCCATAATAAATGCTAATAAGAAACGCAGTGAATATGCTTCTTTTAAAGAAGAATCTGAACAAATGCGTAAATTAGGAATTACTGATAATGATTAAAAAAATCAAAAAATATGCCGCAGCGGTTTTGTTTGCGGCTCTTTTATTATCTCCTGTTTTTTCACAGGAGTCTGATTCTGAGCTGTTCGAACTGGAACATCCTGAAGAAGTTCAGCGCGCCGAAAAAGACAGACTTCCGCAGGAGCTCCAGCAGAATTTTATAATTGTCGAACCGGTTCGAGTTCACGAATTAAATCCGCAGATTACAAATTATTCAAGCGACTCTCAGATTCTAAACGGACTTTTCGAGGGTCTTTTTACTTTAAGCCCTGTTTCACTTGAGCCACAGTATGCAATTGCAAAAGAGTTTAAAATTTCCCGAGACAAAAAACGCTGGACAATTACTCTTCGTGATGATGCGTTTTTCAGCAATGGAGAGAAGATAACTGCAGAGAGTGTACGCGACAGCTGGCTTCGAATGCTTGCAAATCCGGCTTCTCCATATTCCTCGCTTTTTGATATAGTGCGCGGGGCAGAGTCCTTTAGAATGGGGCAGGCTGATTTTAGCGAGGTGGGTATTTATGCCACCGCAGAAAATGTACTATCAATTTATTTAAATACTCCGGCGAATTATCTCCCAAAGATTTTGTGTCACACTGCGTTCTCTGTTACTCATAGTAATCCGGAAGTATACAGTGGTGCTTATGAGCTCGAAATTGCTGCAGAGAGAAAATATATTCTTAAGAAAAATCCATTTTACTGGGATAACAAAAGTGTTACACTCGAACGCATAACCTTTGTTCAGTCTGATAATCCGGAAGATAATACTTTTTATTTTAATACCGGCGCGGTTGACTGGGTGACTGCAAATGTAAATCAGCAGAAGCTTTTAGACCTAAAGGCAATTCAGCTGAATGCAACCTTTGGTACCGGTTACCTGTATTTTAAGATGAGTAATAAAAAGCCTGCAGACAGCAAATGCTCGCGCGTCTGGGATTTACCGGAATTCCGCAATGCAGTGCTCGAGGCTTTTCCCTGGAATGACATTCATAAAAAATACCTGATTCCGGCAAGCACTCTTGTGTACCCGCTTTCGGGTTATCCGCAGATAGACGGATTTGATTATACCGACGCAATTGAAGCTTCTCTGAAAATGAAGGATGCCCGTGAAAAATACGGCCTGGCTCAGGAAGAAATCATTCCTCTTGTAATGCATGTTTTCGAAAACGAGTTTACAGAAGAAGATGAAAAGCTGATTCGCGAAGCACTCGAGCCGCTTGGTTTGTCTCTTGAAATCCGCAGAATTCCAGCGCACCAGTATTACGCTTCCATCGCGGCGGCCGACGCAGATATTCTGGTTACCTCATGGATCGGCGACTTCGCTGACCCGTTAGCCTTTCTTGAATTGTTCCGCGGCGGCTCTACAATGAACGACTCGGGCTGGAAAAATTCACAGTTCGACGAACTTCTTGAACAGGCTGCAACCTCCGGTGAAAACGAGCGCCTGAATCTTCTGGGCCAGGCAGAAACAATTCTGCTGGACGAGGGCATGGTTATTCCGCTTTACCGTTCGGTTTCTTCCAGTGTAATCGACCTCACCGAAGTTGGCGGCTGGTTCGTAAATGCCTTCGATGTACATCCGCTGAAGTATCTGTATAAGAAACAGCCGAAGTTTAACTCGGCAAATATCGTGAAGCGTTGAAAAAAATACTTCATTTTTTTATAATAAAACATCTTGTCATTGTCCGGCGCTGTCGGACATCTTTTTTTAGGAGATAATTTTTATGGTAATCT
>JAEEGL011846928.1_pt1 | contig 12521 bp, 4 predicted proteins | sample 9134231 | NCBI WGS metagenome assembly JAEEGL01 (sample SAMN16246548, study PRJNA631951) | gut metagenome | biome: gut microbiome; feature: rumen; material: fiber-attached | host: Bos | place: Iran: Karaj | collected 2018-10
ATCTTGCCGCTTATCTGAAGCCCGTACTTAGCCGCAAAATCTTCATTACTCATGCTTCCTTCTGCCAGCTTTTCTATATCGGCCGCATTTAGTTTACTCTCGCCGCCCTTCTTCACTATGCTGCAGTTTGGAAGGTACGTTTCCACAAGGTTTATGCTGACTACTGTCTTACGGCCCTCATAATTCTTTGACCTCCCGTTAGCGGCAAGTTCAAGATCGATATTGCCGTCTTCCCTGATACTGAACTTTTCAAAGACATAATCGTTTCCGCCTTTAAGAGAAGTGCCCGCCCGGTTAGTCAGCCTCACCGAAGCGCTCTTCTTTATGGCCTTCAGACTCTTAGCCTGATCACCTTGGAAGATATCGCTTTTTACTATGTAGGCACTCTTTACCAGCGTATCCTTATCAAGATCTGCCTTTGATATCTTAAACTCCTTCTTAAACCTGGGATCACTATTTACTGCCCTTGTATTATTCACCCTGCCGCCGGTCACACTTAAGTAGGCTGTAGCCGTCACACCCGCCTTTTTATTATTCTTATACTTAAGTTTAAAGAGCGTTGACACATCACAGGGCACTTTGTTATAGCTGATGCTCACGTCCAGGGTCACACCTCTGCTGTCATAGGGATAGCTCAGTTCACCGATCTTTCCCTTTTCCCATACCACTTCTATCTTGTCTGTCACGGCCTTGTCCACCTTATACGAATATGAGCCTCTGTAAACCCTGATATCTTTATTCTCTTCATCGATCGCATACGCATAGTAGGTGAGTTTTTTGGTACCGGGTAAAACATAATCCTTCTTCTGCCTGTAAAGATACAGTTCATCGATAGCCTCTACCGAATACTTCGTTGCCAGATTGGCACTGATATCCGCCCTTATAGTGTTCTCATATTCATAGAAAGTATCACCCGCATCAAAGGGAACAGTATTTAACCTGCTTTTCGAGTAGGATATATTTAAGCTTTTTGAATTGACCTTTGAAACAAAATACACATCGATTGTTCTGCTTCCGCACAGATTTCCCGTACCGCTTATCTTAAGCTGCTTACGTCCCGCCTCGGCCGTGTTGACATTAACACCCTCCGGCCAGGAGAAGTTAATGAACTTTTTGTTTACCGCTATTCCCGAGGCATTAATCACCAGATCGGGCTTAAAGAGCTTCTGGGGATCTGCGCCCGCCTTAGTCTTTACTACCCTGCCTGCCACGCCGAGGCCCATCACTGCGTTTCCGGATACCGATATATCAAGCCTGTGGATGTTAAAGTATTTTGTGACCGCAGGAAATGCCTTATATTCGTTTGCGAATTTAATGAGGATATACGGTGCTCTCTTATTCCATTCCGTTTTGTCATGCTCACTCAGGATATAGGCATCCACATTGCGCTTATAGCTTAATTTGTAATCAATATTTTCCGTTAACAGCGTATCGCCCACATATACCTTCAGGCCTATATCACTGCCGGCTGCGGGCATGATCGTGTCCGTTTCGACTGTATGCTTTGTGCCGGTATAATAAACATTGCTGTCATCAAGCTCTACGCAAAGGGCACAGTCTCCCCCGTCAAAGCCTGCGACCAGTTCTCTCATCTCGGCAGTGTAGACGGTATCTTCGGTTATGCTGTCATATCCGCTGCCGATCACTGCGCCGTTCTTTTTCCAGCCCTTAAAGATCAGGGAGGTCGATGCCGTCTCAACCACCGATGGCAGATCCACTTTGGCGCTCATATCGGGCAGGCTGTCAAGCTTCCTGCGGCTGTATTCCTCCGTAAGATACTTAAGCCTTCCCGCCATCGCGGATTCCACGCTGAAGCCTGTTCCCGCTTCTCTCTTAACTCCGTTCACAACGGCGCTCTTAAACTTTCCTTCCAGAGTCACTGTATACACAGGTGCGATATAGACTCCGTAGCCCTCGCTGCTGCTGCCGCTGAGTATAAAGTTGCCGCCCTCTCCCGCATGGGGCAGTGTCTCTGCGGGCTGCAGGTACAGACTGTATTCCTGCCTGCCCCTTACCGTCTGCGACAGACCTTCAAAGACAGGCGCCGCCATGCCGGTATAAAGAAATACTTCTTCGTCTTCCAGCTTCCTGGCATAAGGAGTCCCGTAGAGATCCGTTACCGTGATATCTCCGGGCTTAAGTTCTATCGTCGGATCGATCTTTTCGCCCTGCTTAAAGAAATAATTCACGCGGCATTCAGCAAATACCGGATGCGCAAGAGCTGTCAGCTGAAGCGGTGCCGAGCTGTGGCTTCCGAAAGCGTACTGTACATATAAGCTCTCACCGGGCATCAGCTCTTCCATCTCCCTTATCCCGAAGGGATCGACCACCCTGCCTTCTTCCGCGCCCTTGCCTGTGATCACATCCACTCCGCCGGCTGCCGATAATTTAATGCCGTCCGCATAAAGACCGGATATGAATGTGTCCCTGAGCAGTTCTTCCCTGCTCTGTCCGCAGTAATACTTAAGGCTGTCATCGACCGTGAGCACCAAATCGGGCTTAAGGGCCATGAAAGATCCTGCGGTGACCGTCAGGAAATATTTATCATGCTTATCGGGATCATAAATATATTCCGGAATGCTGCCTTCCGCACAATCCAGCGTATAATTGGCATTATCAAGCACTATACCGGTTGCGGTGATCATCTGCCATTCTGTTTCCCCGGCCTTCTTCAGTCTGTAATCCGGTCTGAAATGCTTTCTCAGCTGTTTCAAATCTTTTTCAGTAAGCGGCTCCCTGCTCCCCGCTGCCTCGGCATAACCGGGATCCTCTTCATCAAGGACAAAGAGCACATTTTCGTTCTTTATGGTCTCGCCCTGGTCGTAGATCTTATCCGTCGTAAGCTTAAGCTTAAAATGCTTTATCTTTCCGAGGGTCACTTTAAGCGGCTTCGTATGATAGCTTGCAAAAAGATGATTCTCGCTGTCCGCAAGTGTCTTATAATACACATAATAAGTCTCTCCGGGCACCAGCGGCTTTCCGTACACATCACTGCTTATCACGGCACTTCCGTCATCTGCGGTGATCTTTACCGCATTGGAGAGCTTCTTAAGTTCCGCTGCGCTGCGGTCTCCCACTGTATCGACAAAGTATTCGGCCTTTCCCTTATCTGATACATCCTTAAGCTGTATCGTAAAGCTTTCGGTATCATATGTGCCGATACTGTTCAGTTCTCCGGCTTCATAGGCAGCTTCGCCTATATTTATTACTCCGTATTCGCCGTTATCAAAGCTGATATAACAGCTGTATCCGAGGTAAGCATCCAGGTTTAAGGGCTCCTCTTCGCTCATGAGATTATCTTTAGTGACCTGAGTAATTTCCGATAATTTCGTGGCAAAGACCAGCCTGCCCGGAGCATTCTTCACTGCCAGGGTCGCTTTATCGTAGTCGATGACAGGTTCATATCCGCCCTCTCCGGCATTCAGATCATGTACACCGTAGAGCCTGTCCCCTTTTGAAAGATCATGTATTGAGGCGTCCCTCCCGGGATAATACTTTCCGTTCTTATCCAGTATAAGCTGGCCGGCTGAAAGGACAATATCTCTGAAGCAGTCCCATGCTATACCGTTATTCTGTATACTGAGCACAGCCGGGTCATCAACAAACTCTATTCCCTTTTTTCCTGCCGAAATGCGCAATCCGTTTATCCATCCGGGATCTAGGTCATCGTCTCTTTTTAAAAATACCCTCTTTACTTTGAGCATCTCACTGCTTTCATTTGCAGCGAGGATAAGAGTATGTCCGTTGTCTTCCGGTGCATTTATGATCCACAGATTGCCCTTATCGTCTGCCTTTACAGGATAGGTAATGCTTTCATCGGCAGCATCTCTTACGGTCCAGAGCGCTGTCTCGCCCTCAGGTTCGGAAGGAGCTGCAGCATCGTTCATATCCATTTTCGTTACAAAAGGGAAGTAAGTATAGCCTGTAAGTCTGCCTGCTTCCTCCGTGCGGAACAGCAGTGTATACTGTTTTCCGCTCTCAAGACCGTTTATCTCATTATTTTCCGGCTTAAGCTCTTTCCACTCTTCCGCAGGCAAAGCCCTCACAGCTTCCATCATTTCGTGCTGATCCGCAGGTCTGCCCTCAATAAGCGCATAACTGCAGGCTCTTCCGGGAGCCGGATCGGCATACTGCGCGCCAAAGCTCACACTGTTAAGCTCTGCTCCTATACCACCGTTCAGAGCCGGATTCTCTGCCATCTTCGGTATCCTGAACAGCTCACCCTCCGCATCCTTTACAAGCGCATAGGTCCCGTCTTCGAGCAGGGCCACCAGCTTATTGTATTCAGCTGATCTGCTATATCCCGTAAGCTGGTATTCCAGTGTTTCCAGGAATACCTTTCCGTCCTCACTCTCACCGGCAATAAAAGTCAGATTACTGTAACCGTTGCTGCTGTAGCCCCACAGCTTTTTAAACGGCTTATCTGCCCTAAGTGTCAGGTCATTTAGGGATATGCTCATCGTAAGGCCGGCATCACGGTATATCTTATTCCCGGACAGCACATATCCGTCTATCGGGTTATAATCCGTACAGCCGAAATATGCATGATTGATCTCCGTATATATATAGCCGTCACGAATGATGATATGCCCCGCCTGTGCGGACAGTTCGATCCCGTCCAGTACTGCATTGTTTTCCACGGCATATATCTTCCGGTCCTCTATTTCCGTCTCACAGCCGGGTATGGCCTTTCCCTCCGGATCCTTTACCGCTTCTATACGTACTCCGGCGATGTTTTCCAGGTTCTTATTTGCCGTGATCATCAGTTTTCTGATCCTTAAGGGGCCGGTTCCGTTCTTTCCGCTTATCAGTATATAACCGCCGGCAGTCGGATTGTTTACACTGACACAATATATACCGCCTTCTCCGTCCTCATCTTCAACTTCAACGGCATATACCTGCACAAGCTCATCATCCGGATATCGGGGCCGTGTTCCGTCCGCTTTCAGCCATTCCGCCTCAAATCTGTTACTTATATATCCGCTCTGATATGCCTGCCAGTCTATGTCATAACCGCCTGCCGCATTGATAACAGCCTCCGCTGCCGCAGTTTCGCTTACGTCCGTAACATCGGGTTCTGCAGGCTCCTCCGTCGAAGCCTCGGTATCACTGCTCTGATCTGAATAGTATTCCTCGGTATCAGGCACATTCTCATCCTCTGTAACTGCCGCCTCATCACCGGCTGTCTCAGCTTCCGTCACAAGCATTTCATCGGCAGCCTCATCGATAACGGTCTCATCCGTATCACCGCAGACCTCCGTCTCTTCCTGCGCATACACTACGCTGTCTGCCTGTGCATAGGCTTCCCCATAGCAGGAAAACAGCATCAGCATCGTAAGCCATCCCGAAACTTTTCTTTTCAGATCGTTCTTAAGCTTCATACCCGCATCTCCTCCTCTTTGTGAATTACTTTACTCTCTCCTCATCATATCTCCCCGGTTGAGCCAAATTTCATTATACCACCTTCAGCCCTTATTTTGTCTTCTTTTTACGAACTGAATATCCGAATTTACCCAGATACTTCCCGAGTCCGTAATACTCTCCGTGACTATATGCCAAAAGCCCTGCTTTAGCCAGATCGAAACGTCCCTTTTCGTCAAGAAAGGCATCGTCTATATCCGTGCTGAGTACCTTTGCTATGAACATATCATGGCTGCCGAGTTCAAGTATCTGTTCCACCTTACACTCAAGACAGACCGGACTCTCGGCGATCCCCGGCGCCTTGATGTATTTCGACTCAGACTTTGTCAGCTTCAGATCTCCCTTAAGGGCGAACTTATCCATATCCCTGCCGGACTTAACTCCCACATAGTCCGTTACCCTGGCCAGCTTTTCGGTGGTCAGGCACATCGTAAACTCTCCGGTTCTTTTGATGATATCATAGGAGTATCTCTCTTTTCTTATCGATACGCTTACCATCACCGGATCGGAACACACGGTTCCCGCCCAGGCCGCAGTCATAACATTTGCTCTTCCCTCCTCATCTGCGCAGCAGATAAGCACTGCCGGCAGCGGATAGAGCATATTTGAAGGCTTCCAGTACTCTCTCATACATACCTCCTGATGATCACTCTGGTTTTTCCTTTTTTCGTCTCGCTCATTTCTCCGGCATATTCAAACCTGCCGTATCCCCTGACAGAGATGCCGCATTCTTCCTTAAGGAACGTCTCCGGATTCCGGCACAGTCTTCCGTTCACTGTTACCTTTTCCGCATCAAACAGAGTCTTGGCCTCTCCTCTGGACAGCTGCAACAGCTTGGAAAGAACGGCATCAAGCCTCGGTGAGGATACCGTGACCGCTTCCTCCTTAAGCACAGGGCGCGCGTTCTCAGGCAGTTCCTCGGTCAGCTTAAGCTTAACATTTGTATGCTTTACCCTCTCCAGCCCGCTTATTATATAGTCGGCCATTTCTTCCGCAACAAAGATATAAGCGCTCTTATCCCTGACAAAGATATCGCCTACCACATCCCTTTCTATTCCGAGATTGAGTATGGCTCCCAGGTAATCCCTGTGAGTAAGTGTCTCCGCAAATTTCTCCTGGGCGGGACTTACATACAGTACGCTTATCGGAAACTTTTCCTCGTAACAGAGTTCCTCCGGGTCCCCGAAACGCACCATTACGCGCTCACAGCCTTCGGCTCCGCCCCAGAGGCATATTTCCTGCTCCGAAGCGGCCTTATAAGCATCGGAAGCGCCTATCGGCGAATGAAAGCCGGTATAGCAGTATCTGCCGCTTCTCCTTGCACGTTCTGCCAGCTCCTTAAACCTGTTTATATTCTGTTTTTCATGCGATATATCGCTCATATGTTTACAGCTGCTTTACTCTATTTCACCTTTATGTTTGTCGTATATTCTATGCCGGCGACTGTCATAATAAGCCTGGTCTGCCCCTTGCTGATCCCGGTCACTGACCCATCCGCGCTGACCGAGGCTATTGCCGGATTTTCAACCCTGTAACTGATAGCTGAACTTTCCGCATTCTTGACTTTAGTCTTTACCGTCTTACCGACTTTTACGGTATAAGCGGACTTCCCGAACTGAGGCATCTTTATCTTCAGCTTTATGGTGAGCGTCTTCGCTTTCATGCCTTTCTCTGCCGGGAAACTCGCCGTCAGTTTTACGCTTCCTGACTTCTTCATCGTAAGCAGACCGTCTTTGCTGACTTCCGCGGTCTTCTTACTGCTGCTCTTCCACTTTGAAGGCTGTACCGTGGATCTTATATACTTGTTAAGGTCCAGATTTCCTCTGCGCCTTATCTCCGTGGGCTGCCCGGTCCGTATCTCCGGCGCGATCAGCGTAAGAGTCCTCTCCGCCAGTTTTTCGCCTTTCTTATTAAGCGCCTCGATGGTCACCTTACCGTCAGCAAGCACCGTAAGCGTACTGCCCTTTAGCTTAACCGCCGAAGAATTGCCGCCTGATACTCTGAACTTCTTGATCCCCTTAACATCCTTAAATACCGTTTTCTTAAGATTAACGGACTTTACCGCTATCTCATTTCCGCTTGCAGTGTACTGGGACAGATCCGGCTTCTCGGGTCCCAGCGGTCCTTCTTTCTTTTTAACCGTCACTTCACAACTGACCTCAAGTTTAGCTTCTTCCGAAACAGCCTTTATCACTGCCTTTCCTTCTTTTACTGCAGTGACAACGCCTTCAGCCACGGTAGCAACTTTCTCATCGGAACTTGACCAAACGATCTCTTTATTTGTTGCATCCTCCGGCGTGAATGTAAGCTTCAGTGTCAGCTTCTCTCCTTCAAAGAGTTCCGCCTTCTTCTTATCGATATCGATAGCGCTCAGAGCCACTGTCGTATCTTCCGGAGTACCGGGATCCGCCGGTTCCGTCGGATCTGTCGGCTCAGTCGGATCTGTAGGGTCTGTGGGATCCGTCGGGTCTGTGGTGCCGGCTTTTTCTTCATCTGCCATTCCCACCACAAATACAGCCATGTTGTCGGATACTTCCTTGGGTTTATAGCTGAATTCCAGCTTACCTTCTTCATCGGCAGTACCCTGACTGATATACATCAGGTTGTTATCCGATAATGATTCATCGGCAAACTCGTTCTTCATAACATACAGGTTATAGGTCTTTGCGCTTTCCAGCCCGCTGAAGTTTGCTGTCGAGACACCCTGCTCATCCACCGGTACGAAAGGAGTAAATATCCCGTTTCCCGCTTCTTCCGAACTCTCCGGGGGCTCACCCAGGATTATCTCCTCACCGACCGAATAAAGAGCTGTTTCATAAGGAATATACATAGCCGGGCGAATGGCCACACGCTTGTAATCCACGCTGGTTCCGCCACCATCGTTCTCACCGTATTGATCGACCCAGTCTGCTCTGTGACTTTCCATACCGGGTGAGCGCAGCCAATAGGCCCCGTTACCAAAATACTCGGTGTAAAAGCTGCTCAAAGCGCCACGGGCTTTTGCAAATGCCGTGGTATGTCCTCTTCTGGCTATATCCCATTTGAATTGGTCCTCCGAAAAGCCGTATAGGGGATTAAGGATATCCGCTTCCGACAGGAGAAATACCTTGTCCGTTGTATTGTTGCCGCCGGGAGTATCAAAACGTATATTATCTGCATTTATCAGCTTGCTGCTTCTGATCACGGCTCTTTCTTCCGCACTGAATGCATTTTCAATAAATTCACTGTTAAGCCAGTCTCTGATATCTGAGGTTTCCCAGGTCACACTTGTTTCTTCCGTATGGTATGAACCGGCATCCAGATTCTCATCCGCCAGCAGCAGCATATCATTGCCATCAACCATAAGAACTCTCCATCTTATCAGATCCCTGGCATCATCTGTATCCGCGCTTTCATCACCGTTTGTATCATTCTGCCAGTAATTCCCGAGATAGATGGTAGAATATCTTACATAATCCCCGTTTCTTACCGGATTTTTGATCCTGCCTTCGGGATCGCCTCCTCTCGGATTAACGGGATCATCGGGATTTACCGGATCATCATTGCCATTCTGCTCATGCTTGCCCCCGTTCTGTTTTTCCTCTTCGGTGGGCATGATGAGCTTAATACTTTTTGCTCTTCCGCTGACGCTGTAGGACCGCCTTGTATCTGCATAGCCAAATGCGCTTACGCTGACAGCCTGCACTCCGTCAGCCTGGAAAACGTATGCCTCGCCTTTATCATCAGTAGTCACTTCGGCAACAATTATCTTATTCCCGTCCGCATCCTTTATTACCATATTGCTGCCCTGTATCTTAGCCCCTTTTATCGGCCTGTTCTTTGAGTCCTTTACGCTGTAGGTGATCTTATACAGCTCGTTTGGACAGGTTCCCCAGCCGAAACCGGTTTCGGAGGAATGATACCAGTCGAAAAGTTTTTGGGTAAATTCGGCAAAAGTGGTCGATACTTTAAACCACCCCCATATCATTGAGATCTTAACGCCGACACTTGCTTTAAAGTATATTCCTCCGGCCATACAGCTGTAACATCCGTGTATCTTATCGGCAGTGTCTGTGTTACTCGTACTGCCCTTTATTTCAAAACCAACTTTAGCAGTCAGACTCGCATTTGCGATTTCATCACTGAGTATACGTATTTTAGGTTCCATGGATAAACCTAAAAACACGCTTATCTCTCCTTTAAGCTCCTGTTTGCACTCACCTTGTGTAAGGTTTACCGGATCCTTACCATGCTCCCATCTGAAGCCTATAGTACCTGTAAAGGTAGTTGTATAAGATATCTCTGCCTGTGCCTCAAATACGATAGACGGTGTAAAATCTATGAATATCGCCGGTATCGGCATGATCGTTAATTTAGCGAGAGGAATCTTTGCTTCAACCGATCCGCTGATAGCCACCGATGCATTAAGCGAATAATTAAGTTTTACCTCACAATAATTTCCTCCCCACTGCCAGGGCAGCACTTCAAAATAATACTTTACGGCAAACTCCGTTCCGATACCTACGGAGCCTTTTATCGTTACCTTGCCGGGAAGATCCCCTCCAAATTCCTTCTCGAACGAAAATGCAAAGGATTTCTTCAGACTTTTCTCACCCTGGAACATATCCGCTTCTTCGCAAACAGTATCTCCCGAAGTCTCTATGCTTTCCTCTTCATCCCTGATTCCTTCATAGGTAACTCCCTCTTCCAGATCAGAGACATCTATATCCGTTTCAACGGCAAAAGCATCCGAATCAATCTTAATGTAGGAGAATACTTCCTCCTTTTCCGTTTTCCTGCCGCTTATCGTAAGCTCATTACCGCTCCTCGATACGCTGTCTATGGCTATTATGAGTATCTCTCCGCTTTCCTTTTCATAGGCAAAAATGTCTCCCTTGGCTATGCCGGTCAGTTCACTCCCGGGATCATTGAACACATAAGAAAGCGTATCCGGATCTTCTCCGCTCAGCCTGATGCTGCTTTCCGCCTCCTTTTTCCTGATTACTCCGTCCTGATATACAAGGAAATTGTTGCCCTTATCCTCATCAAGATTGAGCACATCTTCTTCGTCAAAGTCGTCCGTTGTCTTGCTTAAGAAGCTCTGCATTCCCTCTGTGTATAAGGGACAGTCATATACCTCCGACAACGGAGCCAGTTCATCATCAACTATATAAGCCTTTAAGTTATAGTATTCGGGAAGCTCATCGAATTCGACAGTAACACTTCTGTCTTCCGGACTCACCTCCGTTGAGACGTTCTTTAAGAGCTTTTCCCCGGCATCATCATATACGGCGGCAATCAGTGTACCGTAGTATTCGGTCTGCATATCAAAAGTGACTTTATTGCCGCTCACCTCAGCCGAGAACACGGCGCAGGCATTCTCTTGCGCCTCTTCGACCTTATCCCCGATGGTCCCCAGGAGCATGTCACCGACCGAATCGCTGCCTCTCAGCTTCATACCATCATCAGCAAGCGATACTTCACTCTTAAGGTTCTCTGCTTCTGTCCCGTTTGCGGGCCTGCTGTCCTCCCTCATCGCAAAGGCACTGATTCCTTCGGATGTAAACAGCATCACAAGCATCATCAAAAATGAAACAGTTCTCATGAAATTCTTTCTAAGCCCCTGATTACGCCCTGTCATCTTTATCTCTCCTTTTCCACATTCTTACATGCTTCGCCGATCAGCGCCGTGCATTGATGCGGATTTGTATTCCTCAGATATTCTATATGATTTTTTACCTGATGACAAACCTATTCGTACTTTATTCCTCAAAAACCTGTACCGGATTGCCCTTATGGGCTACACCTGCCCGACTTTTATCGCATGCGTGTCTCCGGCAAAGCAAGGCTGTGATTAATAATCAGCACTCTGCAGCAAACATCATTCCATGCGACTTAGCGCAGCACTTAGTAAAAACGAGCAGCTGATCACCGGCGCAGCAACTCCTCGCAGAGGACGGTTGCGAGCCGAGGGATCGCTTAGCTGCGAAGTTTGAACTCTAGTGCGGAGCGACTAAGCAAGGAATGATGTTTGCTGCAGAGTGCGTGAATAATTGCGCAGCATACCGCTTTTGCCGGAGACACGTTGGTGAAATGTAGCCTGCGAAGCAATTAAAGTATGAGTCCCGTGAGAAGTACGGTAAGACAGGCCCCGGCAGCGACTGCGGGCAGCGACAGGCCTCTCCAGGCGAGGATGAGAGCCATGGCAAAGCCTGCAAGACCGGTACCGAGATCCCCCGTTGCCTCAAGTATGGCCGGGAAGGTCATTACGCTGAGTGTCACGTAGGGAACGTAATACAGAAATGATCTTATGAAACGGCTTTTGATCTCCTTACGGAATACCACAAGAGGCAGCATTCTTATAAGATAGGTGATCAGCGCCATTATCAGAATGTAGATCAGTATTTCAAGCCTCACTGCTGTTTTCCTCCTTTACGGGAAAGATCAGTGCGGCGGCAAAAGCTATGATAAGCGTCAGCACTATGATCCTGGTACCGCCGGATATGTCACGGACAACAGGAAGTCTGGTACAGATGAAACTTAAAAACATGGCTGTAATGACCGTAACAGCCACTTTTTTGTCCTTTCTGGCTGCAGGTACCACTATGGCCACAAACATGGCATAGAGGGCAAGTCCGAGGGCATTTACGACCGCTTCGGGAAGTATGTTGCCCATCACAACGCCAAGAGCCGTTCCGACAGTCCAGCCCGGTATTGCAACCGCCATTGCGCCGTAACTGTAGGCCGGTCTGAGACGCTCCTTAAGCCCGACGGAGATGCCGAATATCTCGTCCGTAACACCGAAGGCTATGCCCATGCGGTGGGGAACGCTCAAAGACGGTTCCACTTTCTGGGAAAGAGCAAAGCTCATCAGCATATATCTAAGATTGATTATGAGCTGGGAAATGGCAACCGACAGATATGAACCTGCGGTCCTGATTATATTGATGGCAGCAAACTGACCGGCGCTGGTTAAGTTTGTAAGCGACATGAATGCCGCTTCCCACACGCTTAAACCTGCGCTTTTTGCCTGTATGCCCAAAGTAAAAGAGACGGCAAAATAGCCTATAGCGATAGGCATTCCGTCCCTTACCCCCGCCGCAAACCCTGCGGCGTTCTTC
>JAEEGL012923621.1_pt1 | contig 12521 bp, 10 predicted proteins | sample 9134231 | NCBI WGS metagenome assembly JAEEGL01 (sample SAMN16246548, study PRJNA631951) | gut metagenome | biome: gut microbiome; feature: rumen; material: fiber-attached | host: Bos | place: Iran: Karaj | collected 2018-10
TATTGGATTTGCAAAAGAGTATGAGTCTAAAGATATTAACGTTAAATTAGATGTTAATGATGAATATATTGTTATAACAAGAGATAACGTAAAAAATAATAAAGATTTAGAAAAATTTAATTTAACTGAAGAACAAATGGTTACTATTATGAATAATGGTAGTATCTACTTTGATATTGTTAAAAAAGATATATCGTATGAAATACTTGTTGTTGTTCCTGAAATTACACTGCCTATTAAAGATTTAGTTGATGTTAACGAAGAAGTATTAAATACATTTAAAGAAGAAGCGACAAAAAAAGTAGGAGCTAATACTTCCAGTCTTTATCGAGGAAAATATAATTTCATTGTTGTAGAATATTATGATAAAGATACTGATTGTTATATTATGAATTACTATACAGTAGTTAATTCTAAAGGATATAATATTCAATTACAAAAGAAAACTTCAATAACAGATGATGAAAAAAATAGTTTAAAACAAATAGTAGATTCAGTTACATTTAAAGATCAAACGAACACTAAAGAAATCGTTGAAGAAGAAGTAAGTAATAATAATTTTGATATTAAAAAGTTATTGTTAGCTTTGGGCATTGGATTAGTAGCTGGAATAATTACTTATGGTATTGGGCTTATTATAATAAAAAAGAAATCAAGTAAATAACTTGATTTTTTAAGAGGTGTTTATGGAAGAATATCAAGAAATAGAACGAAGTATAATTAAGAAATATCGAAAAGATATATGGAGTAAATTTGTTAAAGCAGTCGCAGATTATAAACTAATAGAAGAAAATGATATAATTATGGTTTGTATCTCTGGAGGAAAAGATTCATTTTTGCTAGCTAAACTTATAGAAGAATTAATAAAACATGGTAAGTTTAAATTTGAAGCTCATTATGTTTGTATGAATCCTGGTTATAATGATGTTAATAAAGAAATGATTCTGGATAATGCAAAAAGACTTAATGTGAACTTAGAAATGTTTGAAACTAATATCTTTGATACGGTAGCTTCTATTACGGAAGGTAGTCCATGTTATCTTTGTGCAAGAATGAGAAGAGGAAATCTTTATAGTAAGGCAAAAGAACTTGGATGTAATAAAATAGCTTTAGGCCATCACTTTGATGATGTTATTGAAACAACACTATTATCGATGTTTTATGGATCAGAAATAAAGACAATGATGCCAAAACTACCTAGTGATAACTTTCCTGGACTTGAACTTATTCGTCCAATGTATCTAATTAAAGAAGATGATGTTAAATCATGGGCCAAGTTTAATAAACTTACTTTTATTAATTGTGCATGTCGTTTTACGGAAAGTTGTGACATTAATGACGATGGTACTAGTAAAAGATTAGAAATGAAAAAGTTAGTTAGAAAACTACGTGAAACTAATCCTAATGTTGATTATAATATCTTTAAGAGTTTAGATAATGTTAATTTAAATTGTGTACTAGGTACTAAAAAAGATGGAGTATATAAAAGTTTTTTAGAAGACTATGATAAGAAATAGTCTTTTTTATTGAATATTATTTAATATTTTGTGATATAATGATAAAGCAAGTAAGGAGTGATGCTATGATTAAAATGTTTAGACAAATGTCCAAAAAAGAAGTTAGTTTCTTTGTAGGAAGTATTTTATTAATGATACTTCAAGTATGGTTAGAACTTGAAATACCAGGCTATATGTCTGATATTACTAAAGTAGTTACGACAGGTGGAGCTACCAGTGAAGTAATTAATATTGGAATAAAAATGATTATATGTGCCTTAGGTGGATTAGTTATCTCTGTTATTATTGGATATTTTTCTTCCTATGTTGGTACATCATTTGAAAAGAATCTAAGATCTCGAATATTTCGTAAAGTTCAAGATTTTGGTATGGAAGAGATTAAGAAATTCTCTACAAGTAGTTTAATTACTCGTGATACTAATGATGTTACACAAGTTAAAAACTTTGTTGTTATGGGCTCACAAATGTTAGCTCGTGCACCAATTATGGCTTTTATGGCGGTAGGTAAAATACTTGGTAAAGAATGGCAATTCTCTGCTCTTACTGGTGTTGGTGTTGTGATAATATTTATTATGGTAGGAATAGTAGTTACCTTTGTTATTCCAAAATTTAAAATTATTCAAAAACTAACTGATAATTTAAATAGAATTACTAGAGAAAACTTAACTGGTATTAAAGTAGTTCGTGCTTTTAATGCAGAGAAATTTCAAGAAAATAAGTTCTCTAAAGCCAATAATGAACTTACTAATACCCATTTGTTTGTAGGTAAAATAATGGCTCTATTAGATCCAGTAATGACTAGTATAATGTCCTTTTTACCACTAGCAATATATTGGGTTGGAGCAGGACTTATTAATTCTGCTGGTTTACAAGATAAAATAGTAATCTTTAGTGATATGGTAGTCTTCTCAAGTTATGCTATTCAGGTTATTTTATCATTTACGTTCCTTGTAATGATCTTTGTAATATACCCAAGAGCTTCTGTTTCAATGGGACGTATTAGTGAGATACTAGATACTAAAGAAAGTATTAAAGATGGAACTATTGATAAAGATACTACTGAGTTAAAAGGAGTTATTGAACTTAAGAATGTTTCATTTAAATACCCAGATGCTGAAGAATATATCCTAGAAAATATTAACTTAAAGATTAATCAAGGTGAAACGGTTGCTTTTATTGGTTCCACTGGTAGTGGCAAAAGTACTTTAATTAATTTAATACCAAGATTTTATGATGTAACAGATGGTGAAATATTAATTGATGGTGTTAATGTTAAAGATATGAAACTATCATTTCTACATGATAAAATTGGCTATGTATCACAAAAAGCTGTTATCTTTAAAGGTAGTGTAAAAAGTAATATTAAACTTGGAATGAATGATAATAAACATATTAAAGATAATGATGTTTGGAATGCTCTTAAAGTATCTCAGGCTGATGATTTTGTTAAGAAAATGGATAAAGAAATAAATAGCGATATAGCTCAAGGTGGTACTAATGTATCTGGTGGACAAAAACAAAGATTATCTATTGCTCGAGCTATTATTAAAAATCCGGAAATATATATCTTTGATGATACATTTTCAGCCCTTGACTATAAAACAGATTATGCGCTTCGTAAAGAATTAAGTAAATATGGGAAAGATTCTACTAAATTAATAGTAGCTCAACGTATTGGAACAATTATTGAAGCAGATAAGATTGTTGTTTTAGATAGTGGAAAATGTGTTGGTATGGGGACTCATAAAGAGTTACTTAAGTCATGTGAGATTTATCGTGAGATAGCCTCATCTCAATTAGGAGAGGAGGAGTTAGAAAATGCATAATGGAAGAAGAAATACTAGTGAAGTAGCTAAAGATTTTAAAGGTGCTATTAAAAATTTAATAGTTTATAATAAACCATTAGTAAAATATTTTATTATTGCCTTGATATTATCATTTTCAGCTAGTGTTATAGCAATTATTGGACCTGATAAATTAAAAGATATTACGAATATTGTAAGTAAGGGATTAATGACAGGAATAGATCTTTCGGCAGTTAGAGAAATAGCTATTGTATTAATTATTCTTTATGCCTTAAGTGCAATTTTTGGTTATCTTGAAGGAATAATAATGACGATTGTTAATAATCGTTTTCAAAGAAATATTCGAAATGATATATCTAAAAAAATTAATCGATTACCATTATCATTCTTTGATAAAACAACAGTTGGTGATATTTTATCAAGAGTAACTAATGATGTTGATACTATTGGTTGGACAATGACTCAAAGTTTAACTAGTATAGTTAGTTCATTAACTCTATTGATTGGATCATTATTTATGATGTTTTATACTAATTGGATACTAGCTATTACAGCAGTATTATCAACAATAATTGGTATGGTATTCGTCGTAGTTATTATTATGAAAAGTCAAAAATACTTTAATGAAGTACAAAACTCATTAGGTGAAATAAATGGTCATATTGAAGAAGTTTTCTCTGGTCATAATGTTGTTAAAGCTTATAATGCTGAAGAAGAAACTAATGAAACATTTGATAAAATTAATAATCATTTATTTGAAGCGGGTCGAAAGAGTCAATTCTTATCTGGTCTTATGCATCCATTAATGGGATTTACTGGTAATTTTGGATATGTTATTGTTTGTGTTGTTGGATCTATTTTAGTTATTAATAAAACAATTGATTTTGGTGTTATTGTTGCCTTTATGATATATATTAGATTCTTTACAAGACCTTTAATGTCCATAGCTCAATCATTTGCTGGACTTCAAAGTGCAGCAGCCGCTAGTGAACGTGTATTTGAATTCTTAGAAGAAAAAGAAATGGATGATGAAAAGAATTTAACAGATAAATTAGAATTAGATAATGTTAAAGGTAATCTTGAATTTAGAAATGTTCATTTTGGATATAATCAAGATAAAGAAATTATTCATAGCTTTAATGCAACAGCAAAATCAGGTCAAAAAATTGCTATTGTAGGACCAACTGGAGCTGGTAAAACGACTATTGTTAATCTTTTAATGAAGTTTTATCCACTAAATAGTGGGGATATCATTATTGATAATCATTCTATTAGTAATATAACTAGAGAAAATGTTCATGATTTATTTACGATGGTTCTTCAAGATACATGGATTTTTGAAGGTACAATTAAAGAAAATATTCGTTATAATAATAAAAATATCACGGATGAAGAAATAATTGATGCTTGTAAAAAAGTTGGATTACATCATTTAATTAAGACTTTACCAAAAGGGTATGATACTATTTTAACTGATGCAGATAATCTATCGGCTGGTGAGAAACAGTTATTAACTATTGCTCGAGCTATGATTTCGAAAAAACCTTATTTAATTCTTGATGAAGCTACTAGTAATGTTGATACAAGAACGGAAGAATTAGTTCAAAAAGCGATGGATAAACTTGCTCAAGGAAGAACGTCATTTATTATTGCTCATCGCCTATCAACTATTCGTAATGCCGATTTAATCTTAGTTATGAATAATGGTAAAATTATTGAACAAGGAACTCATGATGATTTGTTAAACAAAAATGGCTTTTATGCAGAACTTTATAATTCTCAATTTCAAGAATTATTAGATTAGATAAGTAGAAATACTTATCTTTTTAATTGTAGAGTTTTATTATTAATGATATAATGATAATAGAAAGGAGTAGTTATGGATAGAGTTGGATTAAAAAGTAAGGCTAAAGAATTATTTAAAGGTAATAAATGGCATATTTGGAAACCTCTAGTTATGTTTGGATTAGTTATTGCAATTATCAGTGTAATTGCCCTTGTATTAGATCAAACTTTAGGACTAACTAGACAAGCAACATATGAATTTTTTGGACAAAAAATGACATATAATGCACCTGGTATTATTTCTACAATAGTTGGAATAGTAACAGGATTAGCTAGTGTAGCTTTTTCAATAGCTTATGCATATTATATGTTATCCTTTGTTCGTGGTACGAAATTAGAAATGAAAGATATTGTTGATTTCATGAAGAAACATTGGGTTAAAGCCTTTGTTGTTAGCTTATTAGTTGGTTTAATAGTTCTTTGTGGCTCAATTTTACTCGTTATACCTGGTATAATTGCTGCTATCGGATTAACATTCTTCCAAGAAGTATGTGCTGATAATCCAGAAATGGGTGCCATGGATATTATTCGTAAGGCATGGGAAATCACTAAAGGTCACAAAATGGATTTATTTGTTTTATCACTTTCATTCATTGGATGGTCTTTACTTGCTGATATATCACTTGGTATAGGATATATTTGGTTATTACCATATATGGTAGTAACATTTACTCTTGCTTACGAAGAATTACGTAAATAATTAAAAAAATGTAAAAAAAGATTGACTTTAATGGCCAATCTAGGTATAATCTTAATTGCTGACTTTGGTTAGCAATTATGGGGCATTAGCTCAGCTGGGAGAGCGTCACGTTTGCACCGTGAAGGTCAGCGGTTCGATCCCGCTATGCTCCACCATTTGTAAATAAACCGAATTATTCGGTTTTTTTTATATACTTTTATGATATAATTACAATAGGAGTGCGTATATGAATTCAAATGATAAAGAAGTAATTAGATTTATTGATCGATTATATCGTGATTTATATTTAAGTGAAGACGTATTACGTCACTCAACTCATAATAAAACTGATAAGTTTAATAATCTTAAAGAATATTTAGATATGCTAGAAAGTATGCATGATCGAGTATTAAAATCTCCAAATAGAGTTAATATTATTAAAAAACTGTATTTTGATAAATATATTATTAAAGAAGAAGATGTACCAATAAGTTATTATCAAATGTTTGTTAAAATGAATTTTGAACGAGGATTTGGTCTTATTCCACTAGAAGATATTGGTACACATGAGTTAGCTGAAAATGTAATTATTGACCAAATTGTTAGTCTTAATAGTTGGTTAAATTATTTTTTAAGTGAAGAATCTAAAGATTGTCCATTTTGGGCAAAATATTGGGCATTTCAAGGAGTGTTAAGATTAGGAAAATTTAATAAAAAAACAGGTAGATATAATCGCCGAACTAGAGATACTATTGCGCCATTTGTTGAATTTAATAAAGAAGCTTTATCTGCTTCAATTGAATTAATAAAAAAACAAGTTAAAAAAGAAAATATTGAAGATAAAGAGTTAAAAGAAATGGTTTCCAGTGGTTCATTTGAAAAAATATATTTGAAGTTTTTAGGTGACATTATGGGAAAAAATAATGATAGTGGAAAAGCTAATGAAGGTAAATGGGTAAAATACAAAAGAGGCAGTGATTATCAAATACTTGTTAATGATTTACGTGGTCATAATACATGTTGGTGTACGGCAAATGAATCATCAGCAAGGAGACAATTAAAAAGTGGTGATTTTTACGTTTATTATACTTTAGATAGTAATAATCAATATAAAATACCAAGAATAGCCATTAGTATGGGATATAATAACTCATTTATTAGTGAAATTAGAGGTATTGAAAATGAACAATCATTAGAGCCAGAAATGGTGGATATCGCTAAAGAAAAAGCCAAAGAATTATATGATAGAAGAGATTATTTTACATTAGAAAGAAATACTAATCGATTAACTGAGATATATAATAAGTTTAAAAGTAATATTGAGTTAACTGAAGATGAAGTAAGATTTTTATATGATACTGATATAATTAAAGTTGGTCTTGGTAGTGATGATGATCCGCGAATTGAAGAGATTAAGAAAAAGCGATCACTACAAAAAGATTTAGCTTTAATATATAAATGTGCGGAAAAAGATGTTGCTTTAACTAAAGAAGAAATTACTAAAAATACTAAAGTTTTTGTAGGTGATTGGGATAATACTTTTGAAAGTACTATTTTACCAGAAGTAGTAATTGGTGATATTCACTTACCTTCTGTTAATTCTGAGGGAGTAAAATTACCTAGAATTGTAAAAGGTGGATTATATCTTGAAAAATTAAAAGATGCTAAAGGTTTAGTTTTACCAGAAATGGTATCAGGTGACTTATATTTAACATATCTTGAATCACCAGAAGGATTAGTATTGCCTAAATATGTTGGTGGTTATTTGAATTTAGCTTATATAACGAGTCTTGATGGAGTTAAACTTCCAGATACACTTGATTCAATACTACTAAGTAGTCTTAAAAGTGGTAAAGGATTAATTTTCCCGGAAAAGATGAATGGTACCCTTGAAATACATTCAAATATTGACCTTAAGGATGTTAAATTTCCTAGAATTATTGGTAAAAATTTATATTTGAGTCATGTTGTGAATATTGAAAATACTCAATTTCCAGAAGTAGTTTTTGGTCAAATATATTTGGGAAGTGCTAGAACAATTAAAAATGTTATCTTTCCTAAAAGAGTTGGTGATGATTTTTCTTTAGAAGATCTAATTAGTGCTGAAAATGTCGTTTTTCCAAGCGAAGTATATGGAGATTTATCTATAGAAAGATTACAATTTGTTTCTAATGTTACATTACCAGATTATGTTTCTGGAGATGTCGATTTGCGATCTCTTCATGACGGTAATGGTCTAGTATTACCAAAATGTATTGATAAAGATTTATATCTTAGTCCTTATCTTGATCTTAGTACAGTAATATTACCAGAAGAAATTCAGGGTTATGTTTATTGGGGAAAACATCGAATGTCACTAAGTACTTTAAAAGACAAACAAGAAAGTCATATGGTTCGATAAAATTATAAAAAAAACTACGAAACTAGATGAAGTTAATGGTGTTGTATAATATGGTGATGAAGAAATAACTTTAGATGAATTAAAAGAAGGAGTATCAAAAAAAGATAAAAAGATTAGGATCCTAATCTTTTTTTATGTCAAGCTTATATCAATATCTATCTTTTGTGTTATAATTACATTGTTTTTGGAGGAATTATGAAATTTATGGTAAAAACAGTCACTAAATTAGCTGAAAAGTTAAAAGAAGAATTTGGTGACAGATTAAATATTGTAGAATTAAATGATGGAACAGGAAAGATGTTAGCTATTTTTGATGATATACCTTTAGAAGTTGTTTATCGATATGGTAAATATTTAAAAGTATCTGTTCTACCTGACAATAGAGAATTACTAGAATATTTAAGACCAACATTTAGAGAATTAACTAATAATTTTAGAATACATTTTGGTTTTGATTGTTATAGTGATGGTGTTCATACTGCTAATTTAATGTGGCATTTTTCTGATCCAGTGGGATTTAGAGAAAGATTATTATCATCAAACAAATATTTTAATGAAATATTATATAATGGTGGCCTTAAAGGTATTCCATCACTTATGGCCAAAAGAAATAAACTATTTGATCCACTTCCTAAAGAACAACAAATAACCGAAAATGGTTTACTTGCTTTAGAAAGAAGAATTGCTGCAGCATCTAGAAAAAATGAAGAAATGCTAAGATTATCTTTAGAGTATGCTGATTCATCTAAACCTTGTGAAAGTGATGGACCAATAGAAGATAGCGCCCCAGAAAAACAATTAACTAAGAAATAAAAAAAACTACTTTTAGTAGTTTTTATTTTTTTGTACAAGATCCAGAAGTTGTATTATTAGCGAACCATGTATTAAATTCATCCAAGTATGCCTCAATTCCTACTTGTTCTGCATATGCTTTTTGTTCATCCATATTATAGGAAATGTTTTTAGCTGTATAACCAGTAATTGTCTTATCATTATACATTATAGTTATTTTACCTTCATTTGATGTGCATACCATTTTTTTAGATGTTAATGAAACAATTAGATAGATAACTACTCCAATAATAATAACACCAACTACTATTCCACCAATAATTGTAAGGACTTTCTTCATAATGCTACTCCTTTCATTTTAATTGTATCATTATAATATCGCAAGTAAAGTTATTTTAAATAATTTTTTTTATGGTTGACACAAAAAAAACTACAATTAGTAGTTTTTTATTTAAATAATACTTTTCCAACAACAATTAGAATACATGCTCCAATTGCACTAGTACCAATTGCACCTAGAATTCCACTCCAATGAATTCCAATAAGACCAAATACCCATGTTCCAACGAATCCACCAATAATACCAATTACGATATTTCTGATTAATCCACCTTTTGATCCCATTAAAAATCCCGCAATAGCACCGGCAATAGCACCAATTGCTAAACTAGTTAATATTGCTTCTAAACTCATAACTCCTCCTTATAAAATAATTATATCATAATATTTAATAATAAAGAATTATTTTTATTGACTATTAACTATTGTTTGTTATAATAAATAGCCAAGAGGGGGATATTTATGGTATACACTAACCCAGATCCTGAAGATACTATTAAATTGACTTTTCTTGATGGTGAAACTGAAGTAGTTAAAGTAATAAAAGTCAAAAAAAAGAATAATAAACAGGAAAATAAACGAAGAAATATCTTTTATAATTTAATCCATAAGAATAAAGTAGCAAAAGTAACTTTATTATCAAGAGAAGAAGTAGGATTTTCTTTTGATTGCAAGACGGATCCAATTGAGGCAATTGCCAAATATGGTACAAAATGTGCTGTAACTGATTTTGCTATTGTTACTGGATGTTGTCCATCTGATGAAACATATGTTAAAGATAAAAAATCTTTAAAAGAAAGAACTGGCATATGGTGGTTATCTGATTCTTCTTGTTATTGTATGTATTTCGATGGTTGTAAATTAGAAGCTTGGAATGAGCATTCTCGTTACGCTATTGGACTTCGTCCTGTTATTCGTGAAATGGGAACTGTGATTGATGCCGAAGAAGTTATATATGGAGAATATCCTCAATATGCAGCTAGTCTTGATTTACAACAAATATTAAATAGATTATTTAAAGAAGGAAAACTAAAAAAAACTAATAGAAAATATACAATCAATCAAAGAAATATATATGATTCTTATAAGCATTTTAAACCTCTTGTACTAGACGAATATATATATGAAGGTAAAAAGTATGTAAGAGTAATTTCAAAAATGCCAGAAGAGCTTTCTAATGGGAAAAGATGTAAATATGGTGACGAAGTATGGATAGAAGTATCACCAATTCATTGGTTAGTTGATCAAAAAGAAAATTTACTGATAAGTGAAAATATTCTAATTGGTGGAATGAGTCTTGAAAAACTTAACAAATCTATAAAATATAAAAATGAATCAGATATGTTTTTAAACAAGTATTTTATTAATGAAATTAACGCGAATACCATTAAAGAAAAAGATGATTTAGAAGAAGATGAATTATTATCTATTTTAAATAAGATAAAAAAATATCAAAAGTATTATACTGGTAGTCTAGATATTGAAAGTAAGATTAATGCATTAATAGAAGATTATAATAATAAATTAGAAGAATTAACTAAAGAAGATTCCAAGAATATTGAACTAAGTATTGATCAAAAACGGCCACGTACTCCAGAGGGATTACATGAAGAATTAATTAATAATTTAAATAATATCTTAGATGAAGTTAAAACTTATAGTATAAAAGTAAAAGATTATTATAAAATGATTGATATTTTAAATGATTGTAAGAGTATTAAACTAGATATTGATGAAGATGAAAATGAAAAAGATTTTGATAAAGATGAAATATTTAAAGAGATTAAATATATTAAAGTTACTATAATAAAAAAGTTTCTTACTGATGCTAGAATAAAAAAAGCTTTATTAAAAGAATTAAATAGTATTATTGATAGAAATATTAACAGGATTATTAATTATATCGAAGAATTTAAGAATCAAAATGATATTGAAACTAAGTCTATAGAAGAATTAAAACTAGAGTTTAGAAAAGATTTTGTACCATTCTTGAACAAAATTAGAGTTCTTGTCGAAAAACAAGATTTAGTTAATGAAGTAAAGCGTAGTACAAAACTAATGATAGATAATTTGTATGTTGAAACCAAGAATGAAAGACTTAAATTCATGTTTAATGAAATAAATAAATTAAAAGACTATATTAATAACCTTGGAACGGACGAACAAAAAAAGAGATTAATTCAATTATTAGATGTTAAAATAGATTTAAATGATGATTTAAAAACTATTCTTGATAATTTAGAAAATCTATATAAAACCATTTGTAATTTAAGTATTGAAATAGAAAATATGCTTTATACAAGACAAAAAATTGATCGATTTAAAGTAAAGGTAAATATTCCTGAATTCTTTAATCCTAGTGGTAAAAAAACAAAATCAAGATAATTTATAATATTCAAAAATTGACATTGATACTCATCTTGTGATATAATTTATAGGTTCGAGGTGAATTGATGAGAGATTTTGAATCAATAGCAGAAGAAATAATAAATAGTGATAAATATCAATCTCTTAAAGATGAAAATCACCATGGGTTATCCCGATATGATCATTCTTTAAGAGTTGCTAGAAATACATATAAAATATCTAAAAAGATGAAGTTGGACTATGTTTCAGCTACCCGAGGTGCGCTATTACATGACTATTTTACTAATGAAGAATATCGTAATACTAAGGGTATGAAAAAATATAGTATGCACCCAGTAATAGCTTTAAATAATGCTTTACGTGAGTATGAATTAAATCCAACCGAAAAGAATATTATAGTTAGTCATATGTTCCCAATGGGAAAAGTTAAACCTAACTGTAAGGAAAGTTGGTTAGTTACTAGTGTAGATAAAAGTGTTGCTATTTATGAATGTGCAAGATTTAAGGCTAAAGAAGCTTTAGCTTTTGTAATGATATTAATTGTTAATATCATGCATTTTTAATTAATTATTAAACGTTGATAGAAAATAGTAATTTAGATTAGTATTTAAAGTGAGATGATGGTTGGTGTGAATCATTAATATAGCTAGATGAACGTGTTCTTGAGTTTAATCGCGATAAGCGTTATCAAAATGAGATAGAATTTCTATGAAATAGGATGGTACCACGATAATACGTTCCTATATTATAGGAATTTTTTTGTTAAAAAGGAGGAA
>JAEEGL013585761.1_pt1 | contig 12521 bp, 10 predicted proteins | sample 9134231 | NCBI WGS metagenome assembly JAEEGL01 (sample SAMN16246548, study PRJNA631951) | gut metagenome | biome: gut microbiome; feature: rumen; material: fiber-attached | host: Bos | place: Iran: Karaj | collected 2018-10
CTTAGTAAAAATGCCCCTCTTTTTGTGCTTCGCGGTAGATACTGTATTATTGAAGGACTAGTGTTTAGAAACAGTCCACTTTCAGGAATCATGATCTGCGGCAGCGGAAACTTGATCAAAAACTGTGAAGTGTACGGAAACGGAGATACCGGTATGCTGATTATGGCATATCCAGGAGAGGAAAGGCAGGCCTGGCCCTCTTACAATCGCGTTGAAGATTGTGATTCTTACAATAACTGTGATCCTGTTTTTTGCAATGCAGACGGCTTCGGCGCAAAACTGAGTGTTGGAAAAAGTAACAGTTTTTATCGTTGTATTGCGCATCATAACATTGACGATGGATTTGATCTTTATACAAAGAGTATAATCGGCCCAATAGGGCCGGTCCTTTTGGAGCAGTGTATTGCATATGAAAACGGGAGGCTCATGGATGGGAGTACAGTGAGAAAGAATCATTCCGGCGGAGTCGGATTTAAACTCGGCGGGGAGAGGCAGGCTGTTGCCAATGAATGCTGGGATTGTATTGCTTTTTTAAATAACCAGCTTGATATTTCTTCAAATTCAAATCCAGCAGTTAAACTGTTTTTCTGTACCACAATTAAAAAAGGTGACCGGCATTATCATAAGCTGGCAAATAATGTTCGGCCGGAAAGGCGGGAAGATGGGGCGATATTGCTGAATGGTCTTCTGGGGAAAGGTAAACAGCGTCATCCAAGGACAGCTGTGATCGATCCGGACAAAAGGAAAACGATTCTGATGATGATTGCTTCACTCAGTGGTGGAGGTGCGGAAAAAGTAACGTCCATTCTAGCTTCTGAATTTTCAAAAAAGCATAACGTATACCTGCTCTATATGTTTGAGAAATCCAAATCTTACACGCTTGCCCCATCGGTACACCTGATCAATGGCAGCTGGGATACAGGGACGCCGTTGGAAAAGTTGTTTCATATTCATGTTCGCTGGCCTTTCCGTATGTATTCAATCATTTCCGCGAAAATCCGCTATCATGTGGATACCACTATAAGCATGCTTATAAAACCGAATACCTATAATGGGCTGCTGCGTTGGAAAGACCGCAGGCTCATGTCGGAGCGGAACGATCCTTCCAGAAAACCGTTAAAAGAGTTCGAAAATGCAAAAAAGAGCTATGCCAGAGCAGATCATGTAATTTTTCAATCAGAACGTGTTAAGTATCTTTTTTCAGAAAAGATTAGGGCAAAGAGCAGCGTCATCCTTAATCCGATAAGTGTAACATGTTTTGCCGATGAAACTTCGGATCACCGAATCGTAAGTGTAGGGCGGTATGTGGAGCAGAAAAACCAACTACTGCTAATCAAGGCATTTCATCGTTTTTATCAGACACATAAGGATTATAGTCTGCATTTGTACGGAGAGGGGGAACTGAAAGATAAACTTCAGGAACTGATTAATGAGCTTTCTCTGAATGACTCTGTGTTTTTGGAAGGCTTTATGGATGATATCCATGTACATATCAGAAATGCGAAAATGTTCGTTCTTTCATCTGATTACGAGGGAATGTCAAACGCACTGATGGAAGCTATGATGATGGGGATACCATGCATTTCTACAAGCTGTACAGGATCAGATGAACTGCTTGACAACGAAAATACAGGGCTCCTTACACCGGTTGCAGATGAGAAGGCGCTTGCTGACGCCATGTGCCGTGTAGCGGACGATGAATCACTATGTAAAAAACTGCGCGTAAACGCGCAGTTGAAAAGCCTTGAGTTTGAAAAGGAATTGGTAGTTCGTGCCTGGGAGAGGGTCATGTTCCGGTGACTCTTTTTTCCTAAAACCGATTTTAACGTAAACAAAAAATAGAATTCTATTTTTCAATTGATTCATCAATTGGCTCGCCCTTATTACAAAGAATAATTTCATTTTCACATTTACAATAGAATAATAGGTCTGGTTTCTAAATAGTAACAGTAAAAATATATTACTGTTATAGTTATATCATTTCATTAAGCCTATTCCATTTTTGGTCTTTATCACTTAATAACAGTGATGTGCCATCTTTAAGCGCATATCCCGTTGCGCATGCACTTCCTGAATAACGTCCCACAACCTCAGGCCAAATAATACCTATATCAGGGTCATTCCAAGCAAGTCCGCCTTCATCATTCGGATGATAAAAATCATCACATTTATAGCAGAATCTTGCCCTGTCAGTTAAAACAAGAAATCCATGAGCAAATCCTCTCGGGATAAGGAACTGTTTGTTATTATCTTCCGATAAAAGTTCTCCGTGATATTTACCGTAAGTCGGGGAACCTTCTCTCAGATCGACTGCTACATCGTATACCATTCCTTCAATCACCCTTACAAGCTTTGCCTGGGGATAATTGATCTGATAATGCAATCCCCTCAGAGTTCCCTTGGAGCTCATCGATTGATTGTCCTGAACAAAAACGATATTGATCCCGGCTTCTTTCATATCGTTCTCGTTATATGTTTCCATAAAATAGCCCCTGCTGTCTTTATGTACCATAGGGGTAATAACGCATAATCCTTCTATTCCGCCTACATTGTATTCGACTGATATTTTTCCCATACAGTTTAACTCCTATATTTCCAAACTAAACAGCACTGATCTCTGAAAGATAACGCCGTAATGCATCTTTCCAGTCAGGTAATGGTTCAAAACCTTCTCTTATTATCTTTTGCTTATTGAACCGCGAGTTATTCGGTCTTTTTGCCGTTGATAGTCCATATTCTTCAGTTGTAACAGGGATAACTATAGTCTTTAATCCTACCTGCCTGTATATCTCTCTAGTAAAATCAAACCAGCTTATATAGGGCCCTTCATTTGAAGCATGATAAAAACCATATTTATCAGTCTTAATAAGATCAACTATGAATCTTGCCAGATCGACTGTATATGTTGGCGTTCCGATCTGATCATTCACAACTCTTACAGTATCATTCTTCTCGCCCACCCTAAGCATCGTTTTAACGAAGTTTTTTCCATGAGAACCAAATACCCATTCAGTGCGAACTATAAAATATTTATCCAATGAAGAGGTCACTGCAAACTCGCCATCAAGTTTTGACTTGCCGTAAACATTAATGGGATCAAAACTCTTATTATCCGGGTCAAGAGGCTTGTCAGTATTATCATTAAAAACATAATCAGTACTGATATATAGCATTTTCGCATTGACCATGTTCGCAGCTTTTGACAGGTAGTATGTACCCAAAGAATTTATTGCCGTCACTTTTTCGTGATTTTCTTCAAGCTCAGCTGCATCTACAGCTGTCCATGCTGCACAATGGATTATTGAATCGGGTTTAAAAGAATTAATCTTCTCATACACGTCTTTTTCCCTTGTTATATCCATACCCAGAAACTCATACTTCCTACCATCAGGCAAAATGTCATTAAATGGATCATTACCGGGCAAATCAGTCCCTATAACTGTATCTCCTCTCCCAAGTAATTCCTTAACTACATCATATCCAAGCTGCCCGTTTACACCAGTCACTAACACTTTCATGTTTATTCTCCGATATAATAATCATTCCCCTATACTATAGATTTCCATACATTTCCGAATAATAGTTCTTATACTCCCCTGATATTATTCTTTCCCACCATGAAGTATTATTCAGATACCAGTTTATAGTATCATCCATACCCTCGCCAAATGTCACTTCGGGATACCACCCAAGTTCTTCTTTGATCTTACATGCGTCTATAGCATATCTTAAATCATGGCCCTTTCTGTCAGTAACATGTTTTATCAGTTCCTCAGATTTATTAAGCCTGCTGCAAATCATTCTCACGATATCTATGTTCCGCATCTCATTATTTCCGCCGATGTTATAAATCTCGCCGATTTTACCACCATTTATGATCATATCAACAGCTTTGCAGTGATCTTCGACATAAAGCCAGTCCCTGACATTTAATCCTTCTCCATATACCGGGAGACTTCTGTTGTTAAGAGCATTGATTATCATCAATGGGATGAGCTTTTCAGGAAACTGATAAGGTCCATAATTATTTGAGCAGCGGCTTATCGTAACAGGCAAGCCATATGTTCTGTGATATGCCTGAACCAGAAGATCCGCTGATGCCTTCGAAGCACTGTAAGGACTGCTTGTATGGATTGGAGAAACTTCACTGAACTTCATATCGGGACGGTCCAAAGGAAGATCGCCATACACCTCATCTGTAGAAATCTGATGGAATCTTCCAATACCGTATTTATTGCAGGCATCAAGCAGCACCATCGTTCCGAATACATTTGTTTTAATGAACGGTTCCGGAGAATTAATAGAACGGTCGACATGTGTCTCTGCAGCAAAATTAACAACGACATCTGGTTTTCTCTCTTCAAACACCGAATAGACTGCTTCCCTGTCACAGATATCGACTTTATAGAAAGAAAAACGTTCATTCTGCATAACTGAATCTAAAGTGGACAGGTTGCCTGCATATGTCAGTTTATCTATACATATGACCTTATCATCGGGATGATTATTCAGTATATAGAAAATATAATTACTTCCTATAAATCCTGCTCCACCAGTCACTAGATATGTTTTCATTGATAGATAGCCCTCATTACTTACAGAATATCGATATACTTGCCGTCCAATACATCTTTTAAATACAAACCATACTGGCTTTTACTAAAAAAATTATAAGCTTCAATCAGTTCATCTCTTGTAATCCATCCGTTGATATAAGCTATTTCTTCCAGGCAGGCTATTTTTCTGTGTTGATGCTGCTCTATTGTCTTAACAAATAAAGTTGCCTCGACCAAACTCTCGTGCGTACCAGTATCAAGCCACGTAAATCCCTGCCCAAGGAGCTCAACATTGAGATTCCCTTTTTGCAGATATATCTTATTAAGATCAGTTATCTCAAGTTCTCCTCTTTCACTTGGTTTTAACGATTTGGCATATTCGATCACTTTGTTGTCATAGAAATACAGACCCGTAACACAATAGTTGCTCTTTGGGTTTGCTGGTTTTTCCTCAATCGAAACTGCACGGCCTTCTTTATCAAACTCAACAGTTCCAAATCTTTCAGGGTCCTCAACATAATAACCGAATATGGTAGCACCTTCACCGTTTTCAGCTTTTATTACAGCTTCTTTTAGTCTTTCACTAAGGCCATTGCCAGCAAAAATATTATCTCCAAGTATCATGGCGACTGATTTATCCTGAATAAAATTCTCACCTATGATAAATGCCTGCGCCAAACCGTCTGGAGATTCCTGAATTGCATACTCAAGATTGATTCCAAATTGCTTCCCATTTCCCATAAGTTTCAGAAATCTGGGAGTATCATCGGGTGTTGATATGATTAATATGTCCCTGATTCCTGCCTGCATTAGAACTGATATAGGATAATATATCATCGGCTTATCATAAACAGGTAATAACTGTTTACTAGTTACCATGGTTAATGGGTATAATCTCGTTCCATACCCTCCAGCTAAAACAATACCTTTCATTATTATCCCTCATATAATACTTGTAATAGTTCATAATGATTTATAGAATCATATACAACTCATGTCTAATGATTACTGCATCAATCAATAACCATTTTTTTTGTAAATAATCTCAAACGATCTCAAACTACTAATCTTTTAATCATATTAGTAGAATTACCATTTAAAACTGGAATATACAGATCATCCTCACCTAAAAACCATTAAAGCCTTATTTGCTAATAGTTAGTTAATGTATACTTATTCCATTTTTCCTATTGATTTTAGAATAAACCTTTTAATACGAATATTATTCTTTTTCTCTGGATATGCTAATACATAATAATCATAATTATTAGTAAAAGAAATGATTTTCTCCTTTTCTGCTAGTTTTAAAACATTTACATATCGCTTTTGGAAAACTACCCTTTTTTCATAATCAATATGCTGTTTCCTTTTTTGAAAGTCTATCAAAACCCACTGTGCTGTATGTAAGTAATCCTTAAGAGCAAAATGATATAATTCTATTTGCCCGTTATTTCTAAAGAACTCTAAACGCTCTTCCTTTGCATCATATTCATCAAATCGCTTAATAATATCCAGGTTCTGGGTGATGCCAGATGAATTGATGAAATAGAAATATAATGCTGTATCAACAACGACTACTTTTTTACTCTTATAGTATAATTTATATGTAGTAAACTCATCTTCAAATAATCTTCCTTCTGGGAACCTAATATCATCAAACAACGTTTGCTTATAGACTTTTCCGCAAGAGGAGACATACTTGTTTGCACTTGGATTATTAAAGAAACCTTTCTCAGCTTCAAGTCCAGAAATAATCGAGACCTCTAATTTATCTATATGAGCCATCGGATCAATTTCTTCGATATTTGAAAACCTTTGTAAAGGACTAATAACTATGTCTGCTTCATTATTCTCTAACAGTTTAACTTCCAACTCAGCAATCTTCGAATGAATCAAATCATCTGAATCCAAAAACATCAGATATTGTCCTGAAGCAGCTTCAATCCCTGTATTTCTTGCAGACGATAACCCGCCATTTGTTTTATGTATTGCCCTTATATTGTCATATAGTGATGCGTATTTATCACACATCTCACCTGATCCGTCTGTCGATCCATCATCAACAAGAATCACCTCGAAATCTGTAAACGTCTGGCTCAAAACGCTCTCCAAGCATCTTTCCAGGTATGGCTTAGCCTGATAAACAGGGATAATAATACTCAAGACACTCATACTATACTTTTAGACTTCACCTCTAAAATAAATGGCACAGGAAACATTATATTTCCCCAATACTTACCTCTCCATAACAATTGAGTATCTTCTGGTTCTTTGATATGTATATCCATTCCAGACACGCAATCTAAATCTATACTGTTTCCATACTGGTCGTTTTGGAAAAAAGTAATAATTGTTTCGTATCTTCCAGGAGCTAACCAGGATAAATCATATTTGACTTTCACTATTGACTCAGTATCGTTCAATGAATCACAAACATCAAGTGAAGTAGCAACACCAAGCGGTGTGCCATCACTTGTACGTATTTCTAATCGCAAACCGATATTATTCAAATCACAATTGTTTTTCCATTGATAACGAATAATTACTGGCTCTCCAATTTCAAAAACCGAATCAGTTTTGTTATAATACTCTACCTTTTGTAAACGAAGATAACTGGTAGTAATGTACGATTGATGATCATTAGAAGAGTATGTCCTAACTACATCTTCATAAGCCTTATTATTGGAATAAATTCCAATCGCCTCCTCAACGTCCCCATTATAAATAACTTTCCCTTGGCTTAATACCACACACCTACTACATAACTGACGTATCGTATTCATATTATGACTGACATAGAGAATGGTTCTCCCTCCAACAGTTGCAGCTTCGCGCATTTTAGCAAGACATTTCTGTTGAAATGCCATGTCACCTACAGCAAGCACTTCATCCATAATCATTATTTCACTATCGAGATGTGCAGCTACAGAGAAAGCTAGTTTAACATACATGCCACTGGAATATCTTTTTACAGGCGTATCAATAAACTGACGACACTCTGAAAAATCAATAATATCTTCAACTTTAGCATCTATTTCTGCTCGAGTCATCCCAAGAATAGCCCCATTCATATAAATATTTTCACGACCTGTTAATTCGGGATGAAAACCCGTACCTACTTCGAGCATCGAAGCTACCGTACCATTTAAACCTATTTTCCCGTTTGATGGGGCTGTAACTCTAGATAGCAATTTTAACAGAGTAGACTTCCCTGCACCATTGCGACCAATGATACCTACTGCTTCCCCCTTATAAACCTCGAATGAAATATCATCAAGTGCTAGAAATCTCTCCCCATAATGTTTAGTGCTCTGCCCTATTTTTAAGGTAGGATCTTCTTTATTTCGGAGTTTTGCACCAAAACGAGCAAGATCCTCGCGAAGTGTAGTGCCTCCAATTGCGCCTAATCTGTATTCTTTTGAAACATGGTCAATTTGAACCATTATTTGCTTTTCCATTAAATCGCCTCTCAAATAGTATCCATAAATGTTCTTTCGATACGATTAAATAATACAATTCCAACCAAGAAAAGGGCAATGGTTATAATCCAACTAATGCAATAATACAAGCAATTAAAATATCCAATACCAAAGCAAGCTAATCTAAAGGACGTAACAATTGAAGTCATTGGATTTAGCATATATAATGACATATACTTTTCCGGAACAAGCTGCAACCCGTACGCAATCGGAGACCCATATTGCCATAGCTGTAAACCAAAACCAATTAACATAACCAAATCGCGATATTTAGTTGTTAAAGCAGACACAATGATACCAACACCCATGGCTAGCATCATCATTTGAATGATATGTAATGGCAAAAGCACTAGGTAGCTAGTTAATTGAATGCTGGTGTGACCTTTTATCATATAGAAAGCCAAAAAGCCTATGAACATAACAAACTGAATCCCAAAAGAAATAAGGTTTGATAATGTGGATGATATCGGAGAGACCAGTCTGGGAAAATAAACCTTTCCCATAATGGAACTATTTGAAATAAAAGTACGTGCTGTACTACTAACAGTCGATGAAAAATAACTCCAGCATATTGTTCCTGCCATATAGAATAAAAACCCAGGAATAACCGTTTCCTCTGAAGTCATAACATCTAATGTGGTCAAATTAGCTATAGAACCAAAAATTATAGTAAAAACAACGGTTGTAAGAAGCGGTTGAATAATCGCCCATAACGGGCCAAGAATGGTTTGCTTATACTTTGAAATAAAATCCCTTTTTACAAGCAAAACGACTAAATCTTTATATTCCAGTATTTCTCTTATATTGATATTAAAGGCGCTTCTATTTGATGTTATTACAGTTCTAAACTTATTTTCCATTTATTATCTACTCCTATAATAATTACTAAATACAGATTACTTTATCAAATAAAAACTAGTGTTAATATGCTTCATAGAGTTGTGTCAATTAATATGACATCTATTATTATTTCCCTAGTTAATTACATTACTATTATATATATGTTTTTTAATAACAGATTTTATACTACTGGGTATTGAATTCCTAACAAATCTTTTAATACGTTTAAAACCCAGTCTTCTCCTATACCAATTGTCTAAATGCTTGTATGATTTCCGGTATTTTTGAAATACAATTTCTCTATTTGAAGGAATAGAGGACGGTGTTTTTAACTGTCGATTGTATCTGCTTATTAGTTCAAAAGAGCTTTCAAATAATGAAACACCAGCATACTCTCTCAACAAATCTGCCCCATGTTTATTATTAACCATCAAACACGATATACCTTCATATTTATTAAGAGGTCCACCATTTTCGGCCAACAGCTCAGGCTGTACAATTTCTATTCCCCAGTAATCTCCAATCGTCAGATCTCCAGGCCTGAATTTTCCCGCGAAAGGACATGAATAACAATTATCACGATAGGTCAAGCCCTCCAAAAACAGTTGATAATATGAAGATTCTTCAGGCATAAAATACACTGTATCATTTTCTCTCTTTGATGTTGTAAGATGCATTTTCCCAAATAGCTGCCAGCCTCTGCTTTTATCTCTAAACACAAACTCATCAACAATCGTGTTTAATTTCCTCTCAATAAGAGAAATATAATCATTAAACATCTTCTCACTTGGTACACCATGACATACGATATCAATAGTATATAGATTGCTGTATCGTTTCCCTAAATAGCTATATAGTCCTGCTATTTGACAGGGAGTACCGCTATATAATACTGAAATACCATTCCCCAACAACTCTCTTGTTTGAACGTATGACTTTATTGTATTACTATGAATATACTTTGATCCTTTTAGCTTTGATAACTCTTTCTCATCGGTAATAACAATATGCTCTGCCTTAAATCCATCAGCATCACGCCTAAGAGAACATCCCGCAACAGCTCCACCTTTATTCAAAAATTCCTTAGCTATTCCAGAAAAAACACCCCCTGAAGCTGATTCAACTATACTAGTGTTATTTGCAACTGCAGCATAAATCTGTTTTGTATCCATATGGAAATGGTTCGCCGGATAATTGCACAAACTTTCACAGATTCCACAATTAACACAAAGAGACTTATCCGTTTTAGGAACTAAGAATCCATTTTCATTATTTATAAAAGAAATTGCATTTTGCGGGCACGAAGCTATGCATGCTCCACATCCACAACAATTCTTGATGTTCTTATTTAGCATGACTATTACAAACTCGTAATTGCACTAGATATTGAATTAAGCTTACTAAATCCATATTTTTCATCGGGCTCAAGAAAAGCTCCTTCAGCCCATTCATTCCAAGCATTTATAAATATCATAGGCTTTTGTTCGATTCTAGCTCTCTCTACAAGGCTTAACATGTTGTCTTTAAATGCTTCTATTGTAAAGCCGTCATAAACAACGCCATTTCTGTTACGGGGAGTATTATCCCAATCAACAAATGCTCCGGGTAAAAAATCATCAGCCCAATTTCTATCAATTATTCTTTCCCAGGAATCATTATATGAATAATGCGTAAGTCTGTCTGATTTTTTCCAGCTTGTTCCTATTTTGTTTTTATTAACTTTTCTATAACCCGATATTATTCCTTCCCCAAACAATCTGCGGGCTATTTTTACCAGTATTCTTTTTTTCAAATCTACCATTTTTTCATCATTTGTTCTTGAAAAAACTGGTTCAAACCCTATCCTATAGTCAAAAATATCATTTCTGTAATACATATCATAATAGTAGCTTGGATACTGAAAAGCCAGACAAAGCCCGGTAAAGCCCTCATTAATCATGCGTTTTCTGAAATACCTGGCCATCTGGTAAATATCTATTATCTGCTCGGGCTTATATATTATAAGAAGAGGTTTCCCATCAACTGTTATATACCTTTTATCCTTAAAGAAAGGCAATAAATATTGAAAGTGCTTCTCCCAGTCTTTTTTCCCTCCATACTCCTGTTTCATTATTATTTCACGATTTCCGCCGTCCCAGTTCTTGCTCCAGTTCTCATTTGCCCAGGAAAAGCAAAAAGGAATATCGATCTCAGGATTGTTCAGCATCTGCTCTGCAGGTTTCTCTAACAGTTTTTTCCCGTCTTTGAACCAGTAATGATAATAGCAAAAGCCAAAAATCCCATATTTCTTGGCCAAATCAGCCTGCCATATCTTTATTCTATCATCTAAAAGATTATAATAATTACCATCAAGAGGTAACCTAGGCTGATCATGGCCACTGAACAGCGGCTGTGCTTTCTTAACATTTGTCCACTCTGTAAAGCCTTTCCCCCACCATTCATTATTCTCAGGTATTTCATGAAACTGCGGAAGATAAAAAGCAATGATTTTCGGATTCTTTCCAACATTAACTTCTGCCATTCCCAACCTCACCTAATTCTGATCAAACATCTCTTTGTCCGTTTCATTAAGGCACTCCAGCATTTTATAAGCCATAGTGTTCTTAGGATCTTTGCCTTGCAACTTTGCAAGTTTAATCAGGCGCTCGTAATACAGAACTCTGTACCTGTAAAAGGCATTGGCTCCGGTTGTCCCAAAACACTTCTTATAATATACGAGCTTTCCGTTCATTCTCATCTGGAACTGCCTTTTGTTAAATCCGTCGATGTGTTCTGAAGTGGATGCACCTTCCAAATGGACTATTTTAGCATTCGGATCATTTACAATAATATATCCGCTCTTAGTGATTCTCCATGACAGTTCCTCTTCTTCGGCATACATGAAAAAATCCGGATCAAACCCTCCTTCAGCTAAAAAAACATCCCTTCTCAGCATCATATCTGCTCCGAAAATATATCCGACTTTCATTATTTTATCGCTGTAATTAAAGTTTTTCTCAAATGGTCTTCCATGGGATATATTTAGCTTATTTAAAATCTTCTTTGAAATTATACTGACCCACGATGCATTTCTTTTTTCAGCTGTGGGGGTATCAAATTCCAAACAGAAAGATGGTGCAGGTGATAAATCAGGGAAATACAGATTGCCTCCTATTATACCAATCTTCTTATGCGTGCTTATATAGTCAAATAATACTTTAACAGCATTATTGATCAAATATGTGTCCGGATTAAGAAGCAAAACATACTCTCCCGTGGCATATGATACGCCTAGGTTGTTGCCTTTTCCGAAACCAAGATTATCTTCAGAAGCAATAACCTGCACTTTATCCCTGAAAAACGACCTGATTTTATTGACAGAATCATCTTTTGACGCGTTATCAACTACTATTATTTCATAAGTTATTCCCTGTGTATGGTCAAAAACAGAATTAATACAGTCAATAACTAGATCAGGCGTATGATAGTTTACTATGATAATTGATACATCCATAACTGTTTTCTGATCACTTGCCTAACAATAACAATAAATACCTATATGAAATCATATATTCCTTTGTTCTTAAACATATGAAATGCTTTTCTCATTTTACGTCTTACGGAAAAGTATGTTTCTATAAATCTGTACCTTCCTTTTTTATATGCA
>JAEEGL010125872.1_pt1 | contig 12520 bp, 13 predicted proteins | sample 9134231 | NCBI WGS metagenome assembly JAEEGL01 (sample SAMN16246548, study PRJNA631951) | gut metagenome | biome: gut microbiome; feature: rumen; material: fiber-attached | host: Bos | place: Iran: Karaj | collected 2018-10
CCTACGCCATGACCATCACCCTGCTCACCGATTCCCAGGGCCATAAGATGGGCAAAACCGCCGGCAACGCCGTGTGGCTGGACGCCAACAAAACCAGCCCCTACGACTTCTACCAGTATTGGCGGAACGTTGGGGATGCGGAAGTGATGAAATGCATCCGCATGCTCACCTTCCTGCCCCTGGAGCAGATCGAGGAAATGGCCGATTGGAAGGACGCCCGGCTGAACGAGGCCAAGGATATTCTGGCCTTCGAGCTCACCAAGCTGGTCCATGGAGAAGAGGAGGCGCAGAAGGCGCGCGAGGCCTCCAAGGCGCTGTTCTCCACCGGTGGAGATTCCGCCCACATCCCCAGCTTCACCGTGGAGGAAAAGGACCTCCAGGATGGGAAGATCGGCATTGTGGAGCTTCTGGTCCTGACCGGCCTGTGCAGTTCCAAGGGAGACGCCCGCCGGAACATTGAGCAGGGCGGTGTGGAGGCTGCCGGGGAACGGGTCAAGGACATCACCCTGAGCTTTACCCGGGAGCAGCTCCAGGGGGACGGCATCATGCTCAAGCGGGGAAAGAAAAAGTTCCTCAAGGTTACCTGCTGAGCCGGTAAGCGGATCATAAAGGCGCTGTCTCCGCTGCGTTCTGCAGCAGATGACGGCGCCTTTTCAGGTAAATTTCAGAAGTCTATGCGATTCTAAGGGCAGTAATACCGCGAAGGAGGATTACGCCATGCAGATTCTCATTGTTGAGGACGAGGTCTCCCTGGCCAGAGCGATCAAACGGATACTGGAGCAGAAGGGGTATTTCGTCGATGTAGTACACGACGGTCTTTCCGCCATCGATTACGCAAAGGGGATGCCGTATCAGCTGATCATCCTGGATGTCATGCTTCCGAAGATGGATGGGTTTGCCGTCGTCCGGCAGCTTCGACACGATGGGGTGAATACACCGGTCCTGATGCTTACCGCCAGGACCACCACCGCGGACAAGGTGACCGGTCTGAATTACGGCGCGGACGATTACATGACAAAGCCCTTCGAGCCGGAGGAGCTTCTGGCGAGAGTCGGCGCCCTGACCCGCAGGACCGGAGAGGTGATCGTGGATACCCTCAGCTTTGAGGATCTGACCCTGGAGCTCCAGTCCGCAAAGCTGTGCTGCGGAGAGGAATCTGTGCAGCTGAGCAAAAAAGAATTCGACGTGCTGAAAACCTTCCTTTTCCAGCCCACCATGACGATCCCCACCGATACCCTGATCAACAACGTATGGGGGATCGAATCCGATGCTACGGACAACAACGTGGAGGTCTATATCTCCTTTATTCGGAAAAAGCTGAAGTTTCTTCATTCCCGGGTGGGGATCAAAAAACAGCAGAAGATCGGATACCGTCTGGAGGTGAGCGCGTGCTGAAGCAGTATCGGCGCAGGTTCGTTCTCTCCACCATGCTCCTGATCGCCCTTGTACTCGTCATCTCCCTTTCGGCGCTATTCGTGATTCAGTACCGCAGCGCCTGGGAAGAGACGAAAAACACCATGAGCCTGGTGATCGGCCCCTGGGAGCGGCCTGGAGAGGGATTCCGAAATCTGGAGGAGAACAAGCCTCCGGAACCGCCGGAGGGGGAGGAGGCCGGACAGCTTCCGCCGCGAAGGACGCTGAATCGAGAGAACGCCGAGAATATCACCACCGTTTTTGTGGACAGGAATACCGGCACGCTTTCCATCCTGGAGAAAAACAGCAGCGCGATAGACGGTGATCTGCTGTATGCGGCGGTCCAGGCTGCGCAGGAAAATGGAAAGGAGTTTGGCCTTCTTCGTCAATATGGTCTGATATATTACAGGGAATCCACACAGCTGATCGAGAAGTACGCGTTTACGGATGTCTCCTATATTCGCTCCAGACTGCTGAAGAGCTTTTTGGGGCTCCTGCTCATTTTCCTTCTGTCCATGGTCCTGTTCGGTCTCATCAGTATATGGCTTTCCAAGAGAGCGGCAAAGCCCATGGAACAGGCCATCGATATGGAGCGGCAATTTGTCGCGGATATCTCCCATGACCTGAAAACGCCCATCACCGTGATCCTGGCGAACAACAGCATTTTGCGCTCCGATCCCGAAGCGAAGGTGGGGGAGCAGGAGCAGTGGCTGGACAGCACGGATACGGCTGCCAAGAACATGATGGAGTTGATCGGCCAGATGCTCACTCTCTCTTCTCTGGAATCCGTGGAGCGCACGACGACGCCGAAAGAAGTGTTGGATTTCTCCAACCTTGCGGAGAAATGCGCCCTTCAGTTGGAGTCCCTGGCCTATGACCGCAGAATCCGGCTGGAAACGGAGATACAGGAGGGTATCCGCATCCTTGGAAACAGAGAGTATGCGGAACGGATCTGCACCGGCCTGATGGAAAACGCGCTGAAATACGAGCCTGACGGCGGAACAGTAAATGTGCAGCTTACCAGGCAAAAAAAGAAGGCCCTGTTCCGGGTGGATAACGCGGGCAGCGTTATCGCGCCGGAGGACCTTCCGCATATCTTTGAACGGTTCTATCGGGGGGACAAAGCCAGGACCGGCCATCAGGGCTTCGGTCTGGGGCTTCCCATCATCAAGCAGATGACGGAGCTTTCCGGCGGCGAGATCACTGTGGAAAGCAGCAAGGAAAACGGAACGGTTTTCACCGTTCTTCTGAACGCGGAGGAAAACTGACCGCCGTTTACCGCAGCTCCTTCAGCTTCCGCGCAATCTCTTTCATGTCGTCAAAGGCTTCCGGTCTGCGCCGGGGGTCCCGGAGCAGGGCGGCGGGATGGAAGATGGCGGTGTACTGCCGCCCATCCCGCTCGATCCATTGCCCATGCTGCTGGGAGATTTTATAGTTCGGATCGATGAACCGCATGGCGGCGATCCGGCCCAGGCACACCACAAGCTTAGGGTCTACCAGCTCCAGCTGCTGCTTCAGCCAGGGATAACAGGCATCCCGCTCCTCCGGAAGAGGGTCACGGTTTCCGGGGGGGCGGCATTTTACGATGTTGGCGATATAGACCTGGGTGCGGTCCAGATCGAACATGGCCAGCATGTCGTCCAGCAGCTTGCCCGCACGGCCCACAAAGGGGATGCCCTGCAGGTCCTCCTGCGCGCCGGGACCTTCACCCACAAACATCAGCTTCGCGTTTTCGTTCCCTGTGCCGAAAACCAGGTTTGTGCGGGTCTCACCCAAACGGCACGCCTGACACCCCTTGCAGGCCTCAAGAAGCGCATCCAGCTTTCCCATTTGCTCAGCGTTCACCGATGGTGAAGAACACGCAGGGACGTTCAACGCTCAGGTATTTCAGCGGCAGATGATAGGTGCCGTGCTTCATGCACATGGCTGTGGCCTTGGTGAGAAGATAATGCTCCTGATCGTCTCCGTCCTCGCCGACGCAGAAATCCGCTGTGGCATGCAGATCGGTAAGGTTGCTCTGGTCCAGGCTGAGGAGGATCAGGGCCTCATCAAATTCCTGGTGGACGTGGGGATGGTGGAGTCCGTCGTCCCGCCAGGGGCCCAGGTCATGGGGAAGGTGGATGGTGGTCCAGGCCGTGGTCAGCTTGAAGGGGGAATCATCGCTGCCCTTGAGGAGCGAGGAGAGACCGCCGGATGCCTGGTTGCGTTCGGAGCCGTAGTGATAGGGATCGTTCACCGCAAAGGTCAGATGCTCAAAGCACTTGCTGAATTCCCCGAAGAACTTGTTCCAGGGACCGACCTGGGGCACAGCCTTCGGGTCGGCCAGGGCGGCGGCCATTTTTCCCGTGCAGTTGATGGTCAAATAATAGAAGGGACGGTCCAGACGCCGGACGATGGGGGAAAAGTGCGGAGTTCCCTTGGGTACCGCAACACCGTAGGGAATGGCCACCAAATGACGGATATTCTCCGTCCCCATATCCACTTCCACCTCAGCGCCCAGGTTCAGCATATCCGCAGGTTCGGCGCTGATGAACAGCAGGATCTGGTCATAGTCGTGCACGTGCTGCTGCTCCATTTCCTCCAGGATCATGCCGCAGCCGTCCACCAAGCAATAGCGAACAGAGAAGGTGTCCCAGCCGAAGAAATCCTCTTCCAGCTCTGCGCCGAATTTGATGATGCCGTTCCTGCCGTGGATGGGAATTTCTTTTGCCAGATTCGCGTACTTTTTGCTCATGTTTCTGCCTCCGTTTCTCTTGATTCTTCGCTGTTCTTATCTTATCAGAATGCGGAATAATTACAAGGGGCTGGGAAGATTTCCGCGGGTTTTTGCCTGTTGATGTAAGCCGAAACATCTGATAAACTGAAATGCGAACAGCGTCCATCAATGACGGGAGGCGTCTGAAGAAATGAAAACGGGACCGATCACGCCTGAGGATTACCGGGAACCCCGCTGCCTGCTGGACTGTGGTCCGGAACGGGAGAGCCAAAGCGTACCCCAGAGGCGTATTCAGGAGAAACTGGACGAGTATATGGCGAAACGGGATTACCCGGGCGCGGAGCGGCATCTGCTGTATTGGCAGGAGGAAGCGCGGCAGGGCAGCGATCTCCGCGGCCAACTCCTGATCTGCAACGAGCTGATCGGGTTTTACCGGAAAACCGGCGAGCAGGAAAAGGCGTTTTCCGCATGCTGTGAAGCGCTTAACATGCTGGATGCGCTTTCCTTCCGGGATAATCTCAGCGCAGGAACCACCTATGTGAACATAGCCACGGCTTACAGCGCCTTTGAACGGGATGAAGAGGCCCTTGCGCTTTTCTCAAAAGCCAGGAGGATCTACGAAGCACTGCCGGATACGTCTTCGGAATTGCTGGGTGGGCTGTACAATAACATGGGACTGGCTTATGCAGTTCTCGGTCGGTACATTGAGGCACATCACCTCTTTGACTTGGCTATGGAACAGATGCGCCGGACACCCGGCGGCGAACTGGAACAGGCGATCACCTGTCTCAACAGGGCAGACGCCGTGAATGCGGAGCAAGGCGGCGAAGGTGTCAGCGCGGAAATCAAAACGCTGCTCGCCCAGGCAAAGGAGCTGATTCTGACGGCCAAGGCTCCCAGGGACGGTTACTTTGCCTTTGTGTGCGAAAAATGTGCACCGGGGTTCCGCTATTATGGGGAAGATGACACGGCGAAGGAGCTTGAACAGTTGGCGGAGGAATTGTATGCACGGTCTTGAACTGTCCAAATCCTATTATGAGGAATTCGGCAAGCCCATGTTGGAAAGCGCATTCCCTGACCTTATGCCCTTTCTTGCGGTAGGCCTTTTCGGACAGGGCTCAGAATGCTTCGGCTATGACGACGCACTTTCCCGGGACCATGATTTTGAACCGGGCTTCTGCCTGTACCTGCCCGGCGAAGACGTGGTGGACAGGCGCACCGCCTTTTTGCTGGAACGGGCATATGCAAAGCTCCCCAGGGAATACAACGGTGTTTCCAGGGAATTCCTCGCTCCCGTGGGCGGAGCCAGAAGGGGAGTCCTGCGCACGGGTGAGGTTTTTACAGGCCTAGTTGGCGCGGCTGACGGAGTGTTGTCAGGTGAGCAATGGCTGTCCGTACCGGAACAAGGGCTGGCCGAGGCGACAAATGGTCTGGTATTTTTCGACGGGTATGGAGAAGTCACCGCGATTCGTCAGCGGCTTGCGTATTTCCCGGAGGACGTCCGCCTGAAAAAGCTCGCCGGAAACCTGCTGCTCATGGCACAGTCCGGGCAGTATAATTACAGCCGCTGCATCGGTCACGGGGAACGGGCAGCGGCTCAGCTTGCGGTATTCAATTATGTGGAAAGCTTCATGTCGGCAGCGTTCCTGCTCAACAGAAAATACCAGCCATACTATAAATGGCGATTTCGGGCATTTCGTGAGCTGCCGGTATTGGGAGACCAGTCGGGGTTGCTGGAGGAGCTGCTTACCACCGGGAACGATACGGAAACCGCAGAGAGGAAAAGGAGCATCCTGGAGGAAACAGCCGCCATTCTGATCGCCGCCCTGAAAGAATCGTGTCTCAGCGGCAGGGAGAGCAAGGAGCTGGAAGCCCATGCTTTTGAAATCAATGACCGGATACGGGATGGCAATTTGCGAAACCTGCACATTCTTGCCGCGGTATAGATCACTTTTCCCGTTCTAAACAGATGGTCAGAGAATACCCGTCAGGGGCATCCGGGAAAAGAAACAGGCAATCCGGGTATAATTCGATCAGTTGTCCTTGAACGAACCGGGCGCTGAACCACTGGGCCGTGAATATACCGGTACCGCGCATCTTCCCATAGGCTTCCTTCATGGTCCACAGGCGGAAGAAACGGGGCAGAAGCTGTTCCGGTTGGGATTGCACCCAATTCAGTTCCTCCGGGGAACAAACCCGCAGAAGGGTCGTTTTGGGAAGCGGACGCTGTTTCTCCAGGTCAATGCCGATGGGGCGTTTTGCCGCCGCTGCCGCCGCGTATGCGCCGGAGTGCGTAATGGAGATCTCGGCCACCGCACCCAGCAGCTGAGGTTTACCGCGTTGCCCGTCGATCACCTGCAACTCTTCGGGAACACAATGCTCCACCAATTCCGCTGCCAGTTTTCGTGCAAGCCAATCCCCCAGCAGAGAGGCGGCAATTGCTTCCCTGCGTTTATAGGCGGATATCCGTTGTTTCCGCTTCGGCTGAAGATTCAGACCATCGAGCTGACTGGGCACATTATTCGGGTTTACCGGCCGGATTTCATATCGTACGTCTTTCATGGATAAAGGGTAGCAAATCCACAGCCCAATGTCAAATCCCATCGTAATGAAAAAACCTGTGGACAAAACTGAGGATTTGCGATAATATGTATTGGTATAGAAATGCACAAGAAGGGAAGCAAGATGAAGAAGCTTTTCATAACTGCGCTCCTTGCCCTGCTGATCATGGCACTTCTGATCTCCTGCGGTGGAAAGGGCGGCAGCGCAACTCCGGGTAATCTGAAAACAACCGAAAAACCCACTCCACATGTCAGCACCGGTGAAGAAGACGTCAGCAATGCGTATTTCCGCCGGCTTTGCACCGACATGTGGTTAGATACAAACTCCATGCACATCTGCAGCCTGAGTGACGACGGGACATATTACTGGCTCCAGGGCAAGCGGGAACAGGAACAGATCGCCTCGGGAAAATGGACTCTCACCAAAGATGATCAGGGTTTCCTCTCTCTGTATATGACGGATGATCAATCCAGTGAAACCTTTGTCCTGCGGGAAATAGAATTATACGATGCCAGCATCTATGCGCTGGATGATGAGGGAAACGGGATCGTTTGGCTGACAACAGACCTGCCTGAGTGAGTAGACTGATTCACCGGCGCCGCAAAACGCGGCGCCGGTGTTCGTTTTCAGTCTTTTGCCCCGGGAAGACGGGACAGGGGCTTTTGCAGCAGCGCGCAAAGAATCACGGCCAGGATCATGTTTGCCAGCATATAGCTGCCGTTATACACCGCGGAAAACAGCTCGGGATTTGAGTATGTTGTACCGGCAAATACCTCCGGCTCAAGGATACGATAGATGGTAACACCGCTGATAAAGTGAATAATGAAGCGGCAAATACTGCCGATCACCGCCCCAACCGGAAGTCCGAAACGCGTCTTGCGCACAAGACCGCCAAGGCCTACAGCGCCGTATGCAACGGTATAGTCCAGCAGGATCGATTGCCAGCCCCAGGCAAACCCGCCGGCAAAGAAGCATTTGATCGTTCCGAAAATCAGCCCGGCAATTATCCCCCAGACTGCCCCTCTGCGCCAAGCGAATACCAGCAGCGGAACCATGACGATGTCAATGGAGCCGCCGTCAGGCCAGATCTTGAATTTCAAAAAACTGAGCGCATAAGCCATTGCTATGCAGAGGGCTCCTTCTACCAGGGTCAGCAGCTTTTGATGGTTCTTCATCTTTTCCTCCAAATACAAAAACGTGCGTCCGGCATACGCCGGACGCACGAATCGCGCTGTTTGTTCATTTCCTACGCCGGCATTACCCAGATCAGGTTCCAGGGTCCGCCGCTTCGATTCGCAGCGTCTCAGCCGGGAAAACCCAGCGCCCCTTTGAATTGTCTCTGGAATCATAGCGCAGGAGAGGGGAGTTGTCAAGGATTATTTCTGATCGTTCTTCTCCGCCTGGCGCAGCAGGAAGGCCATGAGCTCGCTGGGGCCCTTGGCTTCCGTGTAGGCGGTGTCGCCGAACCACATGCGGGTGGGCTCTGCGTCGGTGTAGGGCTTCCAATAGGGCATATCCGTGCCGTCCGCATCCTTGCCGTTGGGGTCGCCCTTCTTGATGAAGTTTGCCCAGTAGTTGCACATCAGGCGGGCGATATCGTAATGCTTGCCCTTGAAGGGCCGCCAGCACTTGGCCAGAGATTCAAAGAAGAACCACAGGTCACAGGAGTGGAAGGTTCCCGGGTGATCCCAGCCGGGGATCTCAGGATCAAAGACCCAGTAGTACATGGGGGTCTTTTCGCCGGTTTCGGCTTTCTTCCTGCCGAGACGACGGATGGAGAACTCCAGATGCTGGGCGGAAGCCTTCTGCTTCATCTCCACCAGGGAGTTGTTGTAGGAAGAACAGAGCTTCAGGAATTCGCCCGCGTCCTCGCCGAAGTACTTCTCCGCATATGCCTTGAACTCCTCAACGGTGTTGGCCCGGGGGGAGGAGGGGAACTCTGTGGAGGTGTGGCCGAAGAGCATGGGGACCAGATTGACCTGGTTCTTCATGAACAGCTCGTTGGACTGGCCGACGATGAAATGCCCATCCGTCACCACGCCGAAACGGAGCTTGGATTTTTCCATCTTATCCCGCACATAGAAAGCGTCCAGCTCCCTGGCCTCGGCCAGGGTCTTGACCCCGAGCTCCTCAAAGAACTTTTCGCCGATCTTCTCCGCCTCGGGGAGGGTCAGGTTTGTGCCGAACATGTTGGGCACATAGGGGCAGAGCTCCAGGCCGCTGTCCACAATGGCCTTCTGGAACAACCCTTTGTTCAGGGGAGAGGAGACCTGAGCCATGACGCTGCCGCCGCCGGCAGACTGGCCGCCGATGGTGATGTTGTCCGGATCGCCGCCGAAGGCCGCGATGTTCCGCTTGACCCACATGGTGCCATAACGCTGATCCAGATAACCGAAGTTGCAGGGGAACTCGGGATTCTCCTTGGTGATCTCCGGGTGAGCAAAGAAGCCGAACACATTCAGCCGATAGTTGACGGTGACGACAATGATGCCTCTCCGGGCAAGCCGCTCCCCGTCAAACTCCATTTCCGCCGTGTTGCCTTCCCGGAGGCCGCCGCCGAAGTACCAGACAAAAACAGGCAGCTTCTCATCCGTGCTTCTGGCCGGAGTCCAAACGTTCAGCATCAGGGAGTCTTCGGACATCTCGATGGAGGTATCCACATTCCATTCCCGGGAGTAGATGTTGTCCGGGTCTTCCCCGGGAACGTGCTGCATGGAGATGGGCGCAAATTTATAGCATTGCAGAACGCCATCCCACTTTTTCGCGGGCTGGGGGGCACGCCAGCGGTTCTCGCCTACGGGAGGAGCGGCATAAGGGATGCCCTTGAATGCGGTGATCCGGGGATCGGCAGCGGGAATGCCCTCCACGATGCCGGTTTCTACGGTAACTCTTCTCAGCATGTGTATCCTCCTTCTGTTCCGGTTTCTGCCGGATTGTGATATAGAATCATCTGAACATAACTATAGCACATGCACCGCGATAATTCCATATATTACGGTATTATTCCTACCACGGAAATCCTCAAGGCAAAGCGTATTGCCGAATGGATGGCAATTAAGCGGCTGTTCTGGTATAATAAAACCCTCTTCGGAGAATCCATCAAAGGAAAGTGCGGAATGATGAACGAGAGCTTTGATATTCAGACCTATTTGTCCCGCGGCGTGGAGCGCCTGATCTCCGACGTGTTGAAAGCGACGCTGAAGAATCCGAAGGAAAGCGCCTATATGCTCAGATTTGTAAAAGCGAGTCAGGCCGCGGCGAAAAAGAGAATGACCTTTGAAGCTGCGGGGGAACACGTCCCCACATTTCTGATCGCCAGCATCACCAGCCGGTGCAATCTCCACTGCGCGGGCTGTTATTCTCGGTTCAACAATGCTACGGTTGATACGGAGCCGACCGGACAGCTTACCGCGCAGGAGTGGGGAAAGGTGTTCCGGGAAGCGGAAGAGCTGGGTATCAGCTTCATCCTCCTTGCGGGAGGTGAGCCGATGCTGCGCCGGGATGTCCTGACAGTCGCGGGAGAGAGACCCGGCATCCTGTTCCCGGTCTTTACCAACGGTACCGTTATGGAGGAACAGAGCTTCGCCCTTTTTGACCGCTGCCGCAACCTGGTTCCCATCCTGAGCATCGAAGGGGACCGGGAGATTACGGATACCCGCCGTGGGCAGGGCGTATACGATAAACTTATGGCCAATATGGACAGAATGAATAAACGAGGTCTGATCTTCGGGGCGTCGGTCACGGTTACGACGCAGAACTATCAGGAAGTATACGCGGAAGGATTCCTGAAAAACCTTTCCCAACGGGGCTGTAAGGCGGTCATATTTGTGGAATATGTGCCTGTAACGGAGGAGAGTCTGGAACTGGCACCGGGAGAAGAAGAGCGGGAATACATGAAGGTCCGGATCACCCGACTCCGGCGGGATCATCCGGAGATGGTCTATATCTCCTTTCCCGGGGATGAGAAAGGCTCCGGCGGATGTGTGGCTGCCGGCAGAGGGTTCTTTCACATCAATTCCCATGGGGGCGCAGAGCCCTGCCCGTTCTCGCCCTATTCGGATATAAACGTCCGGGAAACATCACTGAGGAAGGCAATGAAATCCCGCCTGTTTCAGGAGCTCCGGGATGGCGGATACCTGATGGAGGAACACCCCGGAGGCTGTACCTTGTTTGACAAAAAAGAGCTGATCGAAGGCATCATGAAGAAACCAATGCCTGAACAGGAGAAACCACATGCCGGCGTATGAACCGATGAACCGGGAGGACCTGGATGTTTGCGCCCTGCCGGCTGCTGAGACGTTCTATAATTAAGCGTCGTTCAGAAAAGCCGACAGAAAAGTCCCCTTCCGCGGCAGACGCCGCGAAAGGGGACGCTCTTTATCATTCAGCAGCCGGCGTTGAAGCTGGGATTCACCGCATAGATGTTTTTGCTGTCCTGTTTTTCCTGTACCAGACGCAGCGCTTCTCCAAAACGCTGGAAGTGAACGACCTCCCGTTCCCGCAGGAAGCGGATCACATTGTTCACGTCCGGATCGTCGGAGAGGCGCAGGATGTTGTCATAGGTCGCCCGGGCCTTCTGCTCCGCAGCCATATCCTCTGTCAGGTCCGCAATGGTATCGCCCTTCACCTGCATTGTTGCGGCGTTCCAGGGCACACCTGCCGCAGAGGCAGGATAAACGCCCTGTCCATGATCCACAAAGTATTGGGCGAAGCCCTGATTTTCGATCTGATCATCCGTCAGGCACCGGGTGAGCTGATGCACGATACTGCCGATCATCTCCAGGTGTCCCAGTTCCTCTGTACCAATATCCGTCAGCAGCGCCTTCAACTGCGGATAGGGCATGGAGTAGCGCTGACTGAGATAGCGCAGGGAAGCGCCAAGCTCACCATCGGGACCGCCGTATTGAGAGAGGATAATCGAGGCAAGCCTGGGATTGGGATTCGTGATGTGGACAGGGTATTGCAGCTTTTTTTCATAGACGAACATCAGCGTTCACTCCTTTCGTTTCTCGGGCAGACCTGCAGCTCCCAGGGCCATGGATCATTGATCCAGGAATACCCAGTCTTCATGGTGACCTGGGTTTGGTCGATCGGACCGTACCGTTCCACGAATGTTTCCGTCCCCTGTCTCAGCATACGGACGTATTCGGTATAAAGGCTCAGGGCTTCCCGGTCTTCGTGATGGGTGTCCAGATAAAGGCCAAGTTCCTGAACCACGAAATTCAGCGCCATGAGTTCCCCAAGGGGTGTATCCGCAAGCGGGCCCGCAGTATCATTCGCGATGTTTTTCCACGGCAGATCCAGGCCGGGGAACAATGTGCCCCTGGCCAGGGCGTCACCGCTGCGGTAGCGCGTCTCGCCGGGCTGCTGTTCAGGAACGTATGCCGCAGCAAGAGGTGCACAGCAGGGAAGAGGGCCTTCACCAGCCTTGCACTTGCGCATACTGTTCATATCGGTTTCCATTTTAACCTCCTCGGATGCTTGATTATCCAAAATAATCGTGATAAACTAACGGCAGATATGCTTTTGTTGTCCGCTACAGCCTATGTCATACCACAGCATGTTGTGTTATTCGCCGTTTTCTGCCGGTGAATGGGGCAGGATTATTGTGCGGTATGCCATAACGGCATGAGTTGACAACAAATCCACGCATATTGTATAATCGCATGGATAATAGTGTCGCATCTAACTCGGTTATTATTTTGACAAGGAGGAAACCCCCAAAATGCTTGACCCGACAATCTACAAAGACTGGCAAATCGCGGAAGAAGCGGAGAAGACCCTTCCCAGCGTGGAAGAGTTCCGCAAGAAGATGGGCCTTCTGCCCGA
>JAEEGL011200539.1_pt1 | contig 12520 bp, 15 predicted proteins | sample 9134231 | NCBI WGS metagenome assembly JAEEGL01 (sample SAMN16246548, study PRJNA631951) | gut metagenome | biome: gut microbiome; feature: rumen; material: fiber-attached | host: Bos | place: Iran: Karaj | collected 2018-10
ATAGCCCCAACCACTGCTAGACCGAATATGCCGACGGCGAACATAACTTCGATCAAAGTGTCGCCTTCGCGAAAAGAGTTTTTAATATGGTTAAGCATACTTATATTGTAACATGTTAGTGGTAAAAAGTGGAATGTATGTTTATGATATAATGATGTGTATGGAATATGATTTTTTGAGCTTAGAAAAGGAATATAATGAGCTTCAAAGTTTTCTGGCTCGTCCAGATGCTTATACTGATCCTGAGTTTACCACTAAATCTAAGCGCTGTGCTGAACTAGCTGGTATTTTGGAGCTTCGTACACAGATTTTGTCTGATGAGAAGGCTCTGGACGAGGCGAAAGCTTTACTTGATGATTTGGAGCTAGGCGAGCTTGCTAGAGCTGACGAAGCCGAGTTAACAAAGAAAATTGAGAGCGAAAAAGCTGATCTAGAAAATAGATTGTTGCCTAAGGATCCTCTCGATGATCGGCCTGCGATTATTGAGATTCGTGCAGGTGTTGGTGGTGATGAGGCGTCGCTTTTTGCTGGCGAACTATATAGGATGTATACACGTTACGCCGAAAGAATCGGACTAAGGACAGAATTAATTTCTCAGAATGAAAATGAAGCAGGTGGAATGAAAGAAGTAATTTTTAAACTTTCTGGTGATGACGCCTATGGGCGTATGAAGTTTGAGGGTGGTGTTCATCGAGTTCAACGTGTCCCAGTGACAGAGAGCCAAGGTCGTATTCATACATCAACCGTGACTGTTGCGGTTTTGCCGGAAGCTGAGGAAAAAGATATAGAGATTCGAGAAGAAGATTTACGTATTGACATCTATCATTCTGGAGGACACGGTGGTCAGAGTGTTAATACAACGAATTCTGCAGTAAGGATTACACATTTACCAAGCGGAATTGTTGTTGCGATGCAAGATGAGCGTAGCCAGCGACAAAACAAGGAAAAAGCGATGGCCGTGCTCCGTTCTCGCTTGATCGAGAGACAGCGCGAGGAAGAGCGCAAGAATGCTTCTGAGGCTAGAAAGTCATTGATCGGTACTGGTGACCGTAGTGAAAAGATTCGTACATATAATTTCCCACAAGATAGAATTACGGACCATAGGATTCATTATTCGCGTAGCAATATTGGTTCGGCGATGGATGGTGATATTGATGATATTGTTGAGGAGCTGAAGAAATATGAGCGAGGGCTCATTTCCGAAAGCATATAAAGACGGATTTAAGGAATTTTATGGGCGTGATTTTTTAGTTTCTCCGGATGTTTTAATTCCCCGGCCCGAAACAGAGTTTGCTGTAGATATAGTATTAAGTTTAGCGGGTATACAATATCTTCCTGGCATTGTTGTCCCAAAAAGGGTTTTACCCGACAGACCGAGAATACTTGATGTCGGAACAGGTAGCGGTTGCGTCGCGGTAACTTTGAAGCTTGAACTTCCCGAAGCTTCAGTATTTGCTTCCGATGTTTCTAAGCCTGCTTTAAAGATGGCGATTAAAAATGCGAGTAAACATAATGCTGATATTGAGTTTGTTGAAAGTGCACTTCTTGAAAGAATCCATGGAAATTTTGATGTGATTGTGGCGAACTTGCCATACGTAGATAAGGATTGGCCATGGGTTTCTGGTATAGAGTATGAGCCGGACCTGGCTCTATATGCAAAAGATGGTGGGTTGGAGCTAATTTATAAGTTGCTAGAGCAGGTGAAATGCAGGACCAGATATCTGATCATTGAGGCAGATCCAGTACAACACGATATAATAAGAAGCAAAGCAAAATCTCAAGGCATGGAATGCCTTGAGATTCGGGGGTATCAAATTTTATTCCGCGTACTCTGCTAGGGTAAGGGTAACGGTAGACTTGTTATTGTTACGGAGAATTGTGAGTGTGATGGTGTCTCCGACCGAATGCTCGCCGAGAAGTGTGCCGAGCGATGTGGAGGCACCGATTTTGATGCCGTCGACCGCTAAGATGATATCTTCCTTTTTTAGGCCGGCTTTTTCGGCTGGTGAGCCTTTGATTACGTTTGAAATATATGCGCCAAACGTAGAATCAAGATCGTTTTCTATGGCAATAGAGGCATCAATACTTGCATAAGATATGCCAGCGTAGGCACGCTTAGCTTCGCCTGAGGTGAGGATGGAATTAAGCATACCTTTGACTGAAGCGATGGGGATGGCGAAGCCGATATTGTTGCCAGATGATACTGCGGTATTGATGCCAATGACTTCGCCAGCTGCGTTGACGAGTGGTCCGCCGGAGTTGCCGGAATTGATTGCAGCATCGGTCTGAATCATGTCGGTGAGGGTTTCTGCATTCTGATATGATGAATCGGTGGCAGTGAGAGAGCGGCCGGTGCCGGAAACGATGCCGGATGTAACGGTGTTTTGATATTGACCGAGGGCGTTGCCTATGGCAATAACTTGTTCGCCGATGGTGATTGTTTTTGAGTCGCCAAGTGTTGCAGCGGGTAAATCGTCTACGCCTTCGATTTTCAGAAAAGCAATATCGTTGAGTGGGTCCGTACCGATAAGTTTGACATTTTTATAAACAGTCCCGTCGTCTAGCACGACGTAAATTTTGGTTGCACTTTCTATGACATGCTTATTGGTGAGGATGTAACCATCTTTCGAGACGATAATACCAGTACCAGCAGCTTCGCCAGTGGACTCTGTTTGACCGTAGAAGAAATTAAAGCTCGTTGTCTTAATCTCAGTAATGATTGAGACGACCGACGTAGAGACTCGGTTGGCAACTTCGGCGATAGAGCCTTCAGTGAAGTTTGCTGAGTTGCCGTCTGCGGTAAATTCGGAAACGAACCCTGTCTTGTTGTCGTAAAGTGGAGAGACTACAATGACGCCGCAGGCAAGGAATGCGACAAAAGTTGAGCAAATAATTGCGATGATTGATAAGATGATTGCAGTAACCGCAATACCGTTGTTTTTCTTCTTTGGTGTTTTTTCGGTATCTTTAATAATAGTTGTTTTTTGCATATATCCTCCTTTGATTATTAGACGTTAAATATTGGTTCACTAAAACCGATAATGATTACGGATAAAACGATTAAACTGAACACGAGTGGTATTGTGACGTCTTTGAGACGGAACTGGCCGTCATGCTTTTCGACGGAGCGAAGGACGCGTTCGGCCATGAAACTAAAAACTGTTAGTATAATAGCTAGTTGTGGGATGATGATACCTGCATTTGTGAAAGTGTATATAATGAGCCATGAGTGGCAAAGTAGTGCGATTTCGGCTAGGATAGTGCCGAAAATTAGGGCTGGGTAGCCTGCATCGTTCATGTTGTCGTTTTGTGCTAGCACGTGTCTAGTAGCACTGTAGCCGATAATAAATTCAAGAATAACGAGTATGGCAGAGTTGAGACTTGCGCACATGATGCTGGCTGCGGTTGTACCTAGGAGGGTCGCAAAGAGGGCTTGGACTAGTGTCCAAGATTCTGTGGTTTTTGGTTTGATGACGGTTAGCCAAAATGCGTAGCTAACTGCAAGGATGTAGTGGACTGGCAATATTGAAGATCCGGAGAAAAATGCCAGCAAAACGAAGCTGAAGCCGACGATTAGATCTACGAGATTGCTTTTAATGTTGAGCCATAGGTAGCGTGGCCTGACGGCAAATGTGCGCCATTTACTAAGTAAGACTAAGACAAACCCAATGATCCATGAACCGGATACGATAGTAACGAATACGGAACCGACGCCTAATAAGATGTTGAGCGTAAAATGAAGGAATGTGGATAGAGCGTTGCGACCTTTACGGATAAATATATAATCTGATGTCATTTGATATATATTATATCAGAAAACATAAAAGAAAACTTAAAAGTTAAATAAATTGCATAAGCGTTTTTTATTGTGCTATAATTGGTTGTATATGGAGAATGAATTTGGTCACGCTACTTTTTTTCAGAAGCATCCTTTGCTTAAGGATATATTTAGTTTAGTTTTGTTTGTTGGCGCGGTTGCTCTAGGTACTATGATTTTGAATCTTTTTGTTTTTAAATCTTATAATGTGGTGGGTGGTAGTATGGAGAAGACTTTGCTCGGCGACGATCGTGTGATTGTGAATCGCCTGGTTGTGTCTTGGTCGCATTTCTTGGGCCAGGAGTATGTGCCAAAACGCGGCGAAATTATTGTCTTTGCGAATGGTAGTTCTAGTGGTGAGATGACTTGTGCTGCTCCTACTGGCATCCAGGACCAATATATTATTAAGCGTGTAATTGCTTTTCCTGGTGAAAGAGTTCAGGTAAAGGATGGTGTTATGACTGTTTATCAATGGAATAGTGAGAAGGATGAATGGGGTGATGGTGTTATTTATGATACTGATTGGCGTAAAGCTGAAGATGACGGGCCGAAGGAGCATACCAGCGGAGAAATCGATATTATCGTGCCAGACGGCGAGCTGTTTGTGTCAGGTGATAACCGCGAAGGTTCTAATAGCTACGATAGCCGTAATGGCCTTGGTACTATTCCCTATTGTAGGATTGCAGGGCCAGTGATTATCCGTTTATTCCCGCTTGATAGATTTAGATTTTTCTAGATATATCTGAGAAAAGAAAGTTCCCCCTTTTAGGGGGGACTTTCTAATCTGGCCTAAACGCTCGTTAGGTGCCAGCTAAGATCTGTTGAGTTGAACTCCAACATATATCTAGCCTGGCCAGCGATTATGTCGAAGATATGATGCGCTGTTGTGCCAACGAACTTGATGCGAGTACGGAGAAGTTCCGTAACTTCGACTTCTGATTCGCCCCGCCTTTTATATGAAAGCGGTTGACACGGCGTCATCTCGTACCCAAAGAGGGCCATTACTTCGACGCGCTCAGATTTAGTTTTATTGTTTTTCATAGATAACTCCTTGATTTTAATCTTAGAGTCATTTATGTGAGCCCAAACTTTTAAGGCTCTTGGCAGAAGGAAGTAAATGACGTAACCTCCAACTGCTATGTTGATTTTGTCTAGACAGTGACCGTAGTATGACTAGACACTTTTATTATAAGAAAGTCATAACTGTTTTTGAAGACTTGACAATATGTATAATTATTATGTAGCTCATGAAGCTAGTTTTTTGATGGCTTTCTTAAGAGCGGGACGATCGAAGCCGATGATTCTGGCGATTTCTTCACCATCGGTATTAGTCACGATTGTGACTGGGACACTGGAAATTCCGAGTTTGATGGCCTCGTTTGATGTGGTGGCATCAATTTCCTCATATTTGATTTTTTGGTCGTCTAGCCAGTCCATAAGAGCGTGGCAGTAGACGCAAGTTGGGGTTGTGAATACTCTAATCATAATCCCATTATAGCATGTTTGGTATTGCCGTTTTTACTATACTCTGATGTGTGGAATATGGCTCGCTTGTGGTCGATAGCTCGTTTTGTCGGACGCAAGTCACCTTGGACTGTCGTCACGGGCGAGGTGCTTACTGGACCTCGGTCGTAGCCTGCGGTACGCCGACGAAGAGGATGCTATCTTTCCGCTCGCTATTTATGCAAAATGTAACTCAAATGTGGTGGAGCTATTATTTGACTTGGCGGCGAGTTGCCAGTTGTTCCTTTTGGCGAGTGAGTCGGCGATTGCGAGCCCTAGGCCTGAGCCAGAGCTGGTTTTGTCGACTTGGTAGAAACGATCAAACACATGAGAGATTTTATCGTTCGGAATTGTTGTCCCATCATTTGTGATAGTCAAGGTTTCTGACGTGACCGTAATGTCGATGGTTTTGTTGCAATATTTGATGGCGTTATCTAATAGAATTTCAAAGATTTCTTTGAAGTCGCTACGGTTTAGTTTAATTTTCTTGCTTGCGGTATCGTTTTTTAGCTTAATTCCCTTTTGTTCAATGCGTGGAGAGAAGGATGAAATTATACCGCTTGTGGTGCGTTTTAAGTCAAATTCTTCGACGGAAAGTATTTCTTGTACTGCGTCGGTTTTTGCCAGACGAAGGAGGGCAAGATTTAGAGTCTCGATTTTGTCAGCTTCGATTTCGATGTTCTTAATCCAGTGATTTTCCTCGCTCAAGTCGGCGGCTTCTAGGTTCGCCTTGATTGCAGCAATAGGAGTCTTTATTTCGTGCGATGCATTGGCGATAAAGATCTTTTGGGTTTCGTAGGCGGTTTTAACTGGTTTGATGGCTTGTTCGGCGAAAAGATAGGAAAAAATCGCAACGACTATTTCCACTGTTATGCCGATAATAATTAAAGTAACCAAGAGTGATTTTAACGAAGCCTCGCGGTCAGCAATGATGCGCTCTTCCATGATTTGGCGGAATATAATTTCTTGCTTGTCGGTGGATTCTTCGAAGTTTATTTCAATGGGAACGGGGCGGCGTGTATCGGAGGAATTTTTAGCGACGATGTAAATGCTAGAAAATGCTGTTATTAGGATGAAAGATGTTGTTGCAAGATTGATTAATATGAAGTGATTTCTGAGTTTTCTGAACATGGTCTTATTATAACAAAGTGAAATTATCTTTCGCTTTTTGTCATAAGCTTATAACCGAGGCCACGGATAGTCTTTATTTCGACTTTAGACTTTAGCGCCTTAAGTTTTTTGCGAAGATATGACATATAGACTTCAACGTAGTTATCTTCAGCCATCATGTCAGCACCCCAGACATGGGCGAGAATGTAGTCTTTCTGAATGGTTTTATCGCCTGATTTGATGAGCATTTCGAGGATTTCGGTTTCTTTTTCGGTAAGCGGTACGTCATTTACGGAACGATTGTCTGGATCGAGTTCTAAATCTTCGTATCTTAGTGTTTTGGACTCGCGTAGAGCTGGACGGCGGGTCAGAGCGTTTAGTCTTGCGATGAGCTCTTTGGTTTTGAATGGCTTGGCAAGATAGTCATCAGCGCCAATCTCTAAGCCTTTGACTTTATCTTCTACTTCACTTAGCGCTGATAGCATGATGACTGGTGTTTTGATGCCGTGCTTGCGGATGATTTCTAGAATTTCTAAACCGGACATTTTTGGAAGCATGATGTCTAAGACAATCGCATCATAGATTGGTTTTTTGGCGAGGTTGAGACCTTCTTCCCCGTCTTTAGCCCAATCGACATTGATGCCGGCCTTTTTCAATAAATGCGTAACGGCGTCGGCTAATAGTTGTTCATCTTCTATGTATAATATTCTCATTTTCTGATTCCTTGTTATATAATATATTATATAAATGATTAATAAATAAAACCTTAAAATATAAGGTTTTGAAGTTGGAGGTTTTATGGGTAATTCAGAGATAGTCGATGCTCTTTCTGGTGTGTGGTATTTGGCGACGGCAGAAGACGACCAACCACACGTGCGCCCGCTCGATAAGGCGGCGGAAGTGGACGGTAATGTATATTGTGGAACGAGTCGTGCGAAGAAAATGTTTGCACAAATAAAACTGAATCCGAAAGTTGAAGTATTTGCTTTGAATGAGTTTGGAGCGTGTAGATTTATGGCGGAGGCGATTGAAGAAGAAGATGAAGTCAAAGCGAGAGAGGCATTTAAAAAAATGGGTAAGCCAATGGACGAGAATTCTGTGGCGTTGAGATTTGAACGAATTAAGAAGGCTTAGAATACCTCCGCTTATGGCGGAGGTAAAATGGAAGGGTTAGGTTTGTGGTCGATTTTGGTGGTTTGTCACCCTATTTCGACGGTTTACTCGTCAACATCGAAGACTTTGGCGAGATAGACTTCACCGGTTTTTGCATAATAGCTGTTGGTATCTGGGAAATTATGAAATAGGATTTTTTCTGCATCTAGTACACTATAGATGCGGTTGAGGCGTTCGGTTTGAGTAGACATGTCTTTCGATAGGCATAGATCTCGAGCTTTCTCATAGGCACTGATGATTGGGCCACCATAGGCGATAATTGTATTGCTTATACTCTGCAGTTCGAGTTGGAAGGCATTGTCTGGGTTTCTGCCGGCATCTAAGAGTCTTGCTTGGATTTCGCGGCGGAGTATTTCTATACGGTAAACGGCTATGCGGACAGTGGGATCTTCTTTTACGAAGTCTTCATAAATATTAAGTAGATGATAGTAGAGCCGGACATATGCCCCGACTTTATCGAGTGAGTAATTGACGGACGAGACATATTGTTTTGAACTGGGCTTTAGCGGATTGAATACTTTGTTGTGAAGTTGGTCGTCTGACTTATTGAAGATAAATTCTCCCGTGAGCATTTCGTTTTGAATATCTTCGTATATAGGCTGGTCTTCGTCTTCGATTTGCGTGGGACGGTCAATGAAAATGTATTTTGCCAGTTTGTAGATAAACCAGGCGACCGTGATTAAACCTACGATTGCAAAGAATTTTATGATACCCCCTCCTTTAAGGTGCAAAATTTAGAGTATATTATATCACATTTTGTTGTATCAATCTGGAACTATTGCGCATGGATGGCACGAATGGTCGGATATTCTTCGATTAGTACTTTAATGCATCCAGCAATAGGAATGGCGATGATTGCACCAAATAGACCAAACATGTAGGTTCCAACAATCATAGCAGCAAGGATGATAACTGGGCGGAGATTGAGCGCGTTGCCTTGAATTTTTGGCGCAATAACGTTTGCTTCGATAGTTGCGTAGATAATATAGACGGCTAGCCATAGGATTGCCATGAGTGGGTTATTGAAGGCTAACAGAAGAGTGACTATACCGCCGCCGATGACTTGACCAAACATAGGGATGAGGTAGAAAGTCATAGTGATAAGCCCCATTGGGATAGCTAAATGCGTTCCAACACCGAAAATCCAGGAAAAGACAAGAACCGAAATTGCTGTAAAACATCCGTCCATGATAGCGACAGTGACTTGCTTGGCGAAGAAAGTCGAAATAACGTGTGACATTTTGCGGACAATAACACGCGCTTCGGTAATGGCGCGAACATCTGGATCTTTTTCATCTTTAGCTTCTTTCTTGGTGCGTTTCGCGCCAAGTTTGGTCCATAATGAGTCCATGAGACTTGGTCCGTCTAGAAGGAGGAAGAGAGTGAGAATGAGAGTGATAACGGCTTTACCGATAAGCCCCCCTAGTATAGAAATACCAGAAACGACTCCTGTGCCAAGGCTAGAGAGGATATTTTTTGAAAGATCTTCTGTGGACTCAATGATTTGAGCAGAGAAGTTTTCTACGCCGATGGATTTTGCAATACTATTTATTGTGGACAGATCGGCGTTTTTAACGGTTTCTGGTAAAGTGGTGACGAATTTAGCAAATTCTGTGATGATAACCGGAGCTATTACTGCGACTATGGAGGCAATGATAAGGAGGACTATGATATAAGCTAGTATGGAAGCGAGTCGTGCTCGGGTTTTTACGCCTATAATTTGGTCTACCTTAACAGCTAGTGGGCGGATGGCTACTGCGAGTAAAATGGCAATACCGATGATAGCTAAGGCCTCGGAAGCTTTAACAACAAAGAAGAGGACTAGACCCATGCCTAAGACAACGAGCCAAAAGCGTATAAATGTTTTGGTTTCTATTTCGACAATCTGTCGTGCCACAATGACCTCCTGTTCCTTGTACTATTCTATAATAGCATATGTTTTCAATTATGGGTAGAAAATGTTAAAATATTGGAATGTTAGTCTCGGACTTTGAATATAATTTACCGGAAGAGCGGATTGCAAAATTTCCACCAAAGATTCGTGGGACAACTAGACTTTGCGTTCTAAAACGCCAGTCTGGTGAAATTGTCGATTCTTATTACCGCAATCTTGACGATTTTTTGAGGGCTGGTGACGTTGTCGTTTTGAATGATACTAAGGTAATGCAGAGTCGTGTTTTTTGTGAGTTGCCAGATGGAAGACCACGTGAGTTGGTAGTGCTTGAAAAACATGGTGAAGAAAATCAGAAAGTGATGTATCGTGGAAAGTTACATGAAGGAGATGTTTTGACTGTCCTTAAGGCGGACTTTTCTGGTAAAGAGAATTCGTCAAGCAAGCGCGTCGAGGAACTTTCTAAATTAGAGAAGACGGGTGATTTTGTGAGGGTGCTGGCGATTCTTGGAAATGGTATTGCAGAAGTTGAAGCTTTTGATGAGCATATGAAGCCAGTTGAACTCAATGATTTAACCGAGATGTATGGTTCTGTGCCATTACCACCATACTTGCATCGTGATGCTAGCGAGGAGGATAAAGAAAGATATCAGACTGTTTGGGCTAAGTATATGGGGAGTGCTGCGGCGCCGACTGCTTCACTAAACATGACCGAAGAATTAATGAATAGGTTGCATGAAAAAGGTGTAAAAATTTGTTATTTGACTTTGCACGTGGGCCTTGGTACTTTCTTGCCGATTCGCACGAACGAAGTAGAGGAACATAAAATGCACTCTGAATGGTTTAATATTCCACTTGAGACTTTGAAGGAAATCGCTAATGCGAAAGCTGATGGTAGACGTGTGGTAGCAGTCGGGACGACCGTTACGAGGACGTTGGAACATTATGCGAGGACGGGCTTTACTTCTGGCGAAGATGATATATTTATTTATCCTGGGTTTAAATTCAAAATTGTAGACGTACTTTTGACGAATTTTCATGCACCGAAATCGACCGTATTGATGCTGACTGCCGCTTTTACTGGGTGGGATAATTTGCATAGGGCATATGATCATTGTGTGGACGAGAAATATAATTTCTTGAGTTATGGGGATTCGATGTTGATATGTTAAAGTTTGATATTATAAAACGGGACGAGCTAGCGCGTGTTGGCGTAATTCATACGCCTCACGGAGATATTAAGACGCCAGCATTTGTAGGTGCATCGACTAGAGCAACCGTGAAGGCTTTGACTTTTGAACAGATGCGTGAGTTAGGTAGTCAGGCAGTGCTTGCGAATACATACCACCTATTTCTGAAGCCTGGTTCGGCCTTGATTCGTGAGGGCGGTGGGCTTACTGAATTTATGAGCTGGCATGGGCCTACTTTTACTGATTCTGGAGGGTTTCAAATTTTTAGTTTACCGGACGTGAAATTATCTGAGGAGGGTGCTACTTTTAAGAGTCATATTGATGGACAAAAGTTTTTGATGACACCAGAGCTTTCGATGCAAACGCAGTGGGAGATTGGCGCTGATATTCATATGGCGTTCGATCAATTAGCGAAATCTGATTCGCGAGCAGATATGGAGAAGGCAATGCTAAGAACCCACCGTTGGCTTATGCGATGCGTGGATGAACACGAACGGCTGAAGGAAGCGTATTTAGAGAAGGGTTTGCCTGAGCAATATTTGTTTGCAGTAGTGCAAGGTGGAACTTTCTTGGATTTGCGCAAAGAATCAGCAGAATTCGAAGCGGTTTTACCAGTGGATGGATATGGAATTGGTGGAGTGTTTATTGCGGATGGAATGGACGAGATGCTCAAAACTGTTTGTCCTATTTTGCCGGAGGATAGACCTAGACATCTCCTTGGTATGGGACAAGAACCAATTGATTTGTTTGTTGGCGCAGAGCTTGGATGTGACACTTTTGATTGTGTAGGGCCAACAAGAATGGCAAGAAATGGAGCCATTTATACTTTGGATGGCAGATGTAATATTAAAAATGCAAAAGGTAAGCATGACTTTACGCCGATTGATGATGTTTGTGATTGCGATTGTTGCAAAAACTATACAAAAGCGTATCTTCATCATCTATTCAAAGTTGATGAAATAACTGGTAAAGTCCTTGCCTCTATTCATAATGAATACTTTGTAGTATCGACTGTAGATAAAATTCGTAATTCCCTACTTGATGGAACGTTCCAGGATTACAAAAAAGAGTTCCTAGCGAGGTATTATAAGAAATGAAGCTTTTGATGCACACTTGCTGCGCTCCTTGTTCTGTATATTGTATTGATAGTCTACGGGCGGAAGGAATTGAACCTACAGTTTTTTGGTATAATCCCAACATTCATCCTTACCAGGAATATAAGGCAAGACGTGACTGTTTAAAAGAGCACGTGAAGCGTGAAGGCGTAAAAGGGATTTTTATTGAAGACTACGGTCTAGATAAGTTTTGCCAAGCCGTGGCTAATGACATCCCGAACCGATGCGTGATGTATTGTTATCGCGCTCGTCTAACACAAACAGTAAAATACGCTAAGGAACACGGTTTTAATGCATTTACTACAACGCTTTTAGTGTCTCCATATCAGAAACACGATGAGATAAAAAAGGTATGCGAGGAATTAGCTGTGATGTCAGGTGTAGAATTTATTTATCGAGATTTTCGTATTGGGTTTCGTGATGGTCAAAAGAAAGCTAGGAAACTCGGAATGTATATGCAGAAATATTGTGGATGTGTGTTTTCTGAGGAAGAGCGTTACAAAAAGCAAATCCTGAAAGATTTAGAAGACGGAATTGTCGAGCTTTAGAATTATATCATTCTGAGAAATACTGAGCTGGTTATTTTTCTTCGGAGACTTTTTCCCACTCACCTGCCCATGTAGCCATGCCGCAGCCGATTTTTATAGCATTCGGCTGATTGTTGTCGTCGCATTGGAAGTGGATGCGTTGTTTGCGGTGAAGTGTTGGGATGTGTTCTTCA
>JAEEGL012440818.1_pt1 | contig 12520 bp, 8 predicted proteins | sample 9134231 | NCBI WGS metagenome assembly JAEEGL01 (sample SAMN16246548, study PRJNA631951) | gut metagenome | biome: gut microbiome; feature: rumen; material: fiber-attached | host: Bos | place: Iran: Karaj | collected 2018-10
ACCTTGCAGTTTTTGCGCCCGGAAATTCCCGCAGGAATTTCAGCAAAAACTGTTTTCCTCTTGCACATCCTTTTGCAGACTTTCGTTTTGGCTAAACCGCTAATCAGGACGGTATAACCAACCGGTTAAAATGAATCTTTGATTCATTTTAACCGACAATTCCGCTTCGCTCCACACCCTGCACGAAGCGGCGCTGCACGATGAGGTACAGAACGATCAGCGGGATCAGCACGAACAGCGCGCAGGTTTTGCTGATGGCATTTTGGTACAACAGGTTGTTGGACAGGAAGGTGTAGGTGCCCGGCACCTTGGAGCTGATGCCGTCCAGCGCCTCCTTCATGGAGGCGGTGCGCTTGATGTACATGAACATGAGGCTCCGGGTGTTGGCCGGGTCGAACCAGGACAGGAAGGACACGTCGTTCCAGTTCCACACAAAGGACAGGGTGCCCACGGTGATCAGGCCCGGGCCCGCGCAGGGCAGCACGATGCTGGTGAAGGTGCGGATAAAGCCCGCGCCGTCCACGTAGGCCGCCTGCTCCAGCTCCTTGGGAAGGCCGCGGAAGGTCTGGCGGAAAATGTAGATGTAAAGGCCGCTCTTTAAGCCCATGCCAAGCGCCGACAGCACGTAGATGACCGCGGGGTTGTTCAGCAGGTTCATGCCCCTGCCCTGGTTGTACAGGGGGATGATGCCAAGCAGCTTAAAGTCCTTGAAGTACAAATACTGGGGCAGCATGATGATCTGGGAGGGCACGATGATGGTCACGATCACGCAGAAGAACAGCACGCTCTGCCCCCGGAATTTGAGCCGCGCAAAGGAGTAGCCCGCAAGCAGCGTGCACACCAGCTGCAAAAGCATGATGATCAGCGTGTACAAAAAGGAGGCAGGCAGCGTTTTCCAGTAGTTCAGAATGAGGCTGGTCACGTGCATGTTCTGCAGGCTGAAGCGGTTGGGAATCCATATGGAGGAGCTCAGGCCCAGATCCGCCGGGTGCGTGACGGCGGTTACGATATTGGAGAGGATGGGCGCCAGTATCAGGTACGCAAGGCAGATCAGCAGGGTGTATCTGAGCAGGCCCGTCAGAATCCCCTTCAGGGTTTTTTGCCCCCGCGCCCAAGTGAAGCGCCTGCGGGTCTTGCGCTTAGTCATAGTAGAACACCGCCTTTCTCAGCGGAAGGATGTACGCGCCGATCACCACCAGCACCGCCAGCAGGAAGAACATGCTCATGGCAGAGCTTCTGCCGTACTGCCCCTGCTTGAAGGCGATGTCCTTGAAGGTGTCCGCAAGGTCGCTGCGCAAAAACAGGTCGCTGATGGTGTACAGCGTACAGGTCAAAAGCATCGGCGACACCATGACCACCGTCACCTTCCAGAAGGTCTGATAGCCCGTGGCGCCCTCGATTTTGGCCACCTCGTACAGCTGCGGCGGGATGGACTGAAGCGCCGCAAGGAAGATCAGGATCTGGATGCCGGAGAGGGACACCACGTTGAAGATGTCGTTTACGGCGTTTGCAAGGTAGCCCACGACGTCCGTGCCCACGCCCAGCGAAAACAGCAGCCGCGAGATGATCGCCGCGCCGTAGACGGATTCCTCCTGGGACTGGGCCATCAAAAGCCCCTCGGTGTTGCTGACGCGCTCGATCATAAGGCCCGTGGCCATGACGATGGGCACGAAGAAGATCGCCCGTGCGGCGCTGCGGCCGAAGAACTCGCCGTTTAGCAGGATCGCGCACAGGAGCGAGAACACGATGATCAGCGCCGTGTACAGCACGACCTCCAGCACGGTCTCCGTGAGCTGGCGGACGTAGGTGGGATGCTCCAGCAGGATGTAATGGTAGTTGGTCAGCTTTACAAACTCCTCGTCCAGGCCGCCGGTCGGGCGTATGGACACGTTTTCAAAGCTGAAGATGAGCTCCCGCGCCATCGGGATCAGGAAAAACAGCCCGAAGCCCAAAATCCATGGCAGCAGGAAGATCACGCCCCATAGCCCGGTCTTTTTGGCAAAGGCCATGCGGGCGTAGGTCTCCCGGAAGGTGAGGATCGCGCCCACAAGGATCAGCACCCCCGTGGCGGCGCCGGTAATCCAGCTCTTTGCGCCGAAAGGATAGTATTTTTTTATATTGAACACGATCGCGCAGGCCAGGGCGGCCAGGCCCAGCGCCAGCAGCGCTATGCCCAGCGCCCTGCTCTTTTTTGCATTTGCGGCCTTCATCCGTTCACCCCCGTAAGCAGATAATCCTGCGCGGGCACTTTAACGCCGTCGATCTCGCAGGGCTTGTCTGAATAATTGATGTAGGCAGTCACGCCGTTTGAAAAGCGCACGCGCCGCAGCTCGCCAAGGGCCTCGTGGCTTGCGATCTCCGCCCCCGCCACCTGGTGCCAGTATTCGTTATAGCGCGCGTAGGCGCTTTCCACTTCGCTTAGCCATTGCCGGTACTGAGTCATGAACAGCCCCTGGGAATCGCTGTCCTCGGTGTGCAAAAACACCGTCTCATTCTGATAGGTGAAGATGAAGTGGGGCGCGGACCTGCTCTCGATGGCGAAATTCATGTCCCGCCAGACGCCCTCGTAGGCGCTTTCGTTCCAGGCCCGCGCGCAGTACACGCCCGTCCCGTCCAGCACCATCTGCATAAAGGGCACCCCGTAATCCGATACCTTGTGGCCGTTGTCGCTGTTTGGCAGATCGTACAGCACGTTCGACGCAAACAGCGCGTAGTCGTTGGGCGCGGAAAGCGCCGTGTTTCCGGCCCCGGCCAGGGACATAAGCGCGTTTTTCACGGCGGGCAGCGCGTGGATGCGGCTGATGTTGCGCTTGTTTCTGTAATCCGCGATCAGCAGCCCGCCCAGGTCGTCCACGGCCGCGCCCGCGCCGTAATCGTTCCGGCTGAGGTTTGCGGCAAGCTTTTCCGCGTAGGTCTCAAGGTACGCGGGCGACACATAGAAGCTGTCCACATAGCCGCGCTCCTGCGCCAGGATGGGCTCTGCGTAGGTTACGATGCTTGCGATGTAGTCGTCCTGTCTGCGCGAGGCCTGCGAGTTTTTTGAAAAATTGCTCGTCGTGTAGACCTTTTCCGCGTTCAGCACCATATACACGCTGCCGCCCAGCTGTTTTGCTTCGGCGGCGAGGCTCTTCAGCGCCTTTTTGCTGCCGGTGCTGCCCTCGATGTTCATGGAGGTCAGGGACTCGTGCTTCACGCCGCCCTCAAAAAAGCCCTTCATCAGCAAAACGGGATTTTTGACGCCGGCCTTGTTCAGGGCGTCAAGGATCTCCCTGCTCTGCTCGATGGAGGTGGCGACCACCGTGGATTTGTAGGGCACGCCCGCAAAGAACTTCGTTTTGCGCACCGCGCCCACGATCTCGGCAAACAGCGGCGCTTCCTGCGGGATTTCTCCAAGCGAGAGCATCTGCCTTTCCAGCAGGTATTCCCGGTACGCCCGGGCCATGCCAACGTAATTTGCGTCGTCGCCGTAGAGAAATTTGTACCGTACGGTGATGTTGCCCTGATACACGTCCGCGGGGTAGCGGGGCGAGCCGCCGGAGGCCGTGCCGATGACGCTGAGCATTTCAAGATCCCGCAGGGTAAAGTAGGAATAGACGCGGTTGAATTCGTCGCTGCGGCCGGAGATGTCCGCGTAGACGCTGGCCAGGGAGGCCCCCTCCTCGATGATGGCCAGCGTCGCGCCCTCGTTGGTCTTCAGGCCGTACACCGGCAGGCGGATCGGGTCGTAGGGCGCGGTGTAGCTGTTTACGTTCATCAGCACGTCGTTTCCGTAGACGCGCTGGGTGTAGCTGAGCGCCGTAAGCTTGCCGTTGTTGAAGTTAATGACGCTGCCGCTGCCGTCCGGCACGAAGATGTAGCCCTCCTGGCTGCTGTCCGCGCTCATAAAGTAGGGCAGCACGTCCAATCGGGTGACAGGGTTTCCGTCGGTAAAGCTGATCTCGCCGCAGGGCACCTGCACGAGCAGCTCGTCCCCGTCCAGCAAAAAGCGGATTTTGACGTCCACGCGGGGATTGATCTTACTGATGGTGTAACCGTAGGCCTCGTTGTCCTGCGCAAGGTCCTCCCGGGTGTACTGGCCCTTTTCGTAGAACAGGGAGTAGAGGTTGTTCAGCTTGACCTTGCCGATGTTGCCGTCGTCCGTGCGCACCCACATGGTGTCGCGGTACACGCGGTAAAATTCGCGGAAGGCGCTGTCGTCCCGCTCCGTCCAGTAGGGCAGAAGCAGGTCATAGTATTTGTCCAGCGGCACCATCTTGGGCAGATCGTCCATGGTGATGGTCATGTCGCCGATGGAGTAGGCGATCTCCACGCCGTTTTCCAGGTAGCTGAAGGCAAAGTTTTTGTACTCCACGCTCATGGAGTTGGAATCCATGCTGCCCGTGGTGCCCACGAACTCGTTTGTCACGTAGTACACGCGCAGATCGCTTTTCTGGTTGTTCTTCGTGGTCTTGTTGCCGTTTTTGCCGTCCATCACCTTGGTGGTATAGCTGCAGCCCTGCACAAGGTCCTCGATGCGCATTTCAAGCGTCTCTTCGTTAAACAGCATGCGCAGCAGTCCGTTGTCCGCCGCCACGGTAAAACCGTCGTTTTCCTCGCACAGCGCGCAAAGGCTTACGCATATAAGCGCCAGCAGCAATAGCAAAATTTTCTTCATCGCTCCCTGCCTCCTACAGCTTCAGCCTCAGTTCGCGCCACACTGTGCGCAAAAAGTCGAACACGTCGCTCACCAGCGAAAAGCCCAGCATCAGCACAAATACGATCACCAGGATCGCGAAGATCGTAAGCAGCACCATCGCGATGCCCTGCCCGAAGGAGTATTCGTGGATCACCACCAGGCCGATGAACAGGTAAAACACGAACAGCGCCACGCCGATGCCGCGTATGGCGGTGACGATCGCCATTTCGTCCAGCAGCAGAACGTTTGTAAGCGCCAGCGCCACGATGCGCAGTATGCAGTACGGATACAGCGCGTACATCGTGACCATGAAGATCTCCACATATTTGCCCTTGCCGTTCATAAGCGAAGTCACCGACCAGTTGCCCGTGACCAGCAGCGCCACCGGGAAGGCCGTTACCGCCATCAGATACAGGGTGGAGACCCGGTAGAGGTTGTTGTAGTTTACCAAAAAGCCGGTGTAGACGTATTCCAGCACGTTCAGAATGCAGCTCAGCGCCAGCACGAACAGGCAGAACGCCAGGCTTCCGCGCTTTTCGCTCTTCATTTCGTCAAAGCCCTTGAAGGGATGCCCCAGCAGGTACTTTGGGAAGCGGCGGCAGGCAAAATTGATACCAGACAGGATTTTCACGCGGTCCGCCTCCTTTCCTTTGCGCGCTTGACGCCCGCCTTCAATAGCTTTACTGCGGCGATCAAGCCGATCAGTCCAAGCGCCACCGGCACCAGGTACTGCTTCAGGGTTTCGTTTCGCACCTTTTCGAGCGCCTTGGAGTAGTACTTCCGGTCGTCGCCCAGCTTCAGAAATTCCAGCGCGCCGCGGGCGTCGCCGTTTCGAAGCATCGCGCGGCCGATGCCGCTGTAGGCCAGAAAGAGGTTCTGGTTGTAGCTGAGCGCCTCTCTCCAGTAGCTCTCCGCCGTGGTGTAATCAAACTCGTACTGCGCGCGCACCGCGTTCATCAGCGCCCGGCCGTAGTCGGTCACGCGGAAGACCTCGATGGTCTCGGCGGTGGAATCCAGTACCACGATCCGCTCCCCCACGAAGTCCACGTCCACGGGGCCGCGGAAGTAGCCCTTGCGGTTTCCGGGGCCGCCGAAGACGAACAGCAGCTTTCCGTCCTCGTTGTAGGCAAAGACGCGGTTTCTTGTGGCGTCCAGGCAGATGTACACGCCGCAGTCGTTGGCGTCCACCGCCACAAATTCGCTGGCGCCCACCGGCGCGCCGGTGGAGGTCACCTTGTTCGTCCAGAGGTCGCCGTCGGGATAGGGGTCGTCGTCGTCCACCCTCAGGATGTTTTCACCCTTGGCGTTCAGGCGCATGATGGATTCCGCCGCGGAGGAGGACTGCACCGTCGCAAACAGAAAGCCGTCCGCGTCCAGGCACAGATTCGTAAAGTCCGTGGGCAGCCACAGCGACTGCTTGGCGCGCTGCGTGCTGGTGGAGAGGTTTCGCCAGATCAGGTTCCAGAGGCTGAAGCGCACCTCGTTTACCCCGTAAAAACCGGTAAAGCTGCCGTCGGGGTTCAGTTCCACGATGCCCTCGTACATGCCCTTGGCGATGACGAAGATGCGCCCGGCCTCGTCCACCGCCACCTGCGTGGGGCGGTACTTGACCCCCGCGTCCACGCCGGTGATGCCGGGGTTGTCCAGCACGCGCAAAAGCGTATGCTCCGCATCAAAGTGCAATATGCGGCTGCGGTTGGGTTCGCAGATGTAGTACTCCCCCGCCTCCGTCACAAAGATGCCCACGTTGCTGTCGAAGTCCACCTTGCGCCCGTCGGCGCCGGTGTAGCTGGTGGACTGGTAAACCACGTTGAAGCTGTCGTCGAAGATCACAAGGCGGTTTGCGCAGGTCAGGTACAAAAGGCCGTTTTTGTGGGTCGCGGACTGCATGCCCTTCAGGTTTGCAAGCCCCTCCACGTTCGCAAAGTCGCTTGCCATATAGGTGCGCTCGTGCACGTAGGCCGGCGGCGCGCTGACCGCATACTCGTTGGAGTCGTACAGGTAGTTGCTGGAGCCCGTGGCGGCCAGCGCCTGGCCCGAAAGCAGCGCCGCAAGCAGCAGCAGGATCAACACTTTTTTCACGCGGCGCACCTCCTATTCCTTGATGCCGCTGGTGGCCATCGTCTCCATGACGTTCGACTGGGAGATGATGAAGGCGACCAGGGGCACGATGAACATAAACAGCGAGCTTGCCGCAACCACGCCCGTTCGCGCCACGCCCGAGCCCGAGAGGTTTTGCAGCATCGCGGCCAGGGGCTTTCGGCTTTCGGTGTAGATAAAGCTGCCGGCGCTGTTTCCCCAAAGCCCCTGGAAGCACACGATGAACAGCGTGATCCACGCGGGCTTGACCGCCGGCATGATGATGCGCCACAGCATGCCGAAATAGCTGGAGCCGTCGATGGAGGCGGCGTCGATCAGGGCGGTTGGCACCTGCTCCATAAAGTTTTTCATCAGGAACAGGCCAAGCGGCAGGCTGAAGGCGGGCAGTACCACCGCCCAGTAGGTGTCCACCAGCCCCAGGCGGCTCATGATCATGTAGGTCGGGACCGCCGTGACGGAGGAGGTGAACATCAGCGAATACACGATGAGCTTGCTCATGAATTCACTGCCCGGAAAGCGGAACTTCGCCAGCGGGAACGCCGCCATGGAGGAGAGCATGATGTGCCCCACGCAGCCAATCAGCACGATGAACAGGGTGTTGAACAGGTACCTTGCAAAGGGCACCAGCGAATCGGCCATGATCGCAAACAGCTCCGAGAAATTGTTGGTGGTGGGCTGGATCACAAACAGCCTTGGCGGATAGATGAACAGTTCGTTGATGGGCTTAAAGGCGTTTGACACCATGAACACCACCGGGAACAGGGAGATCAGCGCAAACACCGTCAGAAACACCAGCAGCGCCGCGCTGCCGCTCACCGAGCGGTTTGTGTGCCTGTCGGTGAGAAAGCGGCCGATCGCCGTATGGGCAAAGCGCAGGGAGCGCTGCTTTTCCGCTTTTTGCTTTGCCATATCAGGTACCCACCCTTCTGATCCACTTTTGAATGACCACGTTCAGCCCCATCATGATGAAGAAGAGGATCACCGCGATGGCGCAGGCATAGCCCATTTCAAGGCGTATGATGCCGTAGTCGTTCAGGTGGTTGATAATGGTGTGCGTTGCGTAGTTGGTGGAGGGAAAGCCGTTCAGCGCCACCGTGATGTCCGCAACCGACAGGGAGTTTGTAATGGACATCACCGCGCCGAACATCAGCTGTGGCTTCATGTTGGGCAGGGTGACGTACCAAAGCTCCTGCCAGCGGTTCCGGATGCCGTCGATCTCCGCGGCCTCGTACTGGGCCCGGTCCACGCCCTGAAGGCCCGCGATAAAGCTCAAAAAGCCAACGCCCAGGCTCATCCACAGGCTCACCAGAATGACCACGTAGATCATGTAGTTGGAGTCCTTCAGCCACAGGACCGGCTCCGTGATCAGCCCCCAGTTCATCAGCCTTGAATTGATAAAGCCGTACGGGTCGCCGGAAAACAGCTGCGTAAACACCACGTAGGCGTTGCCGGAGATGGAGGGCGCGTAGAAGATCACGGTGAGGATCGTCCTGAGCACCCGGGGCAGCTCGTTGATCAGCCACGCCATCAAAAACGAAAACGCGTAGCCGAAGGGGCCGATGATCAGCGCCAGGATGAAGGTGTTTTTGACCGCGGTCAAAAAGATCGCGTCGTCCAGGATCAGCGAAACGTAATTGGAAAAGCCCACGAGCTTCGCGCTTTGCAATACGTTGTAATCCATGAAGCTTAAGTAGATCGCAATGCCGACCGGCAGCACGGTGAACAGCAGGAAAAACAGCATAAACGGCGCGACCATCCAGTACAGCTGTTTGTTTCTTTTGATCTGGTAGCGCGTATACTGCCACTTGCTCATGCCGCGCAGGGTTTCCAGCTTTTCTGACATTTCCTTCCCCCCTTATTCCACCGGCAGGCCGAATTCGGCGCGCTTTTTGCTGATCTCTTTGCGGATGAACTCGTTGGCCTCAAACAGCGTGTCCGCCGCGTTTTCGTACTCTGTGACTACGGTGATGAAGGCGTTATACAGATACCGCCCGGTAATGTAGCCGCCCGGCACCTGCGGGATGCCGTGCAGGTCGCCCAGCACCTCCCGGATCGTGGGCAGCATGGAATCCGGCCATACGGCGTTGTGGTAGCTTTCGAGGTTTGCCACAAGATAGCGCCCGGAGGTGCCAAGCACCGCCTCCATCTCCCGCGCGTAGGCCGTCTGGGTGGAGGCCTCGGTCCACCACTTGATAAACGCCCAGGCCTCCTGCTTCGTGCCCCGCTTTTCCGCCATGTTTTTGATGATCATGGCTTCGCTGGTCACGCAGGGCACGTCGTGGCGCACGCTCTCCCCCTCCCGGGTGCCGGGCACGCGGGCGATCGTCCAAAGGCCCCTGATTTCGGGCGCGGAGACCGCAAGGGTGTTGTAGTAGCCAAGGTCCACCACGCCCAGCGGCACCTCGCCGATCCTGAAGCGGGTGACGAAGTCGATGTCCTTGGGGAAGTTGTGCTGCGTGTAAAAGCGCGTCCAGGTTTTGAAGGCCGTGTTTGCGATGACGCTGTCAAGGCCGGTGGTGATGCCGTCCGGCGTGTAGATCTCGCCGCCCGTCTGATACAAAAGCGCCAGGAACACCATGTTGATCGCCCGGCTGTTGCCCATCGAAAGCGCCGCGCCCAGGGTGGAGACGGGATTGGTGTCCAGGTAGATCTCCATGTTGTTTTTTTCGAGGATCGGGATCATGTCCACCAGATCCTGCCAGGTCTGGGGAATGGAAAGCCCCAGCTGCTCCAGGATGTCCGTCCTGACAAACAGCACCGGATAGCTCATCTGATCCGGCAGACCGTACATGCCGCCCTCGTACTCGGCGCAGGCCAGCGCCGCCTCGGAAAAGCGCGCGGCCACTTCCTCGTAATCCTCAAACTCCCTCAGGTCCAGCGCCGCGTCGCGGAAGGCGAAGTTTACCGGGGCGCTGTTTGCGATCTGGATGGCCGCGTCCGGGCCGTTTCCGGTGGCGGTCGCAGGCAGCACCACGTCCGCGCCGATCAGTTTCAGGCTCACCTTTACGCCGTAGGCCGGCTCGAAGCTTTCGTTGATCAGGCGGCGGATGACGTCGAACTGGTCGCGGCCGGTGGACAGCCACACCTCGATCTCCTTTTCCGCTTTGGCGTTTTCTGAGGCCGACACGTTATAGTCGTTGGTGAAGGAGCCGACAAACGCCCGCAGGGAGTGCCACGCGCCCTCAAACAGATTTCCGTCCGCGCGAAGGCGCGGCGCTTCGGTGCCGTAGATCACGAAGTAGTCGATTTTCAGCGGCTGGTCGATCAGGTCCAGCACCGCCTTGCCCATGGAGGTGATGCACTCCTTGAACGCGCCCAGCTGCTTGATGACCTTGTTTTCGTCCCGGGCGATCACGTCGATCAGGGAAATCAGCCGCGTCATGCCCGCCGTGCGCTCGGAGTTGGAGCCGGTGAGCTCGGTGAGCCTGTCCAGGATGCCTTCGACCTCGTCCCCAAAGCCCAGCAGACGCTCCGGCAGGCCGGGCATGCGGGTAAAGAGCTGATAGTCCCGGTAGGTGTCCGGGCTGGAGCCGGTGATGGCCACGATCTCGCGGTAGAGGGCGTTCAGGCGCGCGGTCACGTCGTTGAGATCGGTGATGATGCCGCCCAGCGCGCCCAGCGAGACCTCCAGCTCGATGCGGTTTACGCCCTTTTGCAGGTGGATCCAGTATTCCTTTTGCAGCTTGCCGCCTGAGTCGTACTGCCCGAGCGTCCCCAGTTGCCAGCGGTTGGAATCGTAAAACCTCAGATCCTCCGCCTCCGCAAAGGGCACATTCCCGTTGACCCGCAGGCTGCGCGTGGCGTAGAGGCCCTTCAGTTCGTTTTGCTTAAAGCGCAGCGCCACCCGGTACAGGCCGTCCGCCGGAACCTCGACGTCCCAGGCCAGCCACTCCCCCGGCTCGTTCCAGGCGGAGCCGCCGATGATGTTGAGCACGATGTTGCTGTAGTGATAGGGCTCGGTCAGGGGCGAGGTGCGGTCGTTCAGGGGGTAAAAGCTTGGCCCGCTCTTCAGCGCTGCGTCCTCCGCCTGCAGTTTGATGTACTCGCCCTGGTAGTACGTTTTTCCCCCGTCCAGCAGGCGCGAAAGGTAGGCTTCATAGTTTTCGATCTTAAGCGGCGGGCAGAGGCTCAGGCTGCCAAGGATCATGTCCTCGCGGCGGGAGATGAGGCGCAGAGTGTTTTCGCCCTCGTTCAGGGCGACGGTCAGCGCGCCCTCCACGTAGCCGCCCGAATCCTTCAGCCAGACCTCGCGCCACTGGGGCGTTTCGATCTGGGAGGGAAAGGGCTGGTTGCCCCTGACCAGCTTATAGCTGTCGTCGCGGTTGTTCCACATGCGCGAAAAGGACAGCGTGCCCATGCTGTCGTAGGGCAGGCTGCCGTTTACCCACAGGGCGCGCTGGATGTCCGCCCCCGTGCCCGCGCCGGGATAGTACGTAAGCTTTACCGCGTACAGGGCGCTTTGCGGAACCCTGACCCGGTATTCCACCCAGCCCTGCCCCGTCGTGTAGAGGGAGCCGTCCTCCATCGCGTAGGCTCCCGCCATCTCCATGGCGGCGTAGTCCGCGGGACTTAGGGCGATTTCCTCGGCGGCGGGCGGCAGATCGTGCTGCGCCAGGTACGCGCCATAGTCCCCTTCTCCCGCCGCGCACAGGCAGAGCAGTGCAAAAAGGCTCAGCGCCAGCAGAATATAACGCTTCATCAGTTTCCCTCACAGGTGTACAGTCTTGCCAGAGGTACGGTTTTTGCGCCTGGCTGAATTTGCCAGTCAGCCTCAGGGGCCGGAAACAAGTCGGCCCCTGAGGCTGATCGGCCAAAAGCCGGCCTTTTAGAAAATATCTCCGGGCAAAACTGCCCGGAGATATCGCGGCATGGAATTATTTCATTCCGGCGGCAACCAGATTGGCTTCGATCTGGGGCGCTACGGCCTCCAGAACGGCGCGCATGGACAGGTTGTCGTACACCGCATAACGGATGGCGCCGCCGAACCATTCGATCCTCTCGTCACCGTTGTAGGTGCAGTTGAGCAGATCGGCGTTGCCCAGGGTGGAGGAGTTGTTGTAGATGGTGCGGGTCTTCAGGAAGTTGTACAGGGTCGCGTCCTCGATGGTGTTGTAGGCGCCCATGTCGATTTCGGTCTCGCCGGCTTCCTCGTTGACCATCGCGGCCAGCTCAGCCTGGCGCTCTGCGCTTACGAACAGATCGTAGGTCAGGTGGGTCAGCGCTTCGATCAGGTAGTCCTTCTCGATGCCGGGGAAGTCGTTCTCCACGCCGGAGAGGATGTTGCCCAGGCAGCCGTAATCGTAGAACGCAGCCTTGTAGGTGTCAGACAGGGTGGTGTAGTCGCCCTCGGTGCCCAGGGTCACGTTGCTGCCCCAGGGATAAGGTACGAAGCCCCAGTCGATGCCGTTGTTGTTCAGGCCGCCGTACTGCCAGCCGGCGCGGTGGGTCATGGCAACCTCAACGCCCTTGTCGAAGGTAGCGGCGGGGGTGCCCCAGTTGTCGTATCCGCCGGACTCGGTCACGTTGGGCATGCGGCATACGCCGGCGTTCCACAGCTTCTGCAGGAACTCCATAGTCTCGATGTAGGGCTCGCTGGTCATGGTGAGCTCGAGGTCGTTGCTCACGGCCGCGGTGCCGTTGGCGGCGGAGGCGAAGATGTTCCAGTAGTTGGGATCGATAAAGAACGCCCAGGTGCCCTCGGGCAGCTTGCTCTGGAGCTCGACCATGTAATCATAGAAATCGTTG
>JAEEGL013152048.1_pt1 | contig 12520 bp, 19 predicted proteins | sample 9134231 | NCBI WGS metagenome assembly JAEEGL01 (sample SAMN16246548, study PRJNA631951) | gut metagenome | biome: gut microbiome; feature: rumen; material: fiber-attached | host: Bos | place: Iran: Karaj | collected 2018-10
AAGATAATGTGTCTCGAGATCGTCTTAGGCCGTCATCCTATCACGCTCCATTTTCCTACATATGTAATTCCGTTTGCTTTCGGTGTTAGACGAACACGGGACCAGCTGTACTTCTCTTTGCCGCAAACGCCACAGAAATCGCTGTCACAATGAGAGCAGGTCAGTTCTCGCTCGTATCGAGATCCCCACTTGTGAGCGTTATGTAAGGTTCCATATCTATGACAATTTGGACAATAATTTTCAAAGGTACGTTTATGCCAATAGTATCCGTGGTTACATCCACATGAAGGTTTAGATGTAATTGTTACTAATGGAACTTCTGAATATATTTTTCCATCAGTTGTTGCTTGTCCGCTATCCTTTGCAATATAATTATTATTTACTTTTAATATTGTTACATTCTTTGCTGTTATTACGTCTTTTGCTGTTGTTTCGTTTATTGTTATATTTAATTCTTCTGCTGTTATTGTTTCGTTTACTACGTTGTCGTCCGCACTATCTACTGTTATGCAGATAGTTAGTAATATTAATGTTATTACTATTCCTACTAATAATTTAGTTACTCTATCTAAGCCGATCATCACCTCGGTCATACTTTGTTAATACTATATTGAACTTTATAGTATTTAAAGGTTTTGTTTTTATTTCGACTTTTGCACATAAAATGCACAATCAGTTTTCCAATTTTTTACATACTGTTGTTCCAAATTTAATTTACAATATCCAATTAAAACTTCTCCATATTTTTTAAGCTCACTATTTTCACATGTTTGACATTGACTCATATATTCTTACTCCATTTCTTGAATAGTTTCTTCATCCATTTCGGTCCAGTATTCACATGGTTGACCGTAATAAAATGCATCTGTAAATACTTCCATGCTTACGGTATAATACTCAAACATAAGATCACACCAGACAACTCGTTCATCTGCCTTAATGAAAAACCTAAAGTTGTCGCAATTAAGACAATGTTTTTCCATAAAATCACCTCAACTTAATGCGGTTATTGCTAAAAATACAAATATTAAACAAAACACAAAATCCATTAGTACATTCATGTTTGATCACCTACAACATTAGAGATACCATTTTCTTTTACTACTCTGATAAGATTGTCGGCGGCGTTTTCCAATTCTATGTCATGAGTTACTATAATCATTTGTGGAAGGCTAGATAAACCTGTTAATAATGTTATTAACTCATGTATACGTTGGTTATCTAAGTGAATTGTTGGTTCATCTAATAATATTGTTTCGATATTCGATTTTGATATAGCTTCGGTTATTCCTAACCGTAATGCTAATGCAACGGCTATTTTTTCGCCACCACTAATCATATCCAGTTTCGCTTCTCCTTCCGGACCGTATAGTATAATGTTATACTCATCATCAAGAACTAAATTTGAATAGTTAAAATCAAATTCTTTAAAGAAGTTTCTTGTATAATTTTGTATAATTGGTCTTGAAAGGGATCTTAATGTTTTTTGAACACCATCTTTACTATAAGAAGTACGAATGTCATCTAATAATATAAGATATTGTTCAATATAACCATATTCTTTTTTGTTTTTGATATAATTTTTTGATGTTGAAATCAAGTTTATTATATTATTTTTAAGTTCTGAAATTTTAATTTCAATTTCTTTTAATGATACAGTTATTGATGTAATATTAGAATTAAGTTTTTGCTCTGTTTGTTGAATTTGTATATATTTTTGTTCATCATATTGAGATGATTTGATGTTGTTTGATAGGTTATTTATTTTTTGTTGTTTGATTTCGATTTCTTCAAGAAGCTTTTGTTGTTTGAGAATTGTTTTATCTTTATGTTGTATTGATCCGAGCAATTGATTATATTCTTGGTTTTGTTTTTGTAAAGATTTGATTTTATTATTCCTATCTTCAATTTTTTCTTTGTTTAAATTAATTTCTCGTTCAATATTCTCAAACCTTTCCATCTTATTATCAAAATCCAATAACCTCTCATTCATATTTTCAATACTAGATAAATTAGTTGCTATATTTTCAAGCAACCATCTATATTGAGGAAGTTTTTTATCAATGTTTTTCAAATCTTCCATTTGCAAAGTGAGCTTGTTATTTATTTCTTCAACATCATCAATTTTATAATTTAATTCAGTAATACTTTCTTCATTAGTTTTTATTAAATTATTATAATGTTGTATTAACTCTCTTTTTTTATCATCATCAATATCAGATTTACAAACCGGACATTGAGAACCCAGCTCTTCTGTTTGAAGAGTGAACCCTTTATAGGAATCATTTTCCGCTTTAATTTGAGACCTTTTCTCTTTAAGGTTATTAATTTTTTGTTGGTTCTCTTCTAAATTAGTTGTTACAGAACAAAGCATTCTAGATATTTGTTTTTCAAGCATATCAAGATCTTCCGTTGTTCTGAAATCTTTATTGGTAACAACATCAGATACAAGGGTATAGATTGTTTTAAATCGTTCTGTATCATTTTTGATTGTTTGTTTTAATTGTTGTTTTTCTTCGCTAAGATTTTTTAAGATTTGAATTTCTGTATTTAATGAAAATTTTTCGGATTCCAATTCTTTAATTTTTTCATTAATATTTAAATATTCTTCATCTTGATAATCTTGAAGTTGCTCAACAAAGGGTTTTAATTGTTGAATTTGTTGTTCAATCTTATGTAAATTCTTTATTTCTGTTTCTAAATCACTATTTTCTGTTTGTAATCGTTGTAGATTTTGAGATTCATTTTCTAAAATAACTTTCCATTCTTCGTATTCTTTTCTTAATTCTTCTATCTTATCTTTTTTAAGTTGAATTTCTTTTTGTTGTGTGATAAAATTTTCCTTTGTTTGTTCTGTTTCTTTATATAATAATGTTAATTCAGTATATTTTATAATATCATTTTTTAAATTTTCTATTGATATTTCGTTTGAAAGTTGACCTTTAAGTTCGGCTTGTTTCCATTTATAATCGTTGATGAATGGGAGAATGTTCTTAAATGCTTTTTCTAATTCTTCAAGTTTCAATAGTTTTCCGATAAGTTGTTTCCGTTCTGATGGGGATTTGCTTATTAGGTTTGCTATTTCTCCTTGTCTTATGTAAATTGCGTTTAGGAATAGGTCTGCATCCATTTCTAGGATTTCTTGGATTTGTTCGTTTACTGTTCTGTCTCCTTCTGCAATAGTAATATATTGTGAAAGGTTTTCGTCTTTTCTTTCAAGTTTGGCTCTGGATTGATTGTTTGTTCTTGTTCTGGTGATTTTATATTTTGTTCCGTTAGATACAAAATTTAGTTTTACTGACATTGTTGTATTGTTTGTTCTAATTAGGTCATCTATTTTGTCACCAGTATATTTTTTGTATAATGCGAAGCTTATTGCTTCGAATATTGTTGATTTTCCAGCTCCATTTTCTCCTATGATTAGGGTTATTCCTGAATTAAAATTTATTATATTATGCTGATGTGATTTAAAGTTCGTTAGTTCTAGTTGTTTAAATATCATCTTATCACTTTAAAAAAAATATAAGAAGGCAAGTATATTGCCTTATTCTTCTTCCATTGGGGTAAATTCGAACATTTTTTGGAGTTCAGGTGAGTAGTATATTGCTCCGACTAAGAATGCGGATACCATATCTTCTCCAGATCCTCCTTTATCTAAGTGTTGTACCATTGTGTTGACGAATGTTGAATCTGGGTATAGCTTTTGTTCTATTTCGTCAAAGTCTACGTTTGCTTCTGTTAAGTTGTCTACTAGGGCTACTTTCGCTGTGCAAGCTTCGATAATGTGTTCATTGGCTACGTCATCGATTGTGAGTCCTAACTTTTCCAATTCTTTTTCTACTTTCTCGATTACCTTTAACATTTTATCACCTTTTGTCATTTAATTTTTTTTCTAATTTTTCTTTACGAATTTCTTATTTTAATACGTCTACCAACTCTTTAATATTTTTATTAAGTTCTCTGAGCTCATCAAATATCATGAATTGTGATACTTGGTCTCTTGGAACGCTTACTCTTAATTTTCTTATTCTTTCTTTGTCTTCTTCTGTTATCATCTTTTTTTTCTCCTTTGCTACTTTTATAGTAGATACTATATTATTTATTTTTTATAGTATATAAAGTTTTTGGTATTAATCAATCATCCAACCATATTTCTCGAATTTTTGGAGGAATTTTTTCTAATTGTTCCTTTAACACTTTGTTCTTCTTTTCAAGTTCTTCATAATTATTTAATACATCAACAATATCTTGTACTGAATAAACTATTTTTAATCTTTGATTTTCTACACATTCACCATTTTTAAATACTCTATCATCCGAAATATGTTCTGTCGCTTCAGCTACTCGGAATCGTGGTTCGTTAGGATCCCAAGTTGGCAATATAATTCCTACTGGTTTCTCACTCATTTTTTACACCTTTGTTATTTGGATAATCATATTTTTCGCAAAGCCAATCTATCTTGTCTTGCAATTCTTTATTCTTTAATCTTAATTTCGCATTTTCGTAATCAGATTCTCCACACAAATCTTGTAAGTCTTCAATGGTAGCCTGTTGCTCATTCAACCTATTACAAACATCTAATAAAGTTGCACGAATTTTTGAAATCATAATCGCACTATCATATTTGTTGTCAAATAACCAATGCTCTCCATTGATATTTGTTCTTATCTCATATCGTTTCTCGCTCATTTTATTGAATGCTCCTTTATATACATATTATTCAATCTATTTTTTAGTAATGCCTAAATTACTCATGATGTGTTCAAGTTTAGCATAATCACCAATCTCTTCACAATCATATAATAATTCCATATTGATCAAGGTTTCAGGACAAAAAGCTTCCTCATATTCCTCAATATTATAGTTAGCATAAAGATCATCCACATCATCAGTCCTGAAAATCCCATAATAATAACAGCATTCAGGACTGAAAACCGTACAATATTGATCCAGTACATCTTTAAGTTTCATATCAAGCAATTCGGAAAACTTCATTCCTCAGCCTCCATCTCAGCCATATGCATCTTCTGTTCACATAGGGCACCGCAAAGGAACCCTATAATGAATATTATTATAATCTCAACCATACTTACCACTCATCTATATACTTATAAACAACATATATAAATACTATTACAAAAAGTATTAATACTGTACTAACTACTAAATTTAACAGAAATATACTCATCATTTATCACCTATACTAAAATATAATAATACAAAAAACATCAACCCTGCAATGAGGGCTAACATAATCTTAAATTCTTCTATCATTTTTGTCATCACCCAAAATTAAATTGTAAACCTTTTCAAACTAGTGTCATTCAAACTAAATAATGCAAATTGTAAATTATCATATGTTTTTATATGAACTTTTAATGTTTCCATATCATATACGATACTGTAAATTGTGTATTCATACTTATCGTCTACACTTGTTGCTCCATAGATTTGTTCTGCTGCTCCAAGTAAATGGAATGCTGATGCATTTGTGTCTAAATTTGTATCTACGTTTTCAAGTTTTTCTTTTAAGTATGATACTCTTTCGAATCTGTCTTCTGATAAGTATGAGCCAGGGATTCCATTAGTGTCTAATCCACGGGAATACCATTTCATATCACCAAACTCGATGCCTTCTCCACCATAAAATCTTTTATTATATTCGTATTGCATTTTCATTTCAACATAGGGTGGGTTGTTAGTCATTACTCCATTTGAATAGAAGCAATGTAATCCATATTCTGTTTGTTCAAGAACTAATGAACGTTCTTTATCACAAATAAACCAATGTAAATCGGAGTTTGGGAATTCATCGGAATAGGGTTCGCACCAAATGTTCAAGTTTTGTGCTAATTCTTCAACTTCTTCACAATTTTTACAATGTCCAAGAATGTAAAATACTACATCAAAAGCTGGAACGTTCATCTTATCTTCTTGATATCTTTGATAACGAGCGTTTCCTTCGAATGCTAGTCCTGCTACACATAATCCTTGTGAGTTCATTCCATCATACATGAGCGGGTAATCTTGTTCAAAACCGGTTGCCATTCCTATAATATCGTATTCGTTATTGAATTCATTTGCTTCAACACGAATGATTTGTTCCTTATAAGACTGTTCATAATCAAAGTTACGACCCATTACATTCTTGTATTTCAATACTGTACACATTCTTAATCACCTTCATTCTTACTATGTTCTATGGATCTATATAATTTTAATTTTGTACGATCATAAAACGTATCAGCCATCAATAAGACCCTATCAGAACCTATAAATTCAACTATCTCAATCGGATCCGCCGAACCTAAAAAATCCAGACAGACCAGTTCGCAATCGCCAAACACTTCAAGGCAATGCTCTAACATTTCTATCATTTCAGTCGTTTTCATTCCATACCCTTCCATGAACATAATATAAAGAATATAGCTATCCATGCTAAAACTAACATTGTTAATAAACATAAACTTACTACATATTCAACTATCATTTATTATACACTCCTTTATATAACATATTTCTCGCTACTCTATCAGCTATCTTGTTTTCGCTTCGATGAATCTTACGTATTTTAATATGAGGATTATCCTGATAAAGATAGTAAACTTTATGTAAAAAGTTACTATCTCTCTTTTTAGAATAATCAATGAATTGCGTAACCTCATCAGTTTCTCTATTCAAAATCTTAACAACACCACGGTTATCACAATAAATGACAACATCATCATATTGTTGAGCAATCAACAAAGCCTGATATACAGCATACAATTCACAATAAAAACTATGTAAATTAGGAGCATCAATAAGGCCACTATACTGCTTATCCTCTGTCACAACAGCCCAAGAACCTATGTCATTTTGCCGTTGGTACGAAGCATCAACATAAATATAATCAGTCATATCTATTCTCCTTTATAATTTATTATTTAATAAGTCATATATAAATTGATACTGCACTTTACAACCATTCTTCCTTTTATCATTATTAGTATTGAAGTACCCCATCTTAAAGCCATAGAAATTATCTTTTGATAAGTCTATTGCTTGATTATAGAATGCTTCAAGTGTTACTAGCATATTTTGCTCTTGCCTATACCATTTCTTAAGCGGTCCTTTCAATAATATGCAATAATCAGGATCAACATGAGGGACTATGAATGGGAATGCATTTCTACGAATTAATGCTTTTATACTTGACATACTAAATGGGTCATTTTCCGTATCAACAGTCATTATACCATCTTCAACGATTTGCTGTCCTTCAAGAACCCTGAAATGACGATTGTAAGTGTCTGCAATGAATTTTTTAAAGTTATTTATGATGTTATCATCGATTTCTTCACGAATTTCGGTTTCGTGGTCTTCAATTGCAACAGATTTTAACCAAGAAAGATCCATTTCAAGTTCCTCTTCAAGTGCTGTAACCAATTTTATACCAAAATCGTCAATATCAAGTGATTCTGAAAACATTTCCATATGAGTAGCGACATACCAATAGAAAAAGTCTCCAATTGCACGTAATTCAGTAAATCTTGAATTTTTACGTCCTTTTGCATTCAAAAGAGAAGCAATTTCTTGCAATCTTGTCTTTGAAGGCCTATCCTTAGCTGATAATACAAAAATATCAGACCTACGAATGATTGCATCTGATGGTTCCGCTTCAATATTGGTACAAAATATTGCAGTCTGGTAAGATGGATAGATTCCGTCCATTGTTTTCCTCGCAATATCGTTTTCTATTGCATGCTTAAGGATTTCAATGATTTCAGGTGATTGCAATGCCTTTCCTGGTTCGTTCACTATGAAACCGTTTCCGGATAAACCAAATTTTTCACCAACCTGATACTCGGAACTGAAACTACCTGCTCCAAACTCGTTCGCACGTTCACCAATGGTACGGACATCATCATAAAATGATAATAACATTTCTGCAATGGTAGTTTTCAATGTTCCACCGGCACCCTCAAGGATAAGGTAGCGTGGAGAGTAACCATAATCACGTAAAATCTTCGCGAACGGTAATAAGAAGCCAACACGACAAATATGACCAAATTTCTCATCAGATAAAGGATATAAATCCCTAATCTGCTCTAACAATTCAATACTTTTAATCAAAGCAGCCTTATCAAAAGCCGGTTCAACCTTATAACCTTCACCATCAAACCTTACAAGATTTCCATTATGATGAAGATCGAAAATACCGCTAATTTTAGACTTTTCAGACTTCTGTATATAGTTTAATTCAGCAAATTTTTGGAAAATCTGAGCTAAAATCTGCTTACCGGCACGAGAAGTTTGCCCATAAAAGGAATTCAATATCTGTTTAGACACATCTTCAAGATTATCGCCTAAATAGACATAGACATCCCCTTGAGCATTAGCACAAGAAACCTCAAAAGTAACATCACTACTATTTAATGGGTTCTTATACTCAGTCACATGGAACGGGATAAGACCTAATGCCGGAACAACATTATCAGAGACTTGATAATAATTACCATCTTCATCCTGTTTCTTTGAACAATACACAGTTGTCACAATATTCCGTCTTTGATCGAAAAATACCTCAGAATACCTGCGACCATTACGGCCGGCTGGATAAAATTTAAAACTGTTACCCATATAAAGAATCATTTTAGCGAAAAACTCCTCTTTACTGATATATCCTTCAACGTATTCAGAACATCTAATCCCAGCTACACGTAAATCATCATCATCAGATTGCTCATAACTACTCAACATAGCCTGTTTAAATTGAGCATCACTCTTAAAGAAACCATCACGACATCTTTCATGAACCTTATCAATTATCATATTAGTAATTAATTCAGCGGATTCCTTTGGTAAATAATTAGCAAAATATCCACCAAGAGCAAAACTAAAATAATACTTACTATTACTACTATCTAAATAAATAAGTAAATCAAGTATGAAATCAGTAAAATAATCAAGATAATAAGCAGGAACACTATGCTTAATATAGCCGGTAGAGGGATAAGTCTCTTCCATATCCGCTGGTAAAACTGAAGTAGGAGCTTCGGTAAAACCTCTGCTTTTCAATACTCTTGCAATATTTTCACAAATATCATCAAACTCACCAATCTTAGTAATATCCTTTTCTCCATATAAAACTTGTTTATTACCATTAATAGAAGTGAATTCAATTGAATCCAACACTTCATATGATCTACCATCAATAGTTGAATAAGGAAGAACAAGCTGATGACTATCAGGCTTCATAAAAGTCTCAATTGCACCTTCGACTTTCATATTTTGAAACTCAGGTATCACAAAATCTGATGGGAAAATATAATTCTTAAAAAAATGCTCCATCTTATGTAAAACACCATTTTTACAATAAAAATGATACTTACCACTCGCGGTTTTAACAATCATCGGACGAGGATAATCACTACGATATTCAGTAGGATAAAACGCCTCAGCCACAACTTCACACAAATATTGTGCCAATTGTAACTTCAAAAGTTCTGTATAATCCTTATTAGTTGAATTTTGAATATAAAGTCCATCAATATCAATCCCAACAATATTCTCACCGACACGAACACCAACATTCCCTTTATGAAGAGCTATATCATCAACTGTAAGTGTTAAATGTGTCCAATCGGATTCGTATGGAACCTTTTTATTAGCAAGGATCTTAACAAAACCTAATGACTCGCTCATCAAAGCTTCATATACTCCTGGAAGTTTCAAGACAGGATTATAATTATTCTCTGTAACAACTTGAACCCGAGTTCTTTTATCTCTTAATTGTTCTTCAATTCTTGTCAAAAATTCTACCTCCTATGTTATTATTTATTTTATAAATCATCTTTTATAAAAGTTATGTTTTATTTATACCACGTCATCTTTTCTATCTTTTCTATTCGGACATATTTTATTATATAGAAGCTCTTAAAATACTCAGGTATAAGTGTGAGTTAAATTTTAAAAATAGAACCTTATATATAAAAAATTTTTCTGAAATTATTTTTGTCCTTACATATATTATCTTTTTTATAGTATATAAAGGTTTCTTTTTTTTAGAAGTGAGGTTTTTTTTATACACAGTCATTTTTTATATCTTCTTAATTTGATCTTCTTTTATTATTTATCTCTTCTTAAATAGCTTAGGTATAAGTGTGAGTTAAGTTTAAAAAATAGAACCTTATATATAAAAAAATTTTGCCGAAATTATTATTTTATATAGTTAACTAAATTCATTATTTATTTTTCAACACGAAAATTTTTATTGACGGATAATCAAAAAAACACTAAAGTTTATATATAAGTTCGAACTAAAACAATAATTAGTAAAATGAAATTTTTTATTATTTCTTGTATTTCATTTTATCACTTCATTTTTTCTGACAGGCTTGAGGGCTTTTCAGATTCGGAAGATTTCGAATATTTTTTTGAAATCTTCCGAATCTGAAAGGTCCAAAGAGTCCCCTATATATAGGGTATATTTTTAAAAAATAACATTATATTATACATGAGCATTTTCCACTCTTCTATTTTTAATCTAAGGATTTTCGTGAGGGTCGATGTATAAATTTTTACACTTTTTTTTCTTATACATGTGTAGGTTTTTCTTATACATTTGGAATTTTTACCGAAAAGTTTATATATGATTACTATTTTTATTATCTACGAACTAATGTACATTTTTGTACATTGATGTATAGAAAATATACATAAGTACTCTTTTTTGTACAAAATTTTTTGTTAAATACTATACGAACAAATGTGCTCTAACGCATTTTCTCGCATTTTTAGATTATAGTATGAACAAAAACTTTATATACTATTAAAAATAAAGTAATTTTATCTATTGTAAGAATGTTAACAACTATTTTTATAATAGATGAATCTAAATTTCGTAGTAAAAAATATATATGTCTTTTTATTCAAAAAAATGTATATAATCTCCTTAGGAGCTAATTTTTTAGCTCCTATAACTCTAAAAAGGTGAGCTTATGAATGATATAATTCCAAAAGCAAGATTAAAATACGCTACAAAAAATGTAGCAAGCGATTCAAGAATTAGTGATGATTCATTAGATCTTGTAAATGAATACATCACCAATAAGACAGAAGAACTTTTACAAGACGCTTACGTTTATTGTAAGCATGCTGGTAGAAGAACAATCCTTGATAAGGATGTTAAATTAGCAATTAAATACGCTAGGTGATTATAATGGATTTTGAATCTATGAGCAAATATGATTATAGAAACTATGTAATTGATGTTACTGGGGTCAATCGTATTAGTGACGCAGCATTTAACACTCTATATGAAAATAGGATGGACATAACACCTAAATTCCTTTGTGGGGTAGGGGATTTTGTTCGTCACGCAAACAGACGTACAATCGTCATTATTGATGTTGAATTAGCTTTCCAACAATTAAAGCACTTATTAGCATTCGATTAATTAGCTCATATAATCTAATATATAAGAATAAATAATACTTTTATTTATTCTTATGCTACTATAGCTCAAATGGTTAGAGCGTCATACTCGTAATATGAAGGGTGCGAGTTCAAATCTCGCTAGTAGCTCTATTTTTCGGAGAAATTATGCTTAAAGATGATAACTATCCTAAACCAGATTACTATTTTTACAAAAGATATTTTGATAGAAAAAGAAATAGGGCAACTTTTGCAATGTTTCGTAGCGATACAAGAGATCAGATCAAAGCATCTTGTGATTTACAAGTTTTAAGAGATATTTGTAAAAAAAAGGGGGTTCCTTTATTAACTTATGAAGAGGAACAAGAGCAAGAGCTTCATAAAAAAACAAATCAAATCGAGAAAAGAAAAAAAATTTTAGATTTGATGCCTGATCCTGAGTTTTTTTATATACAAATGAGTTATAATCGCTCTCGACCAAAATATTTACTACATCGACCAGGATTTAAACCACTTGTAGCAAGTTTTACCAATTTAGAATACTTATATGAATGGGTTAACGAAAAATATCCTGGAATTAAAGTTTTAACTCCTGATGAGTATAGGGAGTTTCGTAATTTACCTAAAAATGATACTGAATATTATGTTCGAGAAGCTATTAATAATGGTGTTTTAAAGTATCAATTAATGAAATCTTTTCCTAAATCTGACTGGTCACATGTATATATAGAGATATCAGATGATAAAGAAAAACTTGAAGAAAAAGCAAAATTATTAAATAATAAAAATTATGAAAGAGCGAATACTATAGTGTCACAATCTAATATCAAAGAAATAAATAAAAAGTATAAGAAAATGGTCGGTGATCTTATAATAATAAATGACGATGTAATCATAGAAAAAACTGGTCGTTACTTAAAAGATTATTTATATGAAAATTATTATCATCAAGTAATAAAAAAGTGTGAAAAAGTAATATTTGCTGATGATGATCATTTTAATTTTAATAAAGATAATTTAATCATAGATGATTCACGCTGTAAAAATTCGTAACATTTAAATACTAAATTAAATAAAATATTATTAAAGATAGCAACAGCA
>JAEEGL014299436.1_pt1 | contig 12520 bp, 6 predicted proteins | sample 9134231 | NCBI WGS metagenome assembly JAEEGL01 (sample SAMN16246548, study PRJNA631951) | gut metagenome | biome: gut microbiome; feature: rumen; material: fiber-attached | host: Bos | place: Iran: Karaj | collected 2018-10
GCAGAAGGTCTTTGGTTTTAAGAGCTACGTCAACGTAAGTGAACGCCGATTCGTTGTTCTCGTCCGGAACGAAGCCGGGTTTCGAGTCGAAGTACAGGCGCTGCACTGCGTCGCCGATCTGACGGTCTTTAGTGACCATATCGAACTGTGTGCCGCCCTTCGTCATCTGCTGACGGTAGAAATAGCGGTACGTAAATTCGTAATAGATCGAATAGAACGGAAGGCTCTTAACACCGGGGTTACCGATCTTAAGCTCGGCATTCGTTTCGCCGGTGTCGATGAACGACGTTATCATGTAGTCGTTGTCAACGATACCGTACACGCCCATCGTCAGTTTTTCGTTACTGTAGTCGGGCGAATCGAGAACGTCGAAGGTATTGTCGATGCCGTATATCTTCTTAGAATACTCTGTATAGTTGGATACGCGGGCAACGTCGAAATACGTAAGTGCTCCCGAGCCGTCCGGTGTTACGAAGTATCCGGTTTCACCGTCTCTGTGTGCGCCAAGATAAGGCAGTACCGAAAGCGCGCAGAGGAACGGACGTCTGTCCTCCTCTTCCCACGGAAGCGTTTCTCTTTCGTTGATCGCATTGAACGGAACGCGGTAAACGAGGGAATTATCCTCGATCGTTATCTCAACGATGAAACTCAGGTCAAGGTCCCCTACTTCGTAAAGGAGCTGGACGCCGTTGTTGATGAAGTACACGGTTTTAACAAGTTCGGTCATCTGGTTTATGCCTTTTGTAAAACCGCCTTCAAGGCCGGATTTCGTGTATTCGATGAATACAGGGGACGTCAATATCTGTCCCGTTTCCGTGCTGGTCTTGTACATCGGCAGATCTGATTCGATCTCTTTTCCGTTTTTATCGACCGTTCCGCTGTAGATCGGCTCGGGGTAGCTTCTGAATACGCGGCCGGTGGAAAGATCCTGTATTATGAACAGGTCGTCTCTCGGAGAATAGCCGAGCTTAAGTTTACCGTTGTCCGCGAATATCGTCATACCGGCATCCGAAAGAAGCTGGCCGTTAATACCCTTGGATTTGTCCACAGGCGAAGCGTCGCTCTTAATGAACGTGGAATCATCGAACTTGATGTTTTTGCTGTTTCCGAACGCTGCCTTAACAAGTACGAACGCTATTATGATGATCAGGATCAGCGGTATCACCACTTTAAGCACAGTGAGCCAGGAGAACTTTTTATCGACTCTGTCAAATTTTTTCTGGAGCTTTTTTGCGGCCTTTTCTTCTTCAGTCAGGGGCACTCCGGATTTCTTCTTAATTTTGTCAGACAACGTAGCTCAACTCCTTTCCAAGCTGTGTGATAAAGTTGATAAGCTGGCTTCCGAGGCCGTACACTATCATGAACAGCAGCACGACGAATCCGACGCCTACGACCGTGATGAACGTTACTATCACGGCTTTTACGGGGTGGAATCCGTGTATGCACTTTATGCACAGGTATGCGAGCAATCCCACCCAGACGTAGATCAGCGTGTGGATAAGGTTGTACAGCGAGCTTTCATCGAGCGTCAGCACGTTGGTGAGCAGTGAAAGCGGAAGTGTGAAGAGAAGCAGCGGAACGTGGCAGTATGCGCCGCCGATGAAAACGTCCCTCAGTCTGCCTTCGCCGTACATTATCGTCGTCACGCCGTAGTTAACGATACATACGACGAGCCACGGCAGCAGCGAGGTGAGCAGGATCTGAACGGGCATTATGAACTCTCTCGGTTCGCCGCCTCGGTAGATGAATCCTACGCAGTAAGCGGATCCGACCGAAACGATCAGCCAGAGCACCATTATTATAGCCATATCCACGTACGATCCCTTGTTATCGTAACGGACGCCTTCAAACGTATCGATAGGATGGCGCAGCACGTTCTTGATCCTGATCCAGAACTGTTTTACCGGAGTAAAGAAGTTCTGTTTTTCCGGAGGAGGACCGTATTTGCGCCGCCTTGCCTGCTTGATGCTGATCCATACGATCCAGAGAACGACCAGACCGACGAGCACGGAGGCAATGATCGGGAAGTTATCACGGAGGAAATCGGCACGTATTTCTTTGTATGCCTGTGACGCCAGAGTAGCGTCTTCTGCCTGATAGAAATACTCTATTGCCTGCTTGTACTCCTCTTCTCTCATATAGATCGTACCCATATTTTTGAGGGCGAGGTTGTAGTAGCTGTCTCTGTCGAGAACTTTCTGCCAGAGCGGGAACGCTTCCTGATATTTACCCTTTGAATACATGTTATTCGCGGAGTGGATCTGATCGGCAAATTCAGTGGTCTGGAAGACTGTTATCGTTCCCGAGCCTTTGTTCAGGACGTATACTCTTCCCTGGCTGTCAACTTCAAGTCCGGACGGCAGTGAGAGCTGCCCGTAGCCGTTGCCGTTGGTCGAGAATGCGAACAGGTTCGTTCCGTTTTCATCGTATTCGTAAATACGGCCGTACTGCTGGTCAACGATAAGCATGTTGTTGAATATGTCGACGGCAACGTCGCAGAAGTTCTGGGCTGTCGTTGCACCGAACGATCTGGAAATGTACGTGTCGCGGAAGTCGTAGCCTGCATAAACGACGTCCGAACCGCCTGCGTTGATCTTACGGACCTGAGGAGGCGTCGTCGTTGTCGTCGTAGCGTAGATATAGCCGTCGTTGCTTGCGTATATGTTATTGAAAGAATATGGAAGCGTTACGACCGTACCCATACGGTCTTCTCTGTTCCAGAGCAGCCTTGCGACCGATTCCCAGAACGTAAGAGTAACTTTATTCGCGCCGAAATACTGACGGAACGTTCCGTCGCTGTCGAGCATCAGGATACCGTTGGAGTCGGAGGAGTTCGCTACGTAAATATAGCCTCTCGTATCCTTGGTGACCTTCAGGGGCATGTAGTTGAATTCGGACGAAAGGATGCTGCTTGAAGGGGGCGCGTACGAATACTTGAAATAACCGTATTTTGTATATTCTACAAGGCGGTTATTACCGGTATCGGCGACCAGGATCGTACCGTCGGAATCTACGTATATACCCTTGGGAGTTTTCAGCGCTGACATATCGCCTGCGGAGTAGGTCGACTCGCCTTTTATGATGTTTTTAAGGGTGTATATGCCGTTTTCATTCATCGGGTTGATGATGACGATACGGTCGTTTGCAGTATCCGCGACATATATCACGTCGTTTTCGTCAATGAATATGTCCTCGGGATTCGAAAATCTTCCCTCTTCAGTCGTTTTGAAGTCGATAACGGTGACAACTTCGTACGGTGCGGGGATCGGGTAAGCGCCGTTGTCGCCCAGATAGTAGCTGGCATACGGCTCTTTTGCATTGACCAGAATCGTGCCGGAAAACACGATGCTCATCAATACAGTCAGGATAAGGAGTTTCAAAAGTTTTCGCTTCATTGTCCGCCTCCTTATTTAATACCCGAGTGCGCCATCGTATCCATAACACGGCTTTGCTGTATAACGAATATGATGATGCTTGGGAATGTCATTATAAGAGCCGTAACGCCCGCGACACCCTGACGTGCGATACCGCCGCCGATGGTCGACATGAAGAAGCCGAGTGAACGGAGCTGCTCTTTATAAATGTACGTGGTGGATGTTCCGGATTCGTTCCAGATACCGCCGAAGCAAAGGATTATGATGGTCGCCTGTGCGTTCTTCAGCAGCGGAAGCGCGATCTTCGTATATAACTGCCACTCGGATGCGCCGTCGATCTTTCCTGCTTCGAATATCTCGTTCGGCACCTGATCCATGAACTGTTTCATCAGGAACAGCGCCGTCGAGTTCGCCAGGCCCGGTATGACGAACACCAGATAAGTGTTGTCGATATGCAACCCCGTAATGATCAGGTACAGCGGGATACCGGCTGCGGAAGCGATGAACATCAGGGAGTAAGTAACCATATTGAACAGGAACTTCTTTCCCGGGAAATTGTGCTTGGACAGCGGATAGCACGCCATCGTATTTACCCACACCAGGAAGAACAGGTACGCTACCGTGATCAGCACCGTGTTGAAGAGGTATCTTGTGAACGGCACCAGACTGTTCGCGGTGACCTGCGACAGCATCTTGAAGTTATCAAGCGTGGGGTTGCTTACGAAGAATCTCGGCGGATAAAGGAACAGTTCCTCCGGGGGTTTGAATGCCGTACTCACCAGATATACGAGCGGGAGCATCGAGACAAGTCCCGCCAGGGCGAGGAGGACAATGATAACACGGCCGGCATAATCTGTACGTTTTTTCGCTCTTTTTAAATAGTCAACGTCAACCTGATCTACTCTCAGCATAATTATCACCCCTTATCTCCAAGAATCTTGAATGCCGCACGGCCAAGGCCGAATATCAGCAGTGAAAGGACAACGGCGATAGCTGAAGCGTATCCTACTTCGAATCTCGTACCGGAGTAGTCGCTCAGGTGGAGCATGACCGTAAGACCCGCGTCTTCAGGCGTGGGGTGTCCGGCAAGCGTACCGCCGACTGAAAGAGAACCGGTGATCTGAAGGACGGCCGCGAAAAGCAGCTGAGGCATCGTCTGCGGAATGTCAACGTACAGAAGTCTCTGGAATCTTGACGTCACTCCGTCAACGGCCGCGGCATCGTAGAGTTCTTTATCGACGTTGGTGAAACCGGCGACGAACGAAAGGAATCCGGTGCCAAGGCTTGACCACAGGGCAACTATGATACCCACAGGCATTATCCAGTGAACGTCCTGCGTCCACTGCACCGGTTCTGAAATAATATTCAGATTCAGCAGCAGCGAGTTAAGATAACCGGTACTGTCGTTCGAGAACATAACGCCCCACACGACCGCCATGGCTATCGAGCTCGTCAGCGACGGTGCGTAGAATGCCAGCGTGTATATCGGTCTGATCTTCTTCGGCACCTGGTTGATGAACCATGCGAAGAAATAGGACGCTATATACGCGGTAGGTCCGACTATGATGGCGTAGTACAGAGTATTGCTGAATGCTTTAAGGAAAAGGGAGTCGTCAACAAACAGGTATCTGTAGTTCTGCCAGCCGGTGAACACCGGGCTTTGCAGTATGTTCCAGTAGCAGAAGCTGAGTGCCAGAGACGCGATCAGCGGCAGCAGCGAGAAAGTGATGAACAGGATGAAGAACGGGGCGACGAGGCCGTAGGACATTTTATGCGTCCAGATCTCGTGCATGGTATAACCGAACCGTTTTTCTACGTTGAACAACCTTTTCTTGGGCTGAGCAGGAGTCTTTGCAGCTTCTTTTGAAGAATCTTTTTTGCTCATTTTTTCTTCATCTCTCCCCTCTTTACGGCACAGCGACTTCGCGGAGCACAGAGCCGCCTTCGGGAACTTTGTACTCCTTCTGCTTACGCTTCATTTCCTTATTGATCTCCTTGACCGCATCTTCAAGGGCAACTCTTGCGTTCTTGCCCTGAAGCACCGTCTGGTTGAGAGCGGTTATAAGGTAACGGCTTGTGTAGTATCCTCCGAGGGTACTGGGGGATTCTTTCAGCCATTCCCACTGATCATATATAACTTCGAGCTCGTACTGCGTATACGGAAGAGTTGCGACAGCGTTCTTGTTCGCGGGATTCCATCTGGAAGCAACGCCGAACGTTGCCTCGACTTCTCTGCCGTACTCTGCCTGAACGGAGTCGGACATCCACCACTGTATGAACTGCCACGCCTCGTCGGGATGTTTCGTACTGCTGACGATGATATTACACGATCCGGCACCGCCGTTATTGCGGTTAACGACGATCTCGCCGTCTTCATTCATGACCGTGTGACCGGGTACGGGAAGGATCTGCCATTTACCGTTCAGTTCGGGAGCCGAGTACTTCAGTTTGCAGTAGAAGCCCATATCACCGATACCGAGAGGCATCTCGCCGTTCTTGAATCTCATGTAGAAGTCTGCAGCATATATGAAGTTGTACTGAAGATACAGATTCGCGTATTCAACGAATCCGTCGTAAGCGGCTTCCGTATTCAGTCTCGACGTCAGACCGTCCTCGTCATAGAACGATCCGCCGTGCTGGTAAAGGAACGGAGAATAGTTTCCGACGCCGTACGGGAAGTAGAAACTGTATCCGTCTTTTGTAAGGATCGGAACGAGGTTATAGACGTCTTCCCACGTATCCGGAGGCCTTACGTCAAGTTCCTCAAGGATATCGGTGCGGTAGAACAGCGCAGCCCAGTTCTGAGTCTCGGGGAATCCGTAATAATGTCCCTGATACAGATACGGTATCAGTTCCTCCGCGTAGAACGACTTAGCGACCAGATCCTGGAAGCTGAGCACCTGAGTGCCGTTGTCCAGAGTGTAGGACTTGTCGAACTTGTCGAGAGGAAGAAGCGCGCCTCTTACAGAGAACTCGAACGGAATACCGGCGCCGATCGCGATGGCAAGATCCGGAGCGGTGCCGGCAACGTATCTGGTCATGATCAGACCCTCGGAACCGTTGACCATATTAACGTTTATCCTTACGTTGTAATCAGGAGTGAACTGCTCCGAGATCAGGTTGCGCAGGATGTCGACGTATTCACGGCCTCTCGATACGTAGACCTCGAGTGAGACCATGTCTTTGCTAGTTTTTTCTCTCTGTCCGACTGACGAATAATCTTTGATGAACGTATCTTTAAATCTGATAAAGCCTACGTACATGTTCTGCCAGGAATTACTGCGGGAATTAGCGTAATTATATCCTTTTTCAGAAAGCTCGATGTAGTCTACCTTGATAGCCTGCTCACGGATCGAGACCATCGTGTTTGAAAGACCGGTGAGCGCGCTGTTTATATCGTTCAGGAGGATCGGCACTTTTTCCATATCGTCCGCCATCTTCTTGAACAGTTCGAGCGCGACCTTAACTGCAGAACCGTAAGAAGGCTGCTTTCCGCCGTTGCATACGGAGATATCAGTATAGCATTTATCGAAGAGCTCGACGTATTTATCAAGATCGTCCTGCAGATCCGGAATGTTTTTCTCCAGATCCCAGTCACGGTTACGGTCGACAACGTATCCGCCGCTGGAGCTTCTGGTGGATGACGTGATCTTCGCGACCTGGTTGATCATCGATGTGATGGAGTTCATAGCCTCCTCGATGTAATAATAAGTATGTCTCAGCGGACCGATCTTATTAACCATCGTGAGCGTATGAGCGCCCTTCGTGAAGTAGAACATATACGGTTCGTTCTCCGGGTTCTTCAGGGCATCTCCCAGCCATCCGTCCGCGTACGGGAAGCAGTACTCGTTCATTTCCACAAACGGTATACTGCCGTCGATCTTAATGTCTTTATATGAAGCGACGTTCGTCGTCATAGACATATATCTGAATCCGAGCTGATACCAGCCGTCCTCGGGAACTTCGAAAGACCACTGTACGGTATCGCCGCCGGTGTTCCAGCGCTCGCCGCCGAAAACGTTGTATCTCGTGACCTTATACGAAGCCGGAGAAGAACGGTAGTCGTTATCGTACTCCATGCGGATACTGACGCTGGATGCAAAATCGGCATTCTCAAGCTCGAATCTGAGGGCTTTCCCGCTGTAGATATTACCTACGCCGCCGTTCGACGAAACGTACTGCTCATACGTGGGAATGACGGTCGGAGCGGTGAATTTTATCGCTCCGATGGCGCCGGGCTGGTTGTAGAAGTGCATCGTGATCTTCCTGGGGCCCTGCTTCATATACATCTTATAATCGCTGCGGTAAACACCTTCAGGGTTCGACATCGTGCTGTTCTGCCAGCCGATGAGTTCCTGCGATTTAGGTCTGATCTGGTTCCCGGAGATATCCAGGTTCTTCTCGATATCCGTATTGTAGAAGCCGTACATGCGCTTGAGCGACATATTGCTGGCATTTTTGAACGGAAGCTTATTATCGATCATTATCCCTACGAACATCTCGGCATCCTTCGCCTGAAGCATAAGATAGTCGAGATTAAGGGAATACAGACCGGACACAGGTACGTCAATATAAAATGTCACGTAGCATCCGTCGGCGTCGGTGTAGATCGCGTCGGGGAACTGTGAGCAGTCTACGGTTTTCATGGTTTCGGTATTATTATCATAAAAATGAATACCTCCGTCATAGTCAACGTAGTCTGTAAGTTTCACGATCGTGCTGCCTTCCGCCGCGGCAAGAGAGGTCATATCGACGACAATGTCGCCGCCGGAATAATCCGTATACCCCTTCTGTTTGTACTTGGTCAATACCTTTCCGTACTCCAGCAGGCTGTTATCCAGACGGTTCTCAGTGGACATAAACGGGTTGAATTCCATTTCGTCGTTATTCGCTACAGTAAACTGTTTCGCTCCTACCTTACGGTTACCGTAAGATATGATGATAACGACGATAATTGCCACGATTACCGCGAGGATGATAGATATGCGAATGATCTTTTTCTTTTTCTTGTTCATACGCTTATGCCTTCCCGCAAAATCTGATAAAAATGCACAACAGGAAAATCGTGAGCCGGCGGCCCGCGATCAGTTATGCAATATTAACAAAAATATTATACTTTTTTTGTGTATCTGTGTCAATAACGCCCCGCCATTTTTTTTGATCTTTCCTCCGGGACGCGCCGGGGAAAGAGCTCGCTCAAGATAGTTATGGAAACCGCGCCGCAAATATGTTATACTTCGCGGTGAACAACAACATCCGGAGGTGTTACGATGAAATACACAAAGGAACTGGAAAACAACAGCCGCGAATACGGCAGCATCCCGTTCTGGAGCTGGAACGACAGGCTCGAGCCGGAGCGTCTGCGCTCTCAGATAAGAGATATGCACGAGCTTGGCATGAAAGGGTTTTTCATGCACGCCAGAAGCGGTCTGGAAACGGAATATTTAAGCGACGAATGGTACGACGCGATCAAGGCGTGCATTGACGAAGCAAAAAAATACGGCATGGAAGCATGGTCGTACGACGAAAACGGATGGCCCAGCGGATTTGCAGGCGGAAAACTGCTTGACGACCCGTACAACCACGCAAAATTCCTGAAGGCAGAGATAAAAAACTGCTTTGACCCTGACGCGCTTGCCGTTTACGAGATAAAAGACGGACGCTCGAGAAGGATCACAGGCGCCTTACCGGAAGTCAGCGAATACTTCACTATATACAAAAAAAGCGACACGTCGTACGTTGACACCTTAAACGGCGAAGTGACGAAGAAATTCATCAAAGAGACGCACGAGGATTATAAAAAGAAGCTCGGGAGCGAATACTGGAAGGACATGCCGGGATTCTTCACGGATGAACCGCAGTATTTCAGATACGCTACCGTCTGGTCTGACACTCTTCCGGAACTGTTCGAAAAAGAATACGGATACGATATTTTCACGGCGCTTGACGCTATGTTCACCGACTTTGAAGGCGCGCGTGAGTTCAGATACGACTACTGGCGCCTGGCGCACAGGCTTTTCATCAACAACTTCGTGAAGATCATTTACGAGTGGTGCGAAGAAAACGGGTGTAAATTGACCGGACACGCCGTCGAGGAAACGTTCCTGGCGGGACAGATGTGGTGCTGCGGCGGAATAATGCCGTTCTACGAATACGAACACATCCCCGGGATCGACCACCTCGGCAGGAACTACGACCAGGGTATCGCATCGAAACAGCTCGGATCCGTTGCCGCCCAGCTCGATAAACCGAAGGTATTGTCCGAGATGTTCGCGTGCTGCGGCTGGGACGTGAGCCCGCTCGAACTTAAACGCATCGCCGAATCGCAGTACGTTGCCGGCATAAACGTGATGTGCCAGCATCTCTACCCGTATTCAGAGCGCGGCGGAAGAAAGCGCGACTACCCCGCACACTACTCTCAGCACCTCCCCTGGCAGAAGCAGATGAAAAAGTTTGACGAATATTTCAACAGACTGGGCTACACGCTCTCGAGAGGAAAAGAGATCGCGCCGGTCCTCGTCATTCACCCGATCCACTCGGCTTGGCTCGACTACAAACGCGAGATCGACGGCCCGACGGTCGCGGAGCTCGACGCTTCGCTCAGGAGCGTTTCGGCAGAACTTTACGACAGGCACATCGGCTTCCATTACGGAGACGAGGATCTGATGGCGCGCTACGGCAGAGTCGAAGGAGACCGCATCACGGTGGGATCGCAGAGCTACAGTGCGGTGGTACTGCCGAGGATCTATTCGCTCGATTCCGCGACGGTGAAGCTGCTGAAAGAATACATGGAGAACGGCGGAAGGATGCTCGTTGCGGACAATATCCCCGACAGAGTAGACGGCAGGGTCGCCCCGGACGCTCTTGGTTTTATCAGATCGAATCTGACGTTCGACGATCTTTCGGAAGAATCCGAACTGCGCGTTTCGACCAGGACGCACGACGTACGGGCAATGCTTCGTATGACCGATCGCGGCAGGCTGGCGTTCGTGGTCAATCTCACCGACACGACCATTGAGAACGTTCGTATCGGGCTCAAGGGTGCAGATCATCTGAACATCCTCGATCTGAAAAAAGGAGCGTTCCGCGCGGCAGTTTCCGAGATCTGCCCGAAATGCGGCGCAAGACGGACCCAACTGACGCTCGAACCGGGCGAATCGGTGATCGTCACAGAATTTGAAGGCGAAGACGAACTGCCCGGCATTGCCGCCGGAGAGATCATCACAAGCGCCGGACCGTTCAGAGCCGCCGAAAAACCCGAAAATATGATGCCTCTCGATCATTGCCGCATATCATACAACGGGACAGACTTCGAAGAAAACAGGCCGATAGAACTTGTCCGCGACATCCTGTACCGCACGAGATATGCAGGAGAACTGTGGCTCAGATTCGAATTCGACGTTAAAGAAATTCCGGAAGAGCTCAATTTCGCGGTCGAGCCCATGAGCATCCTCGGGATCGAGGTCAATGCACAGCGCGTCGTCCCGGAGAACACCGGCTGGTTCGATCCGTCGTTCCTTTCCGCCCCCGTCACTTCCCTTCTGCATACAGGCACAAACGATATCACGGTGAAGGTCAATTATTTCCAGCGCGATTACGTATATTACGTCCTCTACGGAGGCGTTTCCGAATCGCTTCGCAACTGCCTGCTGTTCGATACGGAGATCGAAACGATCTACCTGTTCGGAAAGTTCGGCGTTGACACCACGGCATGCAGCCTGTGGGAGGGTCCCCGCAATTCGGTCACCTATACAGGTCCTATGGGAATAATAAAAGCGCCTGACGATATCGATATGGCGGATATCCCGGGCTCGGGCTACCCGTTCTTCGCAGGCAGCATACTGTTCGAAGGCGATCTTAACTACAAACCGGGCGATCCTTCTGAACTGATGTTAAAGGGACGCTATTCCGTCGCGGAAATATACGTGAACGGCGAATACGTCGATACGCTCATGTTTAAGCAGCATCTTGACCTCTCCGAACACCTTAGAGAAGGAAAGAACGTCATCGGAGTACGGCTTTTCAACTCGAACCGCAACCTGATGGGACCTCACCACGGCACCGATCCGGAACCGTTCTCAGTAGGACCGGTATCGTTCTCGTACGAGATGCAGTGGACGGAGGACGGACAATGCGGCTGGTACCATGAGAGATATGCGCTGGTCAGATTCGGCGCGGTTTCCGGGAAATGATGCCCTTTTGCTGATACGCAAAAAGATCGGCAGATAAAGAATCGGTAAATGCATAAAACAACGGCGGAAACGCGATCATCGCATTTCCGCCGTTGTCATTATTCCTGCAGTACCGCTCTGATCCGGTCAGGCGGCGGTACTGTTAGTTACCGTTCTCAAGGTACTCGTTGATTTTTTTTACCATGTCGTCGGCGTCAAGTCCGTGTACTTCGCATGCCTCTTCGAGGCTTTCTCCTGCCGCGGCCATGCAGCCAACGCAATGCATTCCCGCACCCATAAGTATGACTGCGATTCCTCTGTCGATCTTAAGCAGATCGTTAATAAGCATATCCTTCGTAGCTTTCATGATTAAACCTCTTTCCTCTTTTTCCTGATCCTCCTTACGATGACGAATGTCGTAAGACCTATGACCACCAGGCCGATCACAACGAAATTGACCACCCGGATGATAGTATAGTTTCTGAGCGACTTCTGCTCGCTCTCGCCCAGTTCAACGACAAAGTTAACGTCCGTCGAATCCCTGTACGCTTTCTCCGTGTAATTGACCATGAACCCGTAAAGCTCGGACTCATAGCTCATTACGTTGTCCGTCTCGCCGCCCTGAGGCGTGCGGTAATAAAATATCTGAACGAATTCCGGAGCTTTTGATTCATTTTCTTTTAGCGCGTCCCTGAGTATTTCGACCAGCGCGTACGAACACGTCTTATACTCTCCGAACGAAAGCTTATTACCGGTGAGCGTGAACTCGAATTCGATAGTGTTTCCGTATTCGCGAAGCAGCGCGTTAACGTCAGAAACGTCAGCATTCGCCGTTAAAGGCACGCGGATCCTCAGTTTTATCTCCAGATCTGTATCGGGGTATTTCTCAGGCCACTTAGCGTCCAGATAGCTTTTAAACGTTTCAAGGACCGCCTGATCTGCCTTCTTATCGCACAGAAAATCCGCATAATAACC
>JAEEGL015296056.1_pt1 | contig 12520 bp, 8 predicted proteins | sample 9134231 | NCBI WGS metagenome assembly JAEEGL01 (sample SAMN16246548, study PRJNA631951) | gut metagenome | biome: gut microbiome; feature: rumen; material: fiber-attached | host: Bos | place: Iran: Karaj | collected 2018-10
CTTATCCAGGTGGGGACGAAGGATATACGCGGATGCATAGGCTGCGGCAGATGCAGCGAAGCAGGCAGGTGCGTATTTGATGATCTTGTAAATGAGGTGGCACCGAAGTTTGAAGCCTCAGACGGCCTGGTAGTGGGAAGTCCCGTATACTACGGCTCCCCGAACGGAACTATTCTTTCCTTTATGGACAGGCTGTTTTACAGTACTTCCTTCTCAAAGCATATGAAGGTCGGCGCTTCAGTGGTCAGCTGCAGAAGAGGAGGCAATACGGCCACCTTTGATGTGCTGAACAAATATTTTACGATAAGCGGCATGCCGTTGGCCTCTTCCACATACTGGAATCAGGTGCACGGTTTTTCGGCTGAGGATGTGAAGAAGGACCTGGAGGGTCTGCAGACCATGAGAAACCTGGCCAGGAATATGAGCTTTATGATAAAGGCCTTTGCCGATGCCGGACAAAAGTACGGATACCCGAAGGTTGAGAGCGGAGTGTTCACAAGCTTTCCGGATGGAAAGTGATGCAGAGGGGAGATTGATAAGACATGAAATACAGAGAGCTTGGGAAAACGGGCCTTAAGGTAAGTGAGATCGGCTTTGGGGGAGAATGGCTGGAACGTCATCCCGAAGAAGAGTCGGTTGAGCTGATGAAATACGCGGGAGAAAAAGGGATCAACATCATTGACTGCTGGATGCCGGATCCCGGGTCAAGGGACATCATCGGAAAGGCGATGCAGTCAAACAGAGAGGGCTGGTATGTTCAGGGCCATTTCGGCTCAACATGGCAGAACGGACAGTATGTCCGCACCAGAGATATGAAATACGTAAAACCGGCATTCGAGGATCTTCTTACAAGGCTCAGGACAGATTATATCGATCTGGGAATGATCCACTTTGTAGATACGGTGAAGGACTGGAATCTGCTGCAGGGCTCCGAATACCTGGAATACGTGCTGGAAATGAAGGAAAAAGGAGTTGTCCGGCATATCGGAATGAGCTCTCATGATCCGAAGACGGCAGCCCTTGCGGTAAGATCGGGGCTTATTGAAATGCTTCTGTTCAGCATCAATCCCGCTTTTGATATGCTCCCCTCAGGTCAGGACCTGGAAGAGTTACTGGGAGAGGGATATCGCTATGATGACGCTCTTTCCGGGATAAACAGTGAGAGAGCGGAGCTGTACAGGCTTTGTGAAGAACATAATGTCGGCATCACGGTAATGAAAGGCTTTGCAGGGGGGCGGCTGTTTGACGGGAAGAGATCCCCCTTCGGGGTTGCTCTGACGCCTGTTCAGTGTATACACTATGCCCTGACACGTCCCGGTGTTGCTTCTGTGCTGTGCGGCTACGATACAAAGCAGCAGGTGGATGAGGCTGTCTCCTATGAGGAGGCAGCAGAGGATGAAAAGGATTTCGCATCTGTTTTAAGCAGGGCGCCGCTTCATTCCTACAGAGGGGAGTGTACCTACTGCGGTCATTGCAAGCCCTGTCCGTCACAGCTTGATATCGCCATGATCAACAAATACTATGACCTTGCGGTCATGCAGCCTCAGATCCCGGAATCGGTAAGATCGCACTATATGCAGCTGGAACACAAGGCTTCGGAATGCATCGGCTGCAGACAGTGTGAAGAAAGATGTCCCTTCGGCGTTCCTGTTGCGGATCGAATGAAAGAGGCGGCAAAGCTGTTTGATAAAGGAGGCTCACCTTCAAATGCTTTCAATCCGAACTAAATTTACTCTTACAGTCATAAGTGTAATTATTATTTCTCTGATAATCGCTACGGTCATCGGCGTTATTTCGATCAGGAAACTGGGCAGTGAAGACGCTGATCAGATGATCCATCTGACAGCCACAACGGCTGCGATGAATCTGGAGCAGTATTTTGACAGCGTGGAACATTCCGGTAAGCTGGTATCAACGCTGGTATCGGACAGCCTGGAAGGTATGCCGTTTGAAGAACTGGACATCCAGGTTGAACGCGCCAGGTATTTGTTTGACAAAATCGCCAGTAACACCAATGGAGTGCTTACCTACTATTTCAGGATAGATCCGGAGGTATCTGAAGACGTAACGGGCTTTTGGTATGTGTATCAGGACGGAAAGTTTACAGAACACGAAGTAACAGACATTACCCGGTATGATACCAGTGATACATCCGCGCTTGTCTGGTTTACTGTCCCGAAAGCAACAGGAGAAGGGGTATGGCTTCCCCCATATTACACTGAAAACCTTGGAGCCCGGGTTATTTCATATAATGTACCCGTTTACTGTAAGGGTCGGTTTGTTGGCGTGACAGGCATAGAAATAGACTATGAGATGTTAAAGCAGGAAGTGGAAAACATCTCGATCTTTAAGAGTGGTTATGCGTTTATCCTTGATGAAAACTCAAATGTTTTTTATCACCCCCAGTTGGACTCCGCACAGCTTAATCTTGAAACAACAGCAGTAGATGAGCCCGAGCAGTTCATAGGCAGCAATCACATACGGTATAACTATGAGGGGATTGAGAAGGAAGCTGCCTGGGTTCCGCTTAGTAATGGCATGCGGCTGTATGTCTGTGCACCGGTGTCCGAGATCAACAGCGGATGGACGAGTATGATAGGGTATATCCTTATTGCCCTGCTTGTTATTCTGACGATCTCAATTATAGCAACGATGCGCTTTACGAGCCGCATTACGAAGCCACTTGTTGATCTTACACAGGCCGCAAAGCAGATAGATGAAGGCAATTATGAATTTACACTGGAATATGATAGGGATGATGAGATCGGTATCCTGACCCGTACATTCAAACAGCTTGCAGCAAATACAAAAGAAAAGATCACCGAAATGGAGGAACAGGACCGGCAAAAGATCATAATCAACGACCTTTTGATGGACTGCATTACCATTTTGCACAAAAACGAAGACTATGAGGTCGCCTGCAACAAGCTGCTGGACCTGGTTGCGTCGTTTTACGGTGCGGACCGCTCCTATATTTTTGAATTTGATCTGGGCAGCCAGCGGATGAGCAACACCTATGAATGGTGTGCCGAGGGCATTGAAGCGGAAATATCAAAGCTGCAGAACATGGACATGTCCATTGTGGATCGCTGGATCGTACAGTTTAAGGCTCACGGTGAGTTCTATATCAATTCTATCGACGGTGAACTCGATCACGATTCGGACGAGTACAAGATCCTTGCAATGCAGGATATCCAGTCGCTTATGGCCGCGCCGCTGCAGCTTGGCGATGATATCATCGGTTTTCTGGGCGTGGACAATCCCCGCGCCAATACCAACACACTGCTGATCCTGCAGGCGGTGTCGTCTTTTGTGGTCAACCAGCTGGGCAAGCAGCGCAAGGAGCAGCAGGGGATGATGCTCAGCGCTCTGACGGACGATTATGATGTTCTGATACGTTCGGATATAGACCGTGACACCTTCGCGGTGCTGCGCGCGAACGACAGCTACCTGAATTACTGCCCGGAGCTGTATACATATCGTTCGCTTTCCGCTTTTCTGGACCGGCTCGCTCATCTGAACGAAGAGGAATACGAAGCCATTCACGCCAACGTAAATCTTGAGAGCATTAACCGGCACCTTATAGAGGACGGTGCGCTGTACCACAATTTCAGGCTTATGGACAAGGAGGGAAACCCCACGACCTATCAGGTGAAGATCGTTCCCTTCGGTATATGGCCCGAGTCCCGCTGGATACTTTTAGGCATCCACAATATAGAGGAAACTGTGCGCGCCGAGGAAAAGCAGCAGCTGCTGCTCAGGGAAGCGCTGGAAAAGGCGGAATTTGCCAATCGTGCCAAAACCACGTTCCTCTCCAACATGAGCCACGAGATCCGCACGCCCATGAACGCCATCATCGGCCTGGACAACCTTGCCCTGCACAATGACGCGCTGGATGCCCAGACCCGTGATTATCTCGACAAAATCGGAGAGAGCGCCCGTCATCTGCTGGGCCTGATCAACGATATTCTGGATATGAGCCGGATTGAATCCGGGCGTATTATCCTGAGAAAAGAGGAGTTCTCGTTCAGCGCCATGCTGGAGCAGATCAACACCATAATAATGTCCCAGTGCCTGGACAAGGGCCTTGATTACCAATGCCGGGTGCTCAGTCCCGTGGGCGAATACTACATAGGGGACGATACGAGACTGAAGGAAGTTTTCATCAACATCCTTTCAAATGCTGTCAAATTTACGGACGCTCCCGGCAGCATCCGGCTCTCTGTGGAACGAACGACTGTTTTCGAGGATCAGTCCACGTTTAAATTCTGCATTCGGGATACCGGTATCGGAATGGACAAGGAATTTATTCCCACGATTTTTGACGCCTTTTCCCAGGAGGATAGCCGCCATAAGAATAAATACGGCAGCACCGGTCTGGGCATGGCCATCACGAAGAGGATCGTGGAAATGATGAACGGAACCATCAACGTGCAATCCGAAAAGGGTGTGGGCACGGAGTTTGAGGTGGTGGTAACACTGAAGAACTGCGAACATCCGAGCGCAGCAGGTGAGGATTTTCTCGATCCGGGCAGGATCCACGTTCTTATCGTGGATGACGAGGAATATGCCGCCGAACATGCTCAGATGATATTGAATGAAGTCGGCATCCGGGCAGACATTTGCATGAGCGGTGAGGAAGCCCTCAACATGCTGGAGATCAAACGTACCAAGCAGGAGCCGTACAATCTTGTGCTGATGGACTGGAATATGCCGCAGATGGGCGGCCTGGAGGCTACAAGGAAGATAAGGGAATACTACAGCAGGGAGAGTGTCGTTATCCTGCTTACAACCTACAACCGGGACGATATTATGGAAGAAGCCCTGAAGGCAGGGGTGGACAGCTTCCTGGAAAAGCCGCTGTTTTCCTCCAACGTGATCGCGGAATTTGAGCGAGTCGCCCGGCACAACAATCTGAACCTGTTCAGGGAAAAGAAACGGGCGGATTTGACCGGCCGCCGTATATTGCTGGCAGAGGATATGGAGGTCAACGCCGAGATCATGATGCACGTCCTTGAAATGGAAGGCATGGAGACGGATCATGCGGAAAACGGACGGATCGTCGTGGAAATGTTCCAAAACAGTGAAGCCGGACAGTATTCCGCCATACTGATGGATATCCGGATGCCGGAGATGGACGGGCTGGAAGCAACGGCAGCCATCCGGGCCATGGACAGGCCGGACGCTAAATCGATTCCCATCATAGCGCTGACCGCAAACGCCTTTGATGTGGATGTACAAAGATCGTTACAGATCGGTATGAACGCGCATCTCACCAAGCCGGTGGAATCGGAGTATTTGTACCGGACTCTTGGAGAACTGATCTGGGAAACGGAGAATAGAAACGATAAGAAACCGGAGCTTGGGAAATGAAAAACTGTGTCGGTAAAAGGGCCGTTCTTACGGTTAATCTCATACTGGTGATCCTGGAGATGATTGCTCTCATCCATGATATCCGTGCGTTCGGGGCGGGGATGTTTAAGTGGTACACGATAGACAGTAACGTGCTGCAGCTTGTGGTTTCGGTACTGGTCCTTTATTGCTGCATAAAGGGCAGAGACATTTCCGGGACTGTCACGAAGCTTCATTTCATAAGCGCGGTGGGCCTGAGCGTTACTTTTCTGATAGCTGCTTTTGTATTGGCGCCGGAGGGAGGGATACGCTACTATTTTCTGGATAATGTGGCTCCGATCAATCATCTTTTAGGGCCGGTATTGTCTGTTGTTTCTTTGCTTTTCCTGGAAAAGTCCGGGAAACAGAGCCATTGGATAATCATTTATCCTGCGGCGGCTACCCTTTTGTACGGGCTGATATGTCTGGTACTTAATGCTGTCGGAATACTGGACGGGCCCTACTTCTTTCTGCAGGTCAGGGTACAGCCGGCAGGCGTGATAATCCTGTGGCTTGCGATAATCGCTGTGTTATGTATATTTCTGGCGGGAGTGTATTATAAAATTAAATGGAAATTATCCTTCCGTGAGCTGTGTAATGGTAACCCTTGAAAGCAGGAGAGAGATGAAGGGGGAATACGAACTAAAGATCATAAGGAGCAGGCGCAAAACCATTTCCCTGGAGGTGAAGGATGAGAAAACGGTAATCGTCAGAGCGCCGCGCCGGGCATCCGAAAGATTTATACGGAACTTTGTACTGTCCCATGAGAGGTGGATAAAAAACAGGCTGGATACGATGAACAGGCTGAGAGAGGCTGCCGGTCCGCCGCTGTCTGACGCTGAGATATCGGAATTGTATAAAAAGGCCGCAGAGGTTATCCCCAAACGGGTTGAGTATTATGCCCCCAGGATAGGAGTGGATTACGGAAGGATCACGATAAGAAAGCAGAAATCCCGGTGGGGGAGCTGTTCAGCCAAGGGTAATCTGAATTTTAACTGTCTTCTGATGCTGACAAGGCCGGAGGTAATAGACAGCGTTGTAGTGCACGAGCTTTGCCACAGAAAGGAAATGAACCACTCCGCAAGGTTTTATGAAGAGGTTCTTAAGGCCTTTCCCAACTACCGGATCTGGGACAAATGGCTTAAAAAGAACGGAGCGGCCATTCTTATGAGAGGCAATACGGCCACATGATTTCCGCCTGTGCATTTGCCGCATACGATAACAGTTCACCCTTTGGTGAACTGTTACCGCATATGGTCATTTCCGGTTATCATTTACGACCGAACAGCGAAGTCGCTGCGCGAGCCGGGTTATCTATCTTTTGACATATACCAGCTCATTTCCTCCTGCATCGCACAATATCAGCTTATTTCCGTTAACAGTATATTTATAGTCGGTCCCGTTCATCCACCCGTCAAAGGATATCATTACGCTGTCACCGTTATCGTGATACCAGAATTTCATGTCACCTTCTGAAGCGCCGGCTTTGTAGGCCCACAATCCGGTACCGTCATCCTTAAAGGTCCAGGAAAAGATACCTTCCTCATACTCCCAGGTTCCGATAAGAGGGCCGGTACTTCTTTCGCTATCGGCTTCCCATTCACAGACATATCCCTGGGCATAGCTCTTTATATCATCCTCAACACAGTTCCATGTATAGTCCTTTCCGTCCGCGATCATCTCCAGATACATTGCTTCGGAGCGCGGGCCGGGATCTGTCCAGTTGGTATAGGACCATTCCTCATTCGTTACCCACTGCCAGCCTTCACTGCCGGATAAAGAGCGGTATCCTCCGAGCCAGTAGGAGGGAACGGTTTCGTCGGTACCGAGAAGGCTTCCTATAAAAGCGTTTTCCTCGGCAGAGCCGACCGTTGCAAGATGGCCTCCCATTTTCTCACACTGAAGCCTCGCCTCCTCCCAGGAAACACTGCTTCTGATCACGGAGTAGGCATTCCCCCCGAAATCGGAACGGGAATCCTTTATATCCACGCTGTAATAGGTGGAGGTGTTTCCTGTTTCATCAATAAGTGTCATTTCACTGCTATCCACAGTACAGTTATAAGAAGTGGTCATTGCCCAGTTATCATAGGTTACTTTGAGCTTTACACCGTCAAAGGTGTATTTGAAATCGGCTGTATCCACTCCGTTTGGTGAAAAGATCTGATAATTTCCGGTTCCGTCTGCATTATAGGTATAAACGGTGGAGAAATCAGTGGTTATCCATCTTCCCACGATACCCTCATGACCCGGCTCTGTTACAACCTCGACCTTTATCTTTTTGGAGATCCTCTTATTCTTTTTGTTCTTTCCGGTGGTCGTGACCTTGATCACAGCGGTGCCATCGCCTTCTCCGTGGATCACGATAACGGACATTTGCCCATCGTTGCTCATTACCTCCGCTGTGGCGACCTTTGTATTGCCCGAACTTACGGAAACATTTGTGCTCACATCTCCCTTAGTCGTGACGGCAGCAGTAACGACCGCATCCGAGCCCTTTTCCAGGACTGCTTCATCAGAGCTGAGTGTCAGGCTTTTTACGTATTTCTTAGGCTTTGCCTGAACATCCTGCGCAGAGAAAAACCCGATAACAGCAGCCATGAGTATTGCCGAAAATACCGTAAGGATCCTTTTTGTTTTCTTCATAAATTCTTTCTCCTTTCATAGAACGTCATTTTCTGAAGGCAGTGATCCTCTGCCATATACTATATATACGGGATTGTCCTTCCAAATATCAGACCGTTTGCTTATTCGGTTGTTTTTTGCGTCTGTTCGGTATTATAAACGACATTAAGTTTTGCCTGAATTATTGACATAAGCCGGTGAGCAGCGTATATATTATCAGAACCGCAGGTTTGCGGATCACGTATATGAAAGAATGTGTAACATTTCGCTAAAGCCATAAATTGTTACAAGAGGTGTGATCATGAAAAAAATAATATCCTGTTTAATACTGACAATTGTTCTGATGACCGTGGTATTTGGTAACATTACCTTTGCATCTTCCCGGATCGGGATTGAACCCGGGGAGATAATACCTGATTTTACGGTGTCTCTGACAGACGGGACGACAGCCACCCTTTCCGATATCCTTAAGGAGAAGGATCTGGTGGTGCTCAACATCTTTGCCAGCTGGTGCGGTCCCTGTGAAAAAGAGTTTCCCGATATGGAAAATGTATATCAGGCGAATAAGGACAGAATGGAGATCCTCTCTGTATCAGGTGATCCGAGCGACACTATGGAGATGATCTCCGATTATAAGGCCGGCCATGAGCTTTCGTTTCCGATGGGCCTTGCGGGGGATGCTCTGGATTTCATCAGTATAAACGCTTTCCCCACCACCATCTTCATCGATAAAAACGGCAGTACCGGAATGATCAAGGTAGGGGCATTTATAAAGGAAGGAGAATTTGAGGAGAAGGTCAATACATTTCTTTCTCCCGATTATGACGGAAAACCGCTTGGCACTGAATCGGCCTTTAATATATTACCTTTTATTCTGGCGTGGTTTGTTATCGGAACGGTATTTCTGGTGGTCGGAAGATGGAGGATACTTTGCAAGGCAGGCAGAAAAGGGTGGCACAGTCTTATTCCCTTTCTCAGCGCCTATGAAGAATATTCAACCTGCTGGGCAGGCTGGATCGGCCTGCTGGTCTGTCTCTTCGAAGTATGTGCTTTTGCGGTTAATATTTTTAAACTGCCGGCGGCGATTTATTATATCCTTATGGCCCTGCAGTTTGTTTTCGGGATGAAAGAGAGCCTTATGCTTTCGAAGGCTTTCGGGAAGAGTACTGTATTTGGCGTGTTGATGGGTCTTCCGCTTCTGAGGGATATATTAAGATTTGTCCTGGGCGTGGGAAAATCCCGGTATCAGGGCCTTACGTATAAAGAAGAGCCGGCTGAGCCTGTCGTGAGCGCTGGTGACAAAGAATTGCAGTGACTAACGCAACGTATGACAGACAAGTGATCCCTTGCTGAGCACCTGCCGAAGGCCTCAGGGGAAGGGATAGCTTTTAAGGGGTGTCATTTCCATCTCCATGCATCCGGCCCTCATATCATCACAGAGCTTCCAGAGCTCCTCTTCGTTCATATCCGACTTCTGTGATACTTCCGTATCCCACTGTCCCGTTGTGTTGTGGTAGGGGATAATGACATCAAAGTTATCGCCCTCCGTGTCGGTAAAATAAAAGTCCTCGCAGGTAAGCTCAGATTTTCCGGGGTCAAGATGAAATGTTCCGAAGGCGCTGTAGGCTGCTCCGCCGGACCCGAAATAATAAAACCTGTTTCCTCCCAGCCACTGATAGCTGCTGCGTGCCCAGCCCTCCAGAAACTTTACTATATCGTCGCCGATCATGGTATATCCGCCAAGGATCTCACCTGTACCAGAAACCTCGTCTTTTTCGTCCGGTATTGTCCCTATCATAAGCTCAGGTATCCCGTCATTGTTTATATCCTCTATATTATAGCCAAGGATATTAAGAAGCTCGTCCTTCTCCACCATGTTTGCCATGTCCATGACGCCGGAGGAAACATATTCAAAGCGGTCATCCTCATGGAAGCCGTTGTATATAAGATTGCAGGTTTCGTTGAGCACGGGAGCATAGAGGCTCAGACCATCCGATACTTCCGGCTGTTCTGCCTGCTTTCCCTGATCTTCGGACGCTTGTGCGGTATCCACGGACCCTTTTTCGGGCTGATCTTCGGAGCCGTCAGTATCAGCGCTTTCTGCGGGAGCTTCGATGGTAATGGGATCGTCTGCCGCGTCAGGCTTTTTTTCGCTGCAGCCTGCAAACGACAGCAGAAGACAAGACGTAAGAAACAGTAATGCATGTTTTTTCATAGTGATCCTCCACTTAATTATAACTGTAAATATATTAAGGAAATGATCCGGTCCCGAACAAATTTGCGCCTTAAAAGCTTCGTCCGGAGCCTGAATGGGAACTTCCGGAAGAGCCCGAATAGGAGCCTGAATATGAGGAACGCCCGGATGAGGAGCCGCCTGTGCTGTCGGATCTTGTGACCACAGGGTCGTATTTTTTTGTTTTTGAGCTATTTAAGAAGGTGTCGCGTACCTTCGTGACCTTAAGACTTCCCGGTACCAGATAATTGTCGGCATTTTCTTTTATCTCAGGTGTCTCCATATTCTTTTTAGCCTTAGAGTGCATGATAGAGGCAAGGATAAGCCCGAGAATGACCTCTGCAAGAGTCGAAAGCCCCCAGGATACAGCCGACCTGGGAGCACGCCCCGTTTTGAGCATGTGACCGGTCTGGGATAACCAGGCATCTGCTGCGTTAAAAATATCGGATTCAGAGGAGACTGCCCATGAAAACCTGCTCTCCATCCTTTCTTTGTTGACCTCGGTAAGCTTTGAGGCTGTTTTCCCATATGCACTCACGTAAGAAGAGGCGGAATATCCGGGCCTTTTGAAAATTGTGAAAAGAAGCCCGCTATGATCATCGGGGAGACCATAGCCGTTAAAGGTAAAGAACTTACGGGCGAAATCATCCTCATCCATGCTTCCGTGACTTCTGGCCAGGTATACAACTACATCGGTATCATACTTTTGCGACAGTTCGCCGGCCCTTGCGGTAAGAGCATTCAGCTCTTCATGAGAGAGGATACCGGTTTCGTCAACGACCCTGGGAGCCTCTGCATTGTAGAAAGGCTCAAAAGAGCTCTCTGATAAAAGGGTCCAGTCAGGCATATAAGGAGAGCCCGTAAGGTAGATCCTCCTGAAATTCTCGATCCAGTCGGCTACTCCCTCGTAATAGTTCCCGTCAACCATATAGCCGTAGAGAATGTCATCTATGTCATTGGCAACCTCCTCGGTATACAACCTTCTGGTTGCCGGTCCCGTACAGCACGACCAGAAGCCCCTGTCATCCGGATCCATGCAGATGAAAAGAACCACGCCTTCCCGGTCTTTGCCGATCCCGTAGCCGTTAAAATCGTAAAAATCGGCGGCGTAAACGTCCCGTCCGAGCCCGTAGGCGGATACGTCGGTAAAAACGACTATATCCCTGCCAAGCTCTTTTCTTATCTCAGAAAGCCTTTCCTCCATCGAAGCCTCTTCTTCATCGGTAAAGAGCCCTGCTGCATCCACAACCCTTGCTGCATCGGGATCTTCGTAAAACGGGAAGTGCTGCGGATCCACGGGATACCAGGCGGGCATGGAGCCTCCCTCGCCGCCCCTTTTTGATGGATCGGTTTCTTTCGTATCTGAAGCTTTCTCTTGCGCAGCTTCGTCTTCGGAAAATTCCGTGCTCTTAAGGCTTTCCGATACTTCGTTATCGAGCTCTGCTTCTGCCTCATCGCTTTCTGCCTCTGTCTCGTCCGTATCGGTCTCTGGCGCCTCCTCCGAAGCTTTCGGGCCGGGAGCCTGCCCCTCTGAAGCGCCTTCATCCTTAAGATAGTTGCCAATAAACCTTAAGGAAGCATAAAGCGGACCGTATACTCCGTATTCCTCCTTAAATTTAAGAACCGAGCCCTCGACATATTGAATATAAGCTTCGGGAACGGCATCCCTTGCCGCGCCGTAGGCCTCTATCAGGAGCTCATCTGACTCGGTATCCCAAATAACCTGAAAACCGTCCTTATCCGGACCGTAGCCGAAACCGCATTCCTTGTAATGCAGCTCTGCGGCCTCGGAGAGAGAATGGCCTTCATAACGATCCGGTGTTATGGCAAGCAGAGCGATGTCCAGATGATGCTTTTGCATGAAGCTCAGACACTCCTCATCGAGGCTCTGTTCCTGCGCTTCGGACAAGCCTCCGGAGGTATCGACCCCGCGGTAGTAGGCCTCGCTGTACATATCCTCCGCGTAGACCGTGAGAGGAGAGGAAATGATCCGATCCGAAAAGCGTATCGGATCGGCACGAACAGGTTCGTGCCTAAGCGCACAATCTGCTGTGCAGATTGGCGCGGAGGAAATGATTCGATCCGAAAAGCGGATCGGCGCACAAAAAAGTATAAATAACAATGTTATGATAAATATTTTGGTCTTCATATCCTTCATTTGTGCAATCAGCACGATCATTTCCGATCAATAACGGAACAGGTGTACCGGTATCATCAATATCCAAGCAGGTATTTCAGAACGCTCAGAAAGAACATGCCTCCCGACAGGATAGC
>JAEEGL017080063.1_pt1 | contig 12520 bp, 13 predicted proteins | sample 9134231 | NCBI WGS metagenome assembly JAEEGL01 (sample SAMN16246548, study PRJNA631951) | gut metagenome | biome: gut microbiome; feature: rumen; material: fiber-attached | host: Bos | place: Iran: Karaj | collected 2018-10
AGGCACGCCAGAAACAGGAGTGGAAGTTTGCATGAACGTATCATCAGGCTTTTTTCGTTTGCATCGCCTGCCGGAACATGTCGATGAGGGCGGCGATGGATTTATGGATATCGTATTCTTCGGTGGACTCGGCATACCGCCAGCCCATCATATGCCGTTCTTCCGGATGGTCCAGCCAGTAATCGATACAGGAAGCGAGTGCCTCGGGATCCTTGGTCGGGAAGAGGCTGTGCTCATCCAGGGCAAATTGAGACGTAGCGGTAAGATCTCCTTTCGCGATAACGGGAACAACCGCCTGCTGGAGGGCTTCCAGGGCCGAAAGACCTTCGACTTCAACCGTAGCACAATGGATGTACAAGTCCGCCTTCGCCGCCAGCATCCGGAGTCCCTCCCGGTCGTGGAACTGGAAGATTGGATCGTATTTCACCACTCCGTCCTCGTATAACTTGTGAGCCATTTCCTTGACTGTGTCCGCTTCGGGACCCCGGCCTGCGAAATAGAGCTGGATCCGACGGGCATACTTGGAGTATTTCATGGCCTCCAGCAGCGTGGGCTGGTCCTTTTCCACGGCCAGCCGGCCGATGCAGACGACGAGGAACGGCCTGGACGGATCGTCATCCCGTTCAATACGGGTGACCTTGTCCGGAATGATTCCGTTGGAAATCAGATGCAGGCGGGCCTTGAAGCCGAACTTCTGCAGGCGCTCCAATACATTCTCCGTCGGGCACTGGATATCGGTGCAATAGTCGAACACAAAGTCGCGCCACAGACGCAGCATGTTGTAATTGAGGAACTTCCACTCTCCCAGGTTAATCGAGCAGAACAGGTTTTCCGGATGCAGATGATACGTGCCCGTGCAGGGAACGCCGTAGTACTTGGCGATCCGGGCCGTGAACATCTGGATGATGAACGGTTCTTCCAGATGGACGACGTCCGCCCATCGGACCGCCCGCCGGATGATGGCAATATCCGTCTTGGCGAATTTGTAGCCGTGGGATTGGACCAGTCCGTCAAAGACGGGCACGTGGAAATCGGCCAGGACATAATCGGGCTGCGGGGTCTCCGCCTCATGGTTCCGGCCGGACAGGACACGGACTTCCTCCCCCGCTTCACGGAGATACTGGACCGTCCGACGGGCCGAGGCCGAAAGACCGTTGCCCGGCGCGTAGAAGTTGTTGACGACAAAGAGGATTTTCATAGTTTAGTAATTGAACCGGATTTCATCGAGATAGAGCGTACTGCCGTCGGCGCCGGTGAAGAATGCGCCCCACTGGCTGGACGTAGCCGTAATGACCACATATTTCGGGGTCTTCCCGTTCCGGTATTCGATGGGCAGGTCGAAATGGACATAGCCCCCGGTATCCTTCGTGAACGTCAGTTTGGCGCGTCCGATCAGGTGCGGGTCCGCGGAAGGGTCGATGAATCTTTCGTTGTTGGTGATGATATGGTAGGGTTTGTCCCAGTCCGTCAGGATGACTTCGATGTAGCCGGTGTCCGTCTTTCCTTTCTGGTCCAGATAGGGGTCCTTTGCATAATCGATCTTTTTGGGAAGATAATGCGCATAACCGGACAGGCTCTTCGGACGTCCGTGGAACGGGACGCCGAAAAAGAGTTCGGCACCGGCGAAATTGACGATCTTGCCGAAGCGTCCGGTATACAGGTTGCCGGCAACGAAGGCCCAGAGGACTTTCTTGCTGACAATCTTCGCGGCCGCCTTTCCTTCCCCCGCCACAGCGACGTGCTTGTATTCCGGCATCGTCCCGTTGATGCCCAGCAGGCTGAGTCCATGGTTGGCCGTATCCCAGACGTGGTCCGAGGCAGGTGCACCCTTCGCATACAGGTTCCAGGCCCCGGAGGACTTGGACCAGCTGTCGAAATCCATATTGTACAGCTGCTGCGCCTGCATCGGCCAGGCTCCCAGTGCGATCAGAACCGCCAGATAAAACTTCTTTTTCATTTGCAACTGCAAAATTAGCAAATTCCGCGCTAAAAGGCTATATTTGTAAGTTATTTGGCGAAAACCCATGGGTCTGCTTCTCATATTCCTCTTCGGGGCGATGGCGATCTCCTTCCTGTGTTCACTGCTGGAGTCCACCCTGCTGTCCACCCCGATCTCCTACCTCTCGATGAAAGAAGACGAGGGGGACCGGAATGCCATCCTGTTCATGAAGCTCAAGGACAACCCGGACCGTCCCCTGACCGCCATCCTTTCCCTGAACACCATCGCCAATACGGTCGGTGCCGCCGGCGTCGGCCAGCAGGCCAGCCTCCTGTTCGGGAGCCAGTGGTTCGGCCTCGTTTCCGCCATCATGACGCTGCTGATCCTGATCTTCTCCGAAATCATCCCGAAGACCATCGGATCCTACCACTGGAAGAGCCTGACCTGGCTTGCCCGCATCATGAAGGGCCTGATGGTCCTCCTGTATCCCGTGGTCTGGCTGGTGGAGAAGATCCGCCGTCCCCTGGCCGGCGATGAGCCGGATACCGGCATTTCCCGCGAAGAGGTGTCCGCCATGGCCAATATGGGTGAAGAGGAAGGCGTCATCGACAATTCCGAGAACAAAGTCATCCAGAACATCATCAAGCTGGACGACATCAAGGCCTATGACGTGATGACTCCGCGCGTGGTCGCTGCCATCGCACCGGAGAACATGACGCTCAAGCAGTTCTACAAGCAGGAAGAACTCTCGCACAACTCCCGGATCCCCGTCTACTCGGATTCCCCCGAATTCATCACCGGCTATATCATGCGGTACGATGTCCTGGAGAACCTGGCCGAGGACAAGTTCGACACCCGACTGAAATCCATCAAGCGCAAAATTGCCGCTTTCCACGAGGAAACATCCGTCAGCGACATCTGGGAATCCCTCCTCAAGACCAAGGACCAGATCGCCCTCATCATCGATGACTACGGCTGCTTCCAGGGAATCATCACGCTCGAGGACATCATCGAGACCATTCTCGGGATGGAGATCATCGACGAGAACGATACGATCACTGATATGCAGCAATACGCGAAGGAACGCTGGCTCAAGCGCAAGAACCAGTACAAGCAGATCGTGCTTCCCGAAGAGGATCCCGAAGCGTAAGACCTTTTGACATAAATGAAAAGGATCGCCGTCATAGGAGCCGGTGCCGCCGGTTGTTTCTGCGCCGCCGAACTTCGACGGAGGCTTCCGGAGGCTGCGGTCGATGTCTTTGAGGCAGGCCCGAAACCCCTGGCCAAGGTGGCCGTTACGGGAGGCGGACGCTGCAACCTGACCAACTCCTTCGAAGGCATCCGGAGCCTGGCCGAGGCCTATCCGCGGGGAGAGCGCCTGATGAAACGGCTGCTGAAGGGTTTTTCCCAGGAGGACACGTGGCGCTGGTTTGAATCCGCCGGTGTTCCTCTCGTGCTGCAGGAGGATCATTGCGTCTTCCCGCAATCCCAGGATGCGATGGACATCGTCCATGCTCTTCTTCGCAAGATGGAGGGTGTCAACCTCTTCCTCCGGACGCCCGTGCACGGCATCCAGGCCGGTTTGCCTGGACATCTTCTTGTGGACGGCGTGCCTTATGACGCCGTTGTCGTGACTACCGGCGGTGCCCCGAAAGGTCTTCCGATGCTGGATGGCCTTGCGTTGGAATGGGTTCCTACCGTCCCTTCGCTTTTCACCTTTACGGTGCGGGACGAAGGGCTCCGGAGCTTGATGGGCCTGGTCGTGGATGCCTCCGTTTCCATCCCGGGCACATCCTTCAAGGCCGACGGCCCGCTGCTCATCACCGACTGGGGGTTAAGCGGGCCGGCTGTCCTGAAGCTTTCCGCCTATGCCGCCCGGCATCTGAACGAGGCCGGCTACAGGGCTCCCCTTTCAGTCAACTGGCTCGCCCTCAATGAAGCCGACACGCGGGACGTCCTGCGGGATTCCGCTGCCGGGAATCCACGCAAACAAGTCTCCAATACACCTCCGGCCGGGCTTCAGGCCCGCCTGTGGAGCCACCTGGTCCAAAAGTCCGGAATCCGGCCTGACATCCGTTGGGCGGAACTGGGCACGAAGGGTCTGAACAAGCTTGTGTGCGTCCTGACGCAGGACTCCTATGCCATCGAAGGAAAGACGAAGTTCCGCGAAGAATTCGTCACCTGCGGAGGCGTTGCCCTGTCCAATGTGGATCCGTCCACCCTCGAAAGCAAGAAGCATCCCGGACTGTACTTCGCCGGTGAAGTCCTGGACATCGACGCCATCACCGGCGGATTCAACCTGCAGGCGGCCTGGACCACCGCGTTCACCGTCGCCCAATCCATTGCCGAAAAATGAAAGAAATCCTTCTGATCGTCGCACCCGCTGCCATCGCCCTCCTGGTCATCGCCGTCCTGGTTACCTGGCTGATTCTCAAGTCCAGATATGGGAAAGCGCTGAATCAGGTTGAAAACCAGCTCATTACCTCCCAGGGAGAAGTCAAGTCGCTGACCGCTCTCCGCGAAAACGACCTGGCTTCGCACGAGAAGTCGGTCGCCCTGCTCAAGGAGGCCCACGATGCTGCGCTCAAACAGCAGATCGCCGCCATCCGGGCCGAAATGACCGCGGAGACGGAACGCCTGCTCAAACAGCGGGAGGAAGAACTCGCCCGGAAAGCCGAAGAGACCTTCAAGACCATTTCCGGGAGCCTGGACAAGGACCTGAAAGATATGAAGGAGGCCTTTGATGCCCAGAAAAAGAGCCACACGGAGAGTTCCGCCTCCTTGAAAGAGCAGCTGGAAGGGGCGGTCCGCAATCTGGCAGCACAGACCCGCGACATCGGCCATAAAGCCGACAACCTGGCCTCCGCCCTTAAGGGGCAGAACAAGATGGCCGGCTGCTGGGGAGAGACCATCCTGTACAACATGCTTGTCGATGAAGGGATGGTGGAAGGACGGGACTTCGACAAGGAAGAGACGCTCAGGGATGCAATGGGGCTCATCATCCTGAACGAAGACAGCGGGAAGCGGATGCGGCCGGACTTCATCCTGCACTACCCCGACAAAACGGAAATCATCATCGACTCGAAAGTGTCCCTGGACGCCTATTCCGACTGGGTGGCCGCCGAAACGGAAGCCGGGAAGAACGATGCCGCCGTCCGCAACCTCGCCGCCATCCGGGCCCAGCTTAAATCGCTCTCCGGCAAGCGGTACCAGGATTACATCCGGGAAGGCTACAGGACATTGGACTACGTAATCATGTTCATCCCCAACTACGGTGCCCTTCAGCTCGCCAAAACGCTGGCTCCGGACATTTTCCGCGAGGCATACAACCAGGGGGTGCTGCTTACCACGGAAGAGACGCTGATGCCCTTCCTCCGGATGATCCGGATTGCCTGGACCAATTATGACCAGGCCCGCAACCAGGAAAAAATCGTCAAGGCCGCCCAGACCATGATCGACCGCGTGTATGATTTCGCTTCGGCGCACGCCGCCATGGGGAAGAAACTGAAAGAGGCCATGACGGAATATGACCGGTGTGCCGACAAGATCAAGGATTCAGGACAGAGCATCCTGGTGTCGGCCCATCAGCTGGTCAAACTCGGGATCCCGAAGAATCCGAAGAAGCCGCTTCCTGAAATCGAAGAGTAATCGGGGCCGTCTCCATCAGGACGAAATCCATCCCGCAGTTCGCGGCGAACGCCCGGTCATACTCCGAGTCACCCAGCATCAGGCTGCGGCCCGGGTTGATGTCCGGGAAATCCCGGCAGGCTTGCAGGAACATGCCCGTCTGGGGTTTCCGCATCGGATGGCCATTCTCGAGTTCCGTACAGGTGTAGATGGCATCCATACGGCCACCGGCCTTTCGGATTTCTTCCATCATCCGTCCATGGACGGCCTCCAGATCCTCCAGAGTCATCTTTCCTTTGCCAACACCGCGCTGGTTGGAAACCAGGATGATGCGACGGAACTTGAGCGACCATTTCGCCAGACATTCCAGGATGCCCGGAAGAAAGGTAAAATCGGCCCAGGACTTGACATAATCCCCTGGCAACCAACGGTTGATTACGCCGTCGCGGTCCAGGAACAGCGTGTCAGCCGGAGCCGCCAACACGGCATCTGAAGCCTTCAAAACCGCCTGGATTTCAGGCAGTTCCCGTTGTGCCCGAGCATAATCCTCCGGGATGCCGATATCGATGAAATAACCCTCCTGTACCCGTCCGGCTACGAGATTCAGGTCTGAGAGAGGGTCCAGGACATCCTGCTCGAAAGAGAACTTTTTAGGGTAGAGTCCCAGATCCAGCTGGGACCGGTCGATCGCATAGACTCCCCCGTTGATGAGCCCCTCGGAACAAGCCTGCTTTTCCCGGAAACCGGTCACCAGGTCCCCGTCCCAGTCCACGGCGCCGTACCGGTCAAAATCCCGCATCGGCTTCAGGGCAAGGGTAACCGGGGCGACGAAAGGGAGCGCGGCCAGGTCGACATCGAAAAAAGTATCCCCGTTGAGGACGTATACCAGGTTTCCCTTGCATTTGGAAAGGGCGAGGCGGATTCCTCCCCCGGTCCCCAAGGGTTCTTTCTCGATGGCGTAGCTGATCCTGAAAGGCCAGGAACGGGAATCGATAAAACGGAAGATGACTTCCTTGAGATATCCTACCGAGAGGACTACGTGATCAACTCCGAATCGCGCCAACCACTCCAGCATATACTGCAGGAACGGCTTTCCGTCAACGGGAGCCATGCACTTGGGAACTTCGCTGACGACACTGCGCAGCCGGCTCCCCAGTCCCCCGGCCAGGATTATCGCTTCCATATCTCGGCCACCTTGTCCGTCTCGTATACACGCCAGGCGTGGGCGCCACGTTCCGTGAACTGGAAGGGAACCACCTGTCCCGGAAGGGATTCCAAGGCTCTAACAACCGCCATTTTGCGGGCGGGCGGAACCATCAGCATCATGAATCCGCCGCCGCCGGCACCGGATACTTTGCCGGCCACGGCGCCCGCACCCATCGCCATATCGAAGGCTTCCTGGATGACCGGGTTCGTGATGGCGCCGGCCATCTTTTTCTTGTCTTCCCAGGCCTGTCCCAGGATCCGGCCGAATTCCGTCATGTCCCCTTTCAGGAGCGCGAGTTTCATGTCCACGGAACTCTGCTTGATCCGGTGCATAGCCTCGATGGCGGCGGCATTGCCGGAAGACGTATTCTTCTGCTGTTCTCCGATGATGGCGGCGCTGGAACGGGACCGGCCCGTATAGTACAGGACCATCGAAGATTCCAGTTCATCCACAATCCAGCTCTTGATTTTCAGCGGATTGACGATGACCATGTCGTTCTGGAGGAATTCCATGAAGTTGAAACCGCCGAATGCGGCCGCATACTGGTCCTGCTTGCCGCCGGCAAGGGCAAGGTCCTTCCGCTCGATCTCGTAGGCCAGGCGGGCGATTTCATAGTCTCCGAGCGGCAGGTTCATCCACTCCGCAAAACACTTGAGGATGCAGACGACCATCGTGGAGGATGTACCCAGGCCGGAGCCGGCGGGCGCATCGTTATAGGTCGTGATCCGGAAGGCTCCCGGAACGGGTCCATAGTCCTTCACGATGCGGTTGTAAACGCCCCGGATCAGGTCCGGAGCACCGTCCAGGGTGTCCCTGAGCGGGCATTCGGCATGGCAGTCCGCATCGTAGGCTTCGACCCACACCGTTTCGCCCTCCAACGTCTCGATGGTCGCATAGGCGGAAAGGTTGATGGTCGCATTGAGGATCAGGCCACCATACAGGTCGCTGTAGGGGGAAACGTCACTTCCTCCCCCGGCGAGGCCGAGTCTCAGAGGAGCTTTGCTGCGGATGATCATGTCGTCACAATTTGTACAAATTTAGTTATCTTTGTCCAAATTGCAAAAGATGAGAGACGGACTGCAGGCCTATATCGAAGCGGAAATCATCCCCCGCTACCGCCATTTCGACAAAGCGCACCAGGAGGACCATGTCCGGAGCGTGATCCGCCAGGCCCTGGAACTCGCCGGATATTATGAAGTCGATCCCGAGATCGTGTATACGGCGGCGGCTTACCATGATACAGGTCTCGCGGTAGACCGGGCCACCCACCACCTGGAATCCGGAAAAATCATTCGCGCAGACGCCCGTCTCCGCGACTGGTTCACGGAAGAGGAGATCGAGACCGCCGCCCAGGCGGCAGAAGATCACCGGGCCTCTGCGAAAACGGCCCCCAGAGACATCTACGGCCGGATTATCGCCGAGGCCGACCGCCTCATCGACCCGCTCACCATCATCCGCCGTACCATCCAGTTCGGTCTGTCGCATTACCCGGAACTGGATGCTGAAGGCCATTGGGAGCGCACCCTGGAGCATCTGCGGGAGAAATATGGGGACGGAGGATACCTGCAACTCTGGATTCCCGAGTCGCCCAACGCGGGGAGATTGGAAGAACTCCGCAAGATCATCCGGGAACCGGAAACCCTGCGGAGCATCTTCGAAAAACTCTTTGCGGAAGAAACCGCTACTGAGCGACCGTAGCCATTTTCTCTTTTACGGCCGCGATGCGGTCGGAAGCCTCCGCATAGCCGGTTTCAAGCGCCTTTCCATAATAGAGGAGCGCTTTCTCGTACATTTCGAGGGTCAGGGACTTGACCTTGGCCTTGTCTTTCCGTCTCGATACCGTCGGGGATTCATCCCCCAGCAATTCGAAATCCGCTCCGGCCTGGAACAGCATCCGGGCCTGCTCCTTGACCGCCTTTTCCAAATTGGCCTGCTGGGCCGTGATGGTTTCATTCTGGAGGAGGATCGTCCCGTGCTGGGCCGAAATCTTCTCGTTCTGTTCCGTGATCGTGCGGTCCTTCGCCTGGATTTCCGCCCGCAATCCTTCGATCTCCTTTTCTTTCTCTGCGATAACGGATTTCAACGAGGAAACCATCTTCTTGTACGCGGCGTTATCCTTGGTCAGGCGCTCAAGCTGGTCCAATTTCGACTTGATTTCGTCGATGCTGTTCTCGATCACCTCCACCTGGTTCAGGCGGGCGGTTCCCTGCTCGACGTCGGAACGGAGTACAGCCGTACTGCCGGAAATCTGAGAGAGTTCCTGCAGGATATTGTCCACGGCGGCCGCCTGTTCGATGTAGCCGTTCCGGGTAACCTCCGCGCTGGCTTTTAGGTCCTCATACGCCTGGACGACAGCGTCATAATCGTCCTTCGGGACAGTTTCTCCCGAAGGATTCATGCATCCGATGACCAGCAGGGCGGTCAACGGGAGAAGGATTATCGGGAGAGTTCGCATAGGAAGTCCTGTTTTTCGAAACGGATGGTCGTGAGTTTAAGGTCGGAACGGTAGGAGATGCTCCCTTCCCCGAGTTCCTCGGATTTCACCGTTCCGTCTTCAGCGACCGTGAAGGTATACAAGGCCGGACCGTACACGGTCACACGGGCGATCTGGTACTGCCGTTCCGCGATCTTTTTCACGGAAGCGGTGGCATACCGGGTCTCGCCTGACGACGTGAATTTCATCGAATAGCTGCCCTCTAGGCTCCCGATCTTCTGGATGTCGGGAAGGAGGCTGACTTGTTGGACCGAACGGCCTGCACAGCCGGCCAGGGCGACGCAGACGGCAGTCAGGAAGAGCAGATGACGGAAGGGTCTCATAAGTTGGGGATTATTGAAGGATGGCTTCTGCCAGGGCTTCCAAGGCAGCCTGGTCGCTTTCTTTCATCCGGCTGCGGATGGTGACGGGCTCGCCGACAATCTCGACTTCCTTCATGGCGCCGAACATCTCTTTCATGACCTTGCCGGCGGCAGGGGCCCAGGTCCCGTTTTCGATCAGGGCGACTTTCCGCTTCTGCCAGGATTTCATCTGGAGGGTATGGAGGAAATTGTAGGCCGGAGAGAACAGACCGCCATCATAGGAAGAGGCGGCAAGGACCATCCGTCCATAACGGAAGGCATCTTCCACAGCCTCCGCCTGGTCGTCCCGGGTAAGGTCGGAGAAGGCCACCTTCGGGCATCCCTTGGCGAGCAGGATCTCCTTCAGGTGCTCAGCGACGGCAAGAGTACCGCCGTGGATGGAGGCACAGGCAATGAAAACGCCCTCTGTCTCAACGCCATAGGAACTCCACGTATTGTACAGGTCAAGATACTGGCCAAGGTCTTTCCGCAGGATCGGGCCGTGCAACGGGGCGATGACCGCAGGCTGCAGCGGAAGGACTTTCTTAAGGAGAACCTGGACCGGAGCACCGTATTTTCCGCAGATATTGAAGTAATAACGGCGGGCTTCGCAGGCCCAGTCGTCATCCTCTTCCCCGAAATAGCCGCACTTGGACAGGGCGCCGAACTTGCCGAACGCATCGGCCGCGAAGAGGACTTTGTCCTTCCGGTCGAAACTGACCATCACCTCCGGCCAGTGGACCATTGCGGCCAGGATGAACTGCAGGGTATGGGCACCGAGCTCCAGGGTATCCCCCTCCTTCACGGCCTGGGTATTGAAAGACTTTCCCTCAAAGAACTGATTCAGGAAGACGAGTGCTTTCGCGGTTGCGACGATCCGGATGTCCGGATACTTTTCCGTCAATGCCAGGATGCATCCCGAATGGTCGGGCTCCATATGCTGGACGACCAGGTAATCAGGTTTCCGTCCGCCCAGGGCCTCTTCCAGATTCCGGAGCCACTCCTCCCCTTTCCGGGCGTCCACGGTGTCCAGAATGGCCACCTTGTCATCCAGGACCAGATAGGAATTGTACGACATTCCCTCGGGAACGACATATTGGCTTTCAAATAAATCCAGGTCCAGGTCGTCCACGCCGATGTACCGGATGTCGGAAGTGATGTTCTTGATCATAGCTTTGCGTTTAATATACAAAGATAATCCTTTTTTCGTAATGAAAAAAGAACGGAGGCGGTGTCATTCAGAATCCCAGCCGGGACAGAAAATGATGGAAGATATCCGGCCTGCAGATGAGCGGGAACAGCAGACCGTATACTGCCCCCCAGAAGTGAGCCGTATGGCCGATGTTGTCCGTGTTCCGTTTTGCCATGTACCAGCAGTAAAAGAGATACAAAGGCGCGAATAGATATCCGGGAACAGGAATGGGAATCAGGTAGATGTAGATTCCCATCTTCGGCTCGAACAGGATGGAGGCGAACAAAACGGCGGAAACCGCGCCGGAAGCTCCGACGGCATTATAGCCAAAGTCATCCCTGTATTTGACGAGGTCGCCAACGGTCGATACGGCAATGGCGCTGACGTAGAGGACCACATACAGGATGATGCCGGGAGTATTGCCGAAGGCTGCCTGGAAATACCGCTCTACCACCGTTCCGAAGAAATAGAGGGTGAGCATGTTGAAGAACAGGTGCCCCCAGCCTCCATGGACGAGGCCGTAGCTGAGCATCCGGTACCACTGCTTCCTGTGCCAAACGTCGTAGGCGTTGAACTTCAAGACGTTGATATCCAGTTTCCCCGTAAAACAAAGGATGCTGACGGCGGCGGTGACCAGTATGAGAATCAGCGTTACCATTGGATCGATGAAAAGATTGTATCGGCCAGCATCCGGGCACCGGTACGCTGGGGATGGACACCGTCGCGGCAGAACTCGTTGTTGATAAAAAGGTCCTGCAAGTCAATCAGTTGCAGTTCCAGGTCATCCGCGATTTCCCGGATGGCAGGACGGACTCCCCCTTCCATCGTCTCAGGATGCACGCCCAGCAGGGGCTTTCCCAGGATGAGGAAGATCCGGATGGGCGCAATCAGGATGACGCGCGGCCTGGAGGAAAGGTTCCGATAGGACTCGACAATCTTCCTATAATCACGGCGAAAGATGTCCGGATCCCAGTTGCGGATCTTGGTGTCATTCGTCCCGAGCATCAGCAGGACGATATCCGGATTCCACGCCAGACTGTCCCGGTATACCCGCTTCCTGACATACGGCGTGTCGGCATCGAACCGGGCCGATGCGTCGTTGTATCCGAAGTTCCGGACCTCATATCCGTCGCCGAGTTTCTCTTGGAGAAGGGCCGGATAGCTCTGCTTCCAGGGATTCAGCAGTGTGAATCCCCAGGTAATGCTGTCCCCGATGCAGGCAACCCGAATCATTTCCGTTCAATATGCCTTGATTATACCGTTCTATCTTGACCGATTCCGGTTCAAAGATACGGATTCTTTTCTTATCTTTGTCTGACAAAGATGTACAGAATGATATGAATACCCAAGAAACCCTCCAGGAAGTAGCCGGACGCAAGAATTTCGGCCCGAACCATGCCCTGATGACCACGCCCCAGCCCTGCGTCATGATCGCCACCTGGGACAAGGACCATACCCCTGACGTCATGATGGCGGCATGGGCAGGACAGTACGACTACAAGCAGATCGTGGTCAGCATGTCCAAACACAAGACCACGGAGAACATTGAAATCACCGGCGCCTTTACGGTCAGCTTCGCCGATGTACGTACGGTCGCGGAATCCGACTATCTCGGTCTGGTGAGCGGCAGCAAGGTCCCGGACAAGGTGGCCAAGGTCGGTTTTACAGTCACTCCCAGCCCGAATGTGAATGCGCCCATTATCAATGAGTACCCGCTCAC